>JAEEGJ010022059.1_pt1 | contig 13575 bp, 9 predicted proteins | sample 8958761 | NCBI WGS metagenome assembly JAEEGJ01 (sample SAMN16246546, study PRJNA631951) | gut metagenome | biome: gut microbiome; feature: rumen; material: RS-attached | host: Bos | place: Iran: Karaj | collected 2018-10
GAGTCGGTGGAGGACAGTGCTTTCCGGCAGGATGCGGACGCTCTCCGCAATCAGCTCGGCGTACTCCTCCAAACTCAGCAGGGGGAAGGGCTCCGCCTCATATTGGGCGCCCAGGGCCGTGCCCTTCAGCACATGGAGCATTTGCAGCTTCACCCCGTCCACGGCTGGAGTCAGCCCCGCCACATAGCGCACCGTGTCCAGCATATCCGCCCGGCTCTCTCCCGGCAGGCCGAAAATCAGATGGACGATCACCGTCAGTCCGGCGGCCTTCAAGCGGCGGTAGGCGTCTGCAAAGACCTCCAGGGTATAGCAGCGGTTTATCCGGGCGGCGGTTTCGTCGTGGGCCGTTTGCAGGCCCAGCTCGATCCAGACGGGCTTGATTGTATTCAGGCGGCAAAGCATGTCCATGATCTCCGGCCCCAGGCAGTCCGGCCTGGTGCCCAGGGAGAGGGCGACGATCTCCGGCCGCTCCAGGGTCTGCCGATAGAGGGCCTCCAGCCGGGCCGGGTCCCCGTAGGTGTTGGTAAAGGACTGGAAATAGGCGATAAACTTTTTCGCGTCCGTCTTCCGGGCAATCCGGGCTCTGGCCTCAGCGATCTGCGCCTCGATGGGGGCGGGCTTCGCGGCGAAGTCCCCGGAGCCCCCCGCGGAGCAGAAGGCGCAGCCCCCCTCCCCCGCCGTCCCGTCCCGGTTGGGGCAGGTGCAGCCGGCGCTGAGAGAGAGCTTATAGACTTTTTCTCCGTACCGGGCCAGCAGAGCCTCTGACAGCATTCGCATGTTTGTTCCTTCCTCATAGGGCGCATCGGAACCGCGCCGCCGCAACTGGTTTTCGTCGCTATTATACATAATCCGCGAGAAAAAGCAACAGCAATCCCGGGGCTATGGACAAACAGATTCGTCTGTGCTATGATAGACAGGATCGAAAACCTGAGCGCCTGGAGGAAAAAACAATGGACAACGTCACCATCCGTCCGGAAACGCCCCGGGATTACCGGGCCGTGGAGGAGCTGACCCGGGAGGCCTTTTGGAACGTCTACAAGCCCGGGGCGGACGAACACTACTACGTCCACCAGATGCGAAGCCACCCGGATTTCCTGCCGGAGCTGGCCTTCGTGCTGGAACGGGAGGGCCGGATCATCGGCAATATTATGTATACCAAAGCCTGGCTGGAAGACGAAACAGGCTTCCGTAAGGAGATTCTCTCCTGCGGTCCCCTCTGCGTGGCCCCGGAATTTCAGCGGCAGCGGCTGGGCAAGCTCCTGCTGGAGCACAGCTTCGCCCGGGGCCGGGAAATGGGCTACGACGTGAACGTCAACTTCGGCAACCCGGGCAACTACGTCAGCCGGGGCTTTGTGAGCTGCAAGAAGAAAAACGTCTGCTGCTTCGCGGCGGGCAACTTCCCCACGGCCCTGCTGGTGCGGGAGCTGGTGCCGGGGGCCCTGGACGGCAGACGGTGGATGTACATTCCCAGCACCGCCGCCGACTGCTGCGACGACGCCGCGGCAGTGGAGGCCTTCGACGCCACATTCCCGCCCAGGGAAAAGAAGTGGATGCCCAGCCAGGAGGAATTCTACATCTACCGCCACTCCTCGGTGGTCCGGTAGACAGGAGACTAACGCGGCATGGGGCTTTGTCCATACGCGTAGCTTCCGCAAGTAACTGTATGACAGCGGCCGATTTTATGCCTTGCAGGACATAAAACCGACCGCCGTAGATATTCAGTTGAACTTGTAATTCGGCGCCGACTCAACCGCGTCGAAAGGGCGGGAGCTGGTCCACGTATATACCGGGAGACCATCCCGGGTTCCCACAAATCTAATCACGGCAAATTGCGGTTCCGGGTCCAAGCCTTCGTAGCGCCGGGCATGCTTCTCCGAGTACTCCTTTTGAAACTCCGGATCCGAAAGGAGCGTGAGGATTTCCTCCGCCACTTCGCGAGCCCTGTCTGCAGTCCATTCATCCGCCGAGCACTCAACGGTGACGTGGCCAAAAGCCCGAAAACTCACCTTGATGGATTCAAGCTCCCCGTGCCGGGACTCCATCTCACCGCAAAATGCCCGGGCCGTGGGCGTGCTGAGCTTCATCGGCGACATGCTGTGATACACGCCGAGGTAAAAATGCAGAATCACAGCCAGCGGAATCAGAATCAACGCCGCGCAGAAGGCAACTCGCTTCCAGAGCTTCAGCCGCTTGTTTCTCCTGTTAATCCTGCTTGCTTCTTCCGCAGTATAGGAAGTCATCCAGGTTCACCTTTTTCCTCTTATCTCGCCATTTTGATAGGAATCAGCTCCAGCTCGCCGGTACCGATTTTGGATTTGTCGATGTAATGGGTGATGGATTCACCGTAATAGTCCCAAAAATATATCCGGTCGCTGGTGAAGTCGCAAATGCCTATACCGTCTGTCAACTCAAGCCTGTCCAGCAGCTCGTAGTCCCTGGACAGAAAATAGATCGTCTGATCTCTATGGTTATTGCGCGAGGGGGTTCCCGCATAGATGTATTCTTCATCATAGCTTGCCCACGTCGCTCCTTCCGCCGGAAGGCCGCAGTCCTTTACCGTTCCGCTTTCCACGTCGTATTCCCGGAAGCCGGGATTCTCAACTTTGTCTTTGAATCCGAAGGAAGTCAGGTCCGGCTCGTAATAGTACAAAGTGGAATCCGTCACATACAGGCCGCTTACGTGATTAGGAAGCACGGTATCCACTTCTCCTGTCACCGCGTCCACCTCGATCAGACTATACTCCCGGGAATCACTATCCCCGTTTTCCGGATTTCTTCTGTTCATATAGACCTTATCCCCGCAAAAGCTGTCCGGGTACATGTGGCTCTCCGTTTGAAAATATCCCGCTGCCAACTCCTTGTGGGAACCGTCCGCAAGGTCCAGAACCATCAGGCGATCCACCTGCTCCTCCAGGGGCAAATCGTAGCTCGCGTTACAAAAAATATACATCTTTCCGTGATGAAAAATGCACACATTACTGTATTTCTCCTCGTCTACATAGCCTGCGATTGACGCAGCCACCCGATGATCGGTGCCGTCCGGATTCATCTTGATCACATTGAGTTCATGATAATCCACCGCATAAAGCTCGCCGTTGTAATACCCCAAATCACCAAAGAACATCCATCCGACCCACGCGTTGCAGTTCTCGTCGTCGTGCTTGCAATTCGGCTTGCTGCAAAGAGGGCGAAAGGTATCTCCGCCTCTGGGGCAAAAATAGATAAAAGGATCACCCTTTCCCTCTATACGATGGGGCATGTAATATCCTTCCGGCGTCTCCAGCAGCCCGCTGAAGCATGTGCATTGGCTCTTGTCCCCGGGAGAAAAATTCAGCGCATAGGGCTCATGATTGGCAGCGCCTGTGCTTTCAAGCTTATCAGAACCAGATGCATCCGTAACAATGCCTGCTCCGGAATTTTGCGGTGCATTCCCGAATTCGGCTCCGACATTTTCCGGCGCTTTGTCACAGGCCGCCAGCAGAAACGAAAATAACGCGCAGAACAATATAATTGTTTTTTTCATTCGATTCTCCTTGCTTCGTGGAAGTACCAGTGGCCCGGCATACCACCGGGCCACCGACAAATTACAGGCGACAGTTACGATTTGGGAAGAGCAGGCGCCCATGAACAAAGGCCATCGATAATCGGTACCTGTCCAATATATCCGTCCAGATAAGCACAAACAGCAGTCTGATCTCGGTTGCCCTCGACATGATTTATATCACTTACCGCTCTATAGCCTGTCTTGGATTGAGGATTGGGAATTCTTACGTTTGGATTATCATCATATTTGAAAATAAAAAGGGTCTTTACCGTGAGGGGATACCGGGTGTCGTTCCAGCGGAGCGTAGCGGTGGCGTAGCTGTGGACGCAATTAATCGTACCGGAATAGTATTTTCCCTTATAGTATCCGTCTTCGTTCATGCTGTACGCAAGTGCTGGGATGTTCAAAGCGGTCGCGGCGATGACCACGACCAGGAGAAGCGCGAGAATTCTTTTCATATACAATGAATCCTTTCAAATTATAATTGTTTGACCGGGCCCAGTCAACACAATTCTATCACACACAAAAAAATGCAAGCAAAATAAGGAATATTGAACAAAAATATTCCAAGCGGCCCGGAAAACGCGCATAAAAGGCACTGAGTATTCATTGTATAGAAAGGCTGCTCATGAATACGACAGGGTGCTTGGGACGGCGAGTTTGGGGCGGATGACTGCCCGGCGGGACGCGCTCCCCTGTCCGGGTAATTTGATCCGAAGGGGCTTATTTCCAGGGGCGGGCGGCGGCAAGCCAGCCCTGCTGCGCCCAGTATTCCCTTTCCCTGGGAGAAGCGCCCCAGCCTTTTTTCTGCATGATCCGCATAAGGCCGAACATGAACTTCGTTTTGAGTCCCACCCGGACTCTTTTCTTTTTTCCCACGGCTTTTGCCAGAGCGGCAACTCTTTTCTGAATCTTCGCCTTCTTTTTTTCGGAAACCCGGTCCCAGCCGTTGGCCTGTACGGCGACGCCGAAGGATCTCACCCAGGGCACACCCCAATAGAACAGCATGGTTTTCAGGTCCTTGACGGCGCCCTTCGCCCCCGCGCCCGCGGCCGTGGAAAGCACCACGGCCTTTTTCTGAAACATGCAGGCCCGGGGCTTGTGGGACAGCCAGTAAGTAAAGCTCAGATCCATGAAGGCTTTCATGGGGGCGGAGGCGTGCATGCAGTAGGTGGGCGTGGTAAAAATCAGCAGGTCGGCGGCCTCCACCGCCTCCATGATGGGCCGCTTCTCGCCGTAGCAGGGGCATTTTGTCTCGTCCTCCAGGCAGGCACAGCAGCCCAGGCAGAAGTGCGCCAAATCCCGGGGCAGGAAAAACTCGCTGATTTCGCTCTCCGGGAAGCGCTCCGCCAGCAGCTTCCCCAGATGGTAGGTGCTGCCCTTGTGGTTCTGTCCGTGGATCATGGTAATTTTCATGGGATCGGCTCCGTTTCTTTCTTTTGTTCTCAGTCTCAAAAAAGCTCTTTCAGATAGAACTTGTTCATGGTGCCGTGGACTACCCCCTCCGGCCTGGGAATCTCCCGATATCCGGCCCGCTCATAGACGTGTATGGCCGCGGCCAGGTTCGTGTGGGTCTCCAGATAGATGCTGCGATAGCCCAGCTCTCTCGCCTTTTCTTCCACCCGCCGGATTAGCGCATAGCCCAGGCCCCGGCCCTTGACTTCGTCGGCCAGGTAGAGCTTTTGCAGCTCGCAGCAGTCTCCCCGAAATTCGGCAACGCCCACGCCTCCCGCCACGACGCCCCGGTCCAGCAGGACGAAGTAGGCCCGGCCGGGCTGCCGGTAAAAGGCGGAAAGCCGATCCAGGGCCTTGTCATAGTAGGCGGTTCCCGGAATGTCCAGGTGGAATTTGCGCAGATTACTCCGGATGATTTCCGCCACGGCGGAATCCTGTTCCGGCGTCAGGGGTTTGAGTTCCAGCGGGGTAGTCATTTCTGTTTTCTCCTTTAACGCTTCGGCGGCGGGCGCCCTTCGGCGTCCTTCCCCGGCCTCAGCGGAGGTCGTAATAGAACTGATCGGCGGCGGCCCGGTCTTTGCCGGTGAAGATCCGCTTGGTCAGCTTGCGGTTCTTGATCAGATACCAGTCTCCGAACTCGTCGAACTTCCGGGAGGAGGTCACAAGGGGGGAGCGCTTCAGGGTCCCGTACTTCTGCTTCCGCTGTTTTCCAAGCTTTTTCAGGCGGGCGGCAAAATCCATGTCCTCCAGGCTGATCAGGCTCTCGTCAAAGCCACCGATCGCGTCAAAATCCTCCTTACGGCACCAGAACATGGCCCCGCTGAGGAAGCCGCCGTTTTTCACCATCGTCGGCAGCAGATTCAGCCCCACGTACAGGGCGGAGCAGGTCATGCCGAAGGTTACTCTGTCGAACTTGAATTTTGAGCCGCCCCCCACATATTTCCCGCTTTCCAGCTTTTCCTTGATCTCCTTTAGGGCTTCCTTCCCCATCCGACTGTCGGCGTCCACGGTCACGACGATCTCCCCCGCCGCGGCCCGGACGCCGGTGTTTCGGATGGCCGCGATGCACTTGTCGTCGTTGACCAGCACCCGGGCCCCAAGTTCTTCCGCGATTTCCCGGGTTTTGTCCGTACAGCGGTTGGCCACCACAATGGTTTCCACCGCATCCGGCGCCACGGCCCGGGCGGCAATACCGATGGCCTGCAGGCACTTGCCGATGTATTGCGCCTCATTGTGGGCGGGAATAACCACAGAAAATTTCGTTTTACCCATAGCGGGATCCTCCTGTCTGTTTTGTCCTCCGCGCCGGTCCGGGGAAGCGGGAGGGGCTCAGTTCTTCGTGTATCATTATACAGAATTTGATCGAAAAATCAACTGTCTCGTAAAGTTTTCTTTTTTGCAGCGCGCTGCGTTTCCCGTAGACTTTTTCACAAGAAAAACACGGAGGATTGTTGAAATGCGGTGGAAAATATGCTAAAATGCTACAAACTTATCTCGTTATGAAAACTGATCCCTGGCTGCGTATGCCACGGCCTGTTTCTGAGAAAGGATCCTTCCCATGAAAGATAACAACGCTTCCGCCCAAAAAACCGGCGGAATTCCGGTGAATATTTTCGCGTTTCCGCTTCTGATCGTCGTGGCTGCCCTGCACCTCATCATTATCTTCCTGATTGCCGACGTGAACCGCTCCAGCTCCCGGCTCTCCGATCTGATGAAGCAATCCGGCAGCTACCAGCTGGACGCCACCAGCTTACAAGGAAACAACACCGTTCTGTCCGAGACCAGCGGCACCTTCATTCAGCTGGCGGGAAGCGCCCCCGCTGAGGTGATTGCGGATCCTCTGGTGACCTATGCCCGGGAACTGGGGTCGAATGACCGGGGCGCCAGGGTCCTGGCACGGTTTCGGGGCTACAACGTCAGCAAAGACGTGCTTGCCTACGTGGAGCGGGCCGCCGCCCTGTCTGACCGGATGGTAGAGGTACAGCTCCACGCCGTTTCCCTGGTGGATTCCGTGTATCCCCTGCCGGCCTCCATCCCGGAGTTTTCCAGCCTTCCGCTGATTGAGCTGACGCCGGAGGAGCAGAATATGTCCCCGGAGGAGCGGCTTGGCCTCGCCAAAAGCATGATGATCGAAAAGGATTACGTGCAGACTCGCTACTGGATTGCGGAAAACATCAGCAACTGCAATCGGACCCTGCAGCAGGAGTTTGACGCGGCCGCCGAAAAAGCGGGCAGACACGTTTCCAGTGTGCGTCTGTTTCTGTGGATTTCGATCTTTACCATTATTCTCTTCCTGTCCGCCACCTTCGTCATATTCTATCGGCTGATCGTTCTGCCCATCAAAAAGTATTCCAAGGAGATCGGCGAGAGCAGACGGATCGAGCCGATCCGGGATATCACCGAGCTTCGCAGGCTGGTCGACGCCCACAACAGGCAGTGGGACCGACGGACCGAGCTGGAAAGCTTTCTGCGGGCGGCGGCGGAGACCGACCCTCTCACCGGGCTCCAGAACCGCAACTGTCTGGAGCGGGATTTCATGGAAAACGAGGACTACCGCGGGCCGCTGGGCGTGCTTCTGCTGGACGTGAACTATCTGAAGCACACGAACGACTCCAAAGGGCATCACGCAGGCGACCAGATGCTGCTTACCACAGTGACCTGCATCAGGGAGTGCTTTGCCAACGGCGCAGAGGGGAACTGCTACCGCATCGGCGGCGATGAATTTCTGGTGTTTCTCAAAGGCCGCCGGGAGGATGAGATCCGGCGGATGATCGATCGCTTCCACTCCGTCCTGGCCCGGGAAGGGATTTCCGTTTCCGTGGGCTGTGCCTATGAGGAACAGGCGGACAGCAGCCGCTTCCGCCCCATGATGGAGATTGCGGACCGGCAGATGTACGAACAGAAGCGGAAAATCCACGAGAAAGATAAAGCCGAGACTGCCGCCGCGGAGGCCCGGAGCTGAGCCCGGCTGCCCGGTCCGCTTTGGCCGCCCCTACGGAAGCGCGGCTGATCTAAGCCGATACCCAGAAAACCGTATATTCGGCAAATTCAGCCTGCCCGCCGCATTTTTTTGCGGCGGGCAGTTTTTTTGATAACATTTATGTAAGAATCTCCCAAAAACAAAAAAATATGATATAGTTGTGGAGGTTTTCAGAAGAGCGAAAAACAGTTCGCGAAGTCGAGAGGAGAGAACCCATGAAAGCAAAACGAATCATCGCAATCCTGCTGAGCCTGCTGATGCTGCTGAGCCTGCTCCCGGTCAGCGCCCTGGCGGCCGACACGGCCCGGACCCGGTCAGTGACCTTTGAGCCGGCGGATATCTCAGCGGCAATCCCCATGCCGGAGACGGATCCGGAGCCGGCAGTGGAAACCGTCGGCGACCCGGTCCGGGTGCCGCTGGTCCGGGAAATCCCGGAAACGCTTATCACGCCCGCCTTGGAGCCGGCGGCGGAAGAGGCCCCGGAGCCTGTTCGGGCGGAGACCCACAGAGTGGGTCGGACCACCTCTGAGGCAGCCGACGCCCGCCGCCCTGCCGGTGAGGAACCGGCAGCCTACGGCGACCCCTGCACAGTATCCCTTTTCATCCAGCCCAGCCTGGACGCCGCAAACCTCATGGTCTACCCTTCCGGCGCGCACTACGTGGGCCAGACGATCATCCTGATTGCCTTGCCCAAAAGCGGATATCACTTTGTGGCATGGGTAAATTATGAAACTGAAGAGGTATCCTACAACAGTCAGTATTCCACCGTACTCCAGGGAGACTGCGAGTGGGACGCACTGTTTATCCGGGATGGGGAATATTCCATCTACAGAAATAAGCCCCTGGACATGGAGATAAACCCCAACCTGTACTCTTACGTTCCCGGCACCCAGGTCACTCTGACCGCCCCGCCCAGGGAAGGGCGGAGCATCGCCTACGAGATCGGCGAGGAAACTGACGACCATACCGCCGCCTCCGTAACCTGGCAGCGGATCGGCAGCGACGGCAAGTTCAGCATGCCCGCCGCCAACACCTGGGTGCGCGGCCTGTACGCCAACAATATCAACGTCAGCTGCAGCGGCCACGGCACCGCTGTGCTGTCTCCGGAGGGGCCCTACTACGAGGGCGACACGGTGACCCTGACCCTGGAACCGGAGGCGGGCTACTACGCCAGCCACGTCACCGGCCTCCCCGTGGGCTACAGTGTTTCCGAAAACGTCATCACCTTCCAGACGGATTATGACGCGAATATCAACATAGAGTTTTTGCCCATCCCCGCCGCCTCGGTAAACTTCGGCGTGTTCCCCTCGGGCAAGGGCACGCTCAACCACAGTCTGAATGAGGAGACCGGCGTAATCACCGCCGAGGCGATTCCCGCGGATGGCTTCACCCTCCTCTACTGGATGAAGTATGACCAGAGCACCGGAGCATGTCAGGCTCTCAGCGCCGAGAATCCCTACGTCTTTGTGCCCCAGGAGGACATGCTGGTGGTGGCTGTCTTCGGCTTCCTCTATCCGGCGGAGGGCGGCGCGGTTCAGACCGTCATTGCGGATAACGGCGACGTCACCATGACAGCCGTTCCTGCCCCGGGCTATCAGTTCCTGTTCTGGATGAGCATTGCGGATCAGGAGATCATCAGTTACGATGCGGCCTACACCACCCTGCCCCGGATGGACATTGCTCTGGCGGCGGCCTTCCAGAAGGGTACCCGCAGAGTCATCCCGGCTGATTACCAGCCTGAGCGGGGCAGCTTCCAGGTGGTGAATAACCAATACTACTTCAATCCGGGCGATACCGTAGCGCTGGAAGCTGTGCCCGCAGAGGGTTACGCCCTGGAAACCTTCCTGATGGCCGAATACCAGGAGGGCGTCACCTCCTACCAAATGGCCCCCGTTTCCGGCAGCAGCTTCGTCATGCCGGATTATGACGTGGTCGTAACGGCTACCTTCTGCCATCTCTACACAGTATCCGCCGAAGCCTCTCCCCTGGAGGGCGGCTTTGCCTTGGGCAGCGGCCAATACAAAGAAGGCCAAGCCGTCACTCTGACTGCCGTGCCCAACGAGGGCTGGCGTTTTGTCAACTGGACGGAGAACGGCAGCGCGGTCAGCACCGACGCGGAATACAGCTTCACCGCTTCCGCTGATCGGAGCCTGACGGCGAACTTTGAGCCGATTCCCACAACGTGCTATACCGTTTCCGCTTCCGCCAACCCCACGGAGGGCGGCACGGTCAGCGGCGCGGGAGAATATGAGCAGGGCGCCACGGTCACTCTGAGCGCCGTACCCAACGAGGGCTGGCGCTTTGTCAACTGGACGGAGAACGGCGACACGGTCAGCACCAACGCAGCGTACAGCTTTACCGCTTCCGCTGACCGGAGCCTGACGGCAAACTTTGAGCAGATCCCCGTGACCTACTACACCATTTCCGCTTCCGCCAATCCCACGGAGGGCGGCACAGTCACCGGCGCGGGACAATATGCCGAGGCGGCCACGGTCACCCTGACTGCCGTGCCCAACGAGGGCTGGCACTTCCTCAACTGGACAGAAAACGGCAGCGTGGTCAGCACCAGCCCGATCTACGGCTTCATCGCTGTCTCAAATCGCAGCCTGACTGCAAACTTTGAACCGTCCACCGGACAGGCTGTCTCCTATTTGGACCCCACGGACGAAACAAACCCCAATAAAATTTGCGAGGATTACACTCTGCTTACCAACCAGAACGCTCTGGGAACCGGCTGGTACGTGGTAAATCAGGATGTGGCGATTTATGGTGGAATTACCGTCCTCGGCAACGTACATATCATCCTGTGCGACGGAGCAACCCTGACCTCAGCACAAGGCATCAGAGTGACGGAGGGCACGAGCCTCACCCTCTGGGCTCAGTCCGAGGGCGATGGTATGGGCGTGCTTTTCGCCGGCACCGCAGACGGCACGGACGCGACCTGCGAATTGGGTCTTGCCGGCATCGGCGGCGGCCTCGGAAGAAACGGCGGCGACGTCACCGTCAACGGCGGTACTGTCACCGCCACCGGCGGCGAATACGGCGCCGGCATCGGCGGCGGCTTCGAGGGCAGCGGCGGCACCGTCACCGTCAACGGTGGTACTGTCACCGCCGCCGGCGGTATGAGTGCAGCCGGCATCGGCGGCGGCTTCAAGGGCAACGGCGGCACCGTTACCGTCAACGGCGGTACTGTCACAGCTACAGGCGGCAGGGACGGCGCCGGCATCGGCGGCGGCATCCAGGGCAACGGCGGCACCGTCACCGTCAGCGGCGGCACTGTCACCGCCACAGGCGGAAGGGGTGCCGCCGGTATCGGCGGCGCCCAAGGGAAAAACGGCGGCACGTTTACGATTACAGACGGTACTGTCACCGCCACAGGCGGCATGCACGGTACCGGCATCGGCAACGGTCAGGGAGGAAAAGGCGGCACTATCACCATCAGCGGCGGTACGGTCACCGCCACCAGCAGCGGAGACGTCTGCGTCGGCATTGGCAGCGGAACTGTTACCATCAGCAGCGGTACTGTCACTGCTACAGGCGGCGAATACGGTGCCGGCATCAGCGGCAACACTGTTGCCATCAGCGGCGGTACGGTCACCGCCACCGGCGGCGAATACGGTGCCGGCATCAGCAGCGTCCTGATGGGAAACGGCGGCACTGTCACCATTACCGGCGGAAGCGTCACGGCCATTGCGGGCACGTATGGTCAGGCCATCGCCCACGGGCAGAGCAGCGATGACAGCGGCAGCCTGACCATTGACGGCATGAAGGTCTACGCCTCCGAGGAAGCCACGGAGCCCGTGGCGGCGGCGGATCGGATCGACAGCTGCCGCGGCAGCTGGGCCAAGCTCACGCCCTGCGAGCCCCATAACGACTACTATGTGGACAACGGCGAGACTCATACCGCTGTCTGCGCCTGGTGCGGCGTCGAAGGAGAACCTGTCAGCCACAGTTATGGCGAGGCAAGCTACACCTGGGAACCCGACGGCAGCGCCTGCTCTGCAGCCCATTCCTGCACGCTTTGCCAGCATGAGCAGACCGAGGCGGGCAGCGTCAGCGCCCAGGTCACCCTCCAGCCCACCTGCACCGAGTACGGCAAGACCAGCTACACGGCAGTATTTACCACCCAGGGCTTTGAGACCCAGACGCTGATCCTCACAAACGTGGAGCCTTTTGGCCATGATCTGATCCACCACGACGCCCAGGCCCCTACTTGCACGGAAATCGGCTGGGAGGCTTACGATGCCTGCTCCCGCTGCGATTACACGACTTACACGGAGCTGGAGGCCCTGGGCCACGATCTGATCCACCACGACGCCCATGCCCCCACCTGCACCGAAATCGGCTGGGAAGCCTACGACGCCTGCTCCCGCTGCGACTACACCACCTATGTGGAGCTGGAAGCCCTGGGCCACGATCTGATTCACCACGACGCACAGGCTCCCAGCTGCACAGAAATCGGCTGGGCGAAGTACGATACCTGCTCTCGCTGCGACTACACCACCTATGTGGAGCTGGAAGCCCTGGGTCACGATCTGATTCACCACGACGCACAGGCTCCCAGCTGCACAGAAATCGGCTGGGAAGCCTACGACACCTGTTCCCGCTGTGATTACACGACTTATGCGGGGCTGGACGCTCTGGGCCACGTCTGGGAGGTACAGGACTATGTGTGGAGCGAAGACTTCACCACCTGTACCGCCACGGCAGTCTGCGCCAGAGACGGCAGCCATATTCAGACCGAGACGGTCAACGCTGTCTTTGTGCTGACAAAGCCCTCCACCTTTGAGAGCACCGGTACCGGCTACTACGCTGCGGCGTTTGAAAACGAGCTCTTCGAGGCCCAGACCCAGGAGGTCATCGTCCCCGAAGTGGCCTGCGCCGGCGGCGAGGACTGTCCCAGCGGTCATTTCACCGATCTGCCTCCCATCACCAGCTACGCCCACATTCCCATCGACTGGGCCGTGGTAAACCGGATCACCGGCGGCACCTCTCCCACCACCTTCGGGCCGGAGCAGAGCTGCACCAGAGCCCAGTTTGTAATGTTCCTGTGGTGCGTGATGGGACGGCCGGAGCCTGCTGCGGAGAGCAACCCCTTCAAGGACGTGAAGCCCTCCGACTATTTCTACAAGGCCGTTCTCTGGGCGGTGGAAAACGGCATCACCGCCGGTACCTCCGCCGACACCTTCAGCCCGAAGATGGTTGTGACCCGGGCCCAGGTAGTGACCTTTATCTGGCACAACGAGGGCGACCAGACCGCCGCCCAGACGGAGAATCTCTTTGAAGACGTCCGCGCCGGCGACTACTACCACGACGCTGTCCTTTGGGCAGTAGAACGGGGCGTCACCGCTGGCACCTCGGCAACTACCTTCAGCCCCAGCGCCATCTGCACCAGAGCCCAGTGCATGACCTTCCTGTACCGGGTTTACGGAATGGATGGATGAATCAAGAGCAATCCCCCCTGCCGCCTTGAACCGCTTCCCGTCAAGAGGACAGTGAAATAATTAACGAAAAGTTCACAGCGCAGCGGCGCTGTGGCAACCGCAGATTTCGGTTGAATGCTTCGGCCTTCAACCGAAATTTGCGGTTTTCTTAT
>JAEEGJ010022060.1_pt1 | contig 13573 bp, 11 predicted proteins | sample 8958761 | NCBI WGS metagenome assembly JAEEGJ01 (sample SAMN16246546, study PRJNA631951) | gut metagenome | biome: gut microbiome; feature: rumen; material: RS-attached | host: Bos | place: Iran: Karaj | collected 2018-10
GGAACAATTTCGGTCGTTTTTGTTCCTGGTCTGCATTTTTTTTGCAGACCAGGAACACTTTCGATAGGCACCCCCAAAAACGAAAAAAAACCACCTCGAAGGGCGGTCTTTGATATATGGTAGTATTGTTAAGGTTTTGTAGCGGGAGTGGGTCACGATCCCACGACCTCCGGATTATGAATCCGACGCTCTAACCAGCTGAGCTACCCCGCCATCAGGCGTTTTTTCAAAAAAAATCAGCACGAAGCTGATTTTGTTGAGATGGAAGGATTCGAACCCTCACTGACAGAGCCAGAATCTGTAGTGCTACCATTACACCACATCTCAATAGGTGTCCGTCGGGAAAACGGACTGCAAAGGTACAATACTTTTGCTAAATTGCAAAAAAATCGGGCGGAAAATTAAAAATTGAACGAAATTCCCACTCCGGAATTCGTGGTTCCGAGAATAATCGTCTTATCTATCCTCCTATCCGTGTTATTGTACTGATCGCAAATGGACTTCATCCCCTTGTCGGCCTTGACCCTTATGGGGATGCCGGCGCCCAAGGCTCCGCCGCCGACGGCAATCGCCGCCAGGCCTCCCGCAGCAAAGTAGCCCGCAGGCTTCATCACCTCGTCCATATCCGCCTGGCCGAACGAGAATGCCGCCACCAGCGCACCGACAACCACGTATCCCAGCGCGACCACTTCCGCAGCCGCTCCTACGCCCACGAGCCCGGAACCGGCTATCACCAGCCCGTTCCCGGCGCGGCGGCGTTTCACATACTTCGACCACTGCTCGTTGAAATCAGTGGAGTCTATATCGGAAAGAAGCAGGAACTGCTGGTCGGCATTCAGCACGGTGCCGTCCAATTTGATCTTGGTCCTGTGCCTGTGCGCACCAACCAATTCTGCAGCGCGGATGGAATCCCTCCTGGCCCTGCGCTCTTCTTTCCTGGAACCCGGCTCCGCGAACGCGGAAACTGCCGCCAGAATCATCAGACTTACGAACAATAACTTTCTCATAGCATTGTAAATTTAAAGGTTTTCATATAGAACGCACACATAGCAGATGGGCCCCTGATGCTTCAGGCTCAGGGTAACCTTTCCGCCTTCGCCCTCGAACACCGAGCGATAGGTGCATTTGTTCTTGATAAGGCTTACCAGTTTCTCGGAACTCTCTTCGAAAGGCCCGTCCTGGAACTCCTGCACATCCTCCACACATTTCCCGAACTGCTTGGTAAGCATGGATTTCACCGCCGAATAGTCGTTCTCGAGCTTCACCCACGAAAGACGCGGCGGAATCTCGGCGCGAACCGCGCGCACCTGCCCGTCTTCGCCGGGGATGATGTTCACTTCCACGTCGGAATAACCCGCGAACTTGCCTATCACCAGCGGCACGCCGTCGTTCGTCTCCTCATACACGAAGCCCCTCTTGGCAAGGGCCGCAGTCATTTCCTCGACCGTGCCCCGGATCTCTACCTTATTGAAACTCAGATGTTTCTGGGCGTTTGCGGCGGGGATCAGGCTCAGCGCGAGCAGCATCCCCAGAACTAATCTTTTCATATCAGTTTTCATTGGCTAGTTTCAGGATAAGGTCGTCCAGCACGGGGGCGAGCTCCGACTGGCGGCCTACATAATTGTTCACCATCACGCTGAAGGCGATGGTCTTCCGGGAATTCCCTCCGGAGGGGAGGATGTATCCGGAGAAGCAGCGGACGCCGTTCATGCTTCCGCTTTTCATATATATGCGGTTTTTCACTGCGGCCGGCGCTTTCGGGAGCCGGGTCTGCAGGGTCCCGTCCTTCCGCCCGGGGCGGGGGAGGGAGTTCAGATAGTCGGTGTAGAAGGATGTGCGGGCCATCGCGCGCAGCACTCCTACCAGGAATTCGGGAGATAGGTAATTCTTGCGGGAGAGGCCGCTGCCGTCGGCGAAGCGCATTTTGCGGCTGGGCCCGGCCATCCCAAGGGGGGAGAGGGCCCGGTGGAGGGCGTCGAGGGCGGTTTCGTAGTCGTCGCTGCCGTCGGCGGCCTTGCCTATGGCCTTCAGCAGGGTCTCGGCGCAGAAGTTGTCGGATTGATGGTTGGCGATGAGCGCGATATGGTTCAGCGTCGCGGATTGCGCCGTGCCCAGGATTACGAGAGAGTCTGGTAGGCCGCTGGTAGTGTCTTCCGGCGGGGCAGGGCTACCGTTTACGGAAGTTTTTTGAGTGAGCCCGCGCGTGGCGGTAGCGGAGTAAACGGTTGACCCTGCCCCACCGGTTACTACGATGCCATTGGCAATCAGCCACCGGCGGAAATGCGTCGCGGCGGCCAGCGGCCCATCCGGGATGCTGTCCCCCATCTTCCCGCGCCAGGTCAGCCCCGACGGCACCACCCCATCCTTGCTCCTCTCATCCTCCGAACTCCAGTCCGTATGCCTCAGCTCGCCGCTGAAATAGCTGCCATCCCCGACGATATCCCCCTCTATCCGCCGTATGCCATTGGCCTCCAGCACCTTGCGCCATTTGCCGAAGGGGATGTTTTCTTCCGGGAGATAATCGAAGAGGTTTCCTATCAGTGGATCCCCGCCGCCTCTGATGTAGAGATTTCCGCAGAGGATGCTGTCCTGCACGGCGCCGTCGGTGGCGAGGGTGGTGGTGAATCTATAATTGCGCCCGAGCTTGAGATATGCCCCGGCGGTGGTGACGAGTTTCATATTGCTGGCCGGGACCATGCATTTGCCGGGATTGAGGCAGGCGAGGGTGTCGCCGTCGAAAGTCACCGCCAGTATCCCCCACACGCTATGCTCCAAGGCCCCGCCCTTCGCATCCAACGCCTCCACCGCCCGCTGGATGGGCCCGCCGGTGAGGCTAAGCAAAGAAAGTATGACGGCTAATAGTTTCACAAATACAAAGATAGTAAAATGCTGATTTTTACCTACATTTGTGTCACCGGAAACCCGGCACCGCCGCCGCGACAGCCCCCTGCAGGGCCGGCGCCGTGCAGCAGCTAACCTGCTGTGTCTTAATTAGTTACCGCAAAGAGAATCGTCGGATTTTGCCGATTTTGTTATGAGGAAAGTACTGATAATCAGCATTTTAAGTGCTGCAGTGATTCTGCTGATATCCTGCAAGATGCAGGCGCAGAACGATAACAGCCAATGGGCAATAGTAAATGTCAGCGATGCATTCTTGCGCGCAGAGCCGCGCTACACCAGCGAATGCGTTAGCCAGACCCGGATGGGGACCCTGGTGCAGGTGCTGGAGCGCAAGGGCTACTGGGTCCGCATCCAGACCCCCGAACCTTACGAGGGATGGGTGAACGAACTCGCACTGGCCCCCACCAGGGAACTCAGCCCGGAGGAGCAGAAGGCATCCAAACTCTACGGCGCTACGCTTAAACCCATGACCCGCAAGGAGGCGGGAAAATACCTGAAAGCGCCCAAATACATCTGCATTCAGAATATCCCAGAGCAAAATCTGCTGATGGGCAATATGGTGAAGACGGACACGCCGGCGCAGGGGATGGTGGACTTCCGCGAATGGGCGGAGGCTGAGGCTGCGGAAACGGACGAGACCAAGGTCCGGGACATAACGGAACTCGCAAAAAGCTTCCTGGGCTGTCCCTATCTCTGGGGAGGGATGTCCCCGGGGCACTTCGACTGCAGCGGCCTCACCGGATTCTGCTATTTCTTAAACGGCATACTTCTCCCCCGCGACGCCTCCCAGCAGGTCAAATGCGGGGTAGAAATCCCCTTCGGGCAGATGCAGGCCGGCGACCTGGTCTTCTTCGGCGACAGCTCCGTCGGCCACGTGGCCCTCTGCATAGGCGGCCATAAGATAATCCACGCCTCGCAGCTTGTCCGCATCAACTCCCTCATCCCCGGCGAACCCGACTACTATGGTCGCAACATACTGCACATCCGCCGCATCATAGGCCACCTTTCCGACGGAGAGCTCAAGGCCATCCCCATCAAGGACAGCCCCATGTATTTTTGCGTGGCGCGTAACTAATTGATAATCAGTAAAATGATGGGTATCCTCCCCTGGTTTTGGCGGGGGGAAGGATGTGCCCATCTTGCTAGAAATGCATAATTCAAATTAATTCACTATCTTTGCACCGAATTAATTCAGAAAGACATGAATCTCAGAGACATCAAGAAAGACATCGACTACGTTCTCAGCGCTTTCATTGAGGATTGCACCGTTTGCGTAGCAGCAAACCCCAAGTCCAACGACAAGGCTATCGCAGGCCTTATGGAGGATGCCGTGGACCTCTACAACGAGCTCCGCGACAAAGTCACCGTGAAGATCGAAGGATCCAAGAAGGTATACTACAACAACCTTCGCAAGGAGATCCTCGAGCGTACCGATGCTCTCTACACCAAGTTGAGCGAGGCTGTCGCCAAGGGTGGCAAGGTTGAGGCTGAAGAGGCTCCCAAGGCCGAGAAGAAGGCTCCTGCCAAGAAGCCCGCTGCCAAGAAGGCCGCTCCCAAGGCCGAGGCTGAAGAGGCTCCCAAGGCCGAGAAGAAGGCCCCTGCCAAGAAGGCAGCCGCCGAAAAGAAGCCTGCTGCCAAGAAGGCCGCTCCCAAGAAAGAAGCTAAGGCCGAGTAATCGGTATTGAGCGTAAATGATTAAGCGCCGGTTTCGTCCGGCGCTTTTTTTGACGTAGCAGAAGAATAATTCTTATCTTTGTAAGATATGAAAGCAAGACACATCGTATGCGCTGCCATCTGCACGCTGCTCTGCAGCTGCAACTTGATCAGCTCCATCGTGCACGACGACCAGGTGGTGGCCAAGGTCGGCGGCGAGCGCCTGTACCGCTCGGAACTTGCCAGCTATATCCCGGAGGGCGCATCTCCCGAAGACTCTGCCTCCTTCGCCCAGCAGTTCATCAAATCCTGGGTAATGGAGCAGCTCTACGTCAAGACAGCCGAGTCCCGCCTCAGCAAAGAGCAGAAAAACGTCGACAAGGAACTCGAAGCCTACCGCCGCTCGCTGCTGCGCTACCGCTATGAGCAGCACTACATCAACGACAGGCTCGACACCCTCATCACCCCCGCACAGCTCGAGAAGTACTACAAGGACCACGCAGCCTCGCTGGAGCTTCAGCGCCCCATACTCAAGGTGCGTTTCGTGGATATAATGTCCGACTCTCCCAACTATGGCGAAATAATGGAGAAACTCCCCTCCGAAGGCGGTCAGGCCCTGAAAGACCTGGACAGCCTCGCCTACGTGTCGGCCCCCCGCTTCTTCGACAGTTCCAACAAATGGATGGACGCTGCGGTGCTGGCCCGCGAGTTCGGCACCGATTACGCCACGATGCTCTCCAAGCTTAAGAACCGTTACATAATCTTCGACTACGAAGAGCGCGGCGAGACCCGTGCCGCCTATGTATTCGCCATCCAGTACAAGGGGCAGGCCCCTATCGAATACTGCGAGGCCACCATACGCGACAATATCCTGAGCGAAAGAAAACGCGAACTTCTGAACAATTTGGAACAAGACTTGCTAAAGAACGCGCAGAATGAAAATTAAATACATCATAGCAGCTATTGCGGCTCTCGGCAGCATTTGCGCCGGAGCCCAGAAATACAAAACCATCGACAAGAGCATCGCGGTAGTGGGCAACGAACTCATAACCGTATCCGATCTCGAAAACGAAATCCAGATGATGCGCGCCCAGGGACAGGCCTCCGACAGGTCCACCCGCTGCAATCTTCTCGAAACGATGATGCAGAGCAAGCTCTTCCTTATGCAGGCCCGCCTGGACTCCCTCACGGTGAACGCCGATATGGTCGAGGCAAACCTCAATGAGCGTATGGCTCAGGTGCGCACCGCCCTTGGCGGCGACGAGCAGGCAGAGGCCTACTTCGGCAAGAGTCTCTACGACCTCCGCAAGGACTGGAAGGAGCAGCTGCAGGATAATTCCCTCATACAGCAGGAGCAGATGACCATCGCCGATGCTATCCCCGAGATAACTCCCTTCGATGTAAAACAGTACCTGGACACCGCCGACGTGGAGAAGCTCCCCATCGTCCCCATCAAGTACAAGATGAGCCAGATATGCATCTATCCCGACCGCCAGAAGGCCAAGATGGAATGCAAGGAGAGGCTGCTGGCCCTGCGCGAGCGCATAATGGCCGGTGAGAAATTCACCACCCTGGCCCGCCTCTATTCCGAGGATCCCGGCAGTTCCCGCAAGGGCGGCGAACTCGGGATGGCCTCCCGCGACATCTTCTGGCCCGCCTTCTCCGACGCTGCGATGGCCCTCAAGCCCGGCGCCATCTCCCAGATAGTGGAGACCCCCGACGGATTCCACATCATCCAGGTCATAGAGAAGAAGGGGGATATGTTCAACGCCCGCCACATCCTCCTCAAACCCAAATACACCGCCGACGACCAGGAGAAAGCCTTCAAGGTCCTGGATTCCCTCAAGACAGTCATAGAGAAGGGGGATGCGACCTTCGAGATGCTGGCGTTCTACCGTTCCGAGGACCCTGCCACCCGCACCAACGGCGGGCAGATGGCCGACCCCGGCTCCGGCAGCGCCTATTTCGAGATCGACCAGCTCAAGCCCGAGGACTACGCCGCGGTGAAGGACCTCGAGGTCGGGAAGATATCTTCCCCCATCGCCTCCCGCGACAACGAGGGGCGCGACGGCAACCTGGTGTACAAGATAATCCGCCTCGACAAGATAGTGCCGGCCCACACCGCCACCTTCGAGAACGACTACACCGAACTGCTGGGAATGGTGAAACAACAGAAACAGATGGAGGCGATAGATGCCTTCCTCGACAAGAAGATATCCGAGACCTACATCATCATCGACCCCATGTTCGGGGATTGTGACTTCTCCCGCGAAGGATGGAAGGAAAAGGTCAGAAAATAATTCTGGCGGCCCTTGCGCTGCTGCTCTGCGCCGGCCTGTCTGCCCAGAACAAATCTGAGCAGAGGGACAGCCTGGTGCGCCTCATCAAGGCCAAGTCGCTCGAACTCATCGAGAAGGGCGGGGCCAACTACCGCAAGACCATCGACGCCACCTTCTTCCACAACAACACCTACTTCATCTGCGACACCGCCCTCTGGAACGTGGATTCCCGCGTCATCAACGCCTGGGGCAACGTGCGCGTCGTGCAGGAGGGGACCATCCTCACCTCCGACAAGATGGACTACATCATCGACGACGACCTCATCCAGGCCCGCGGAACGCTGGTGCAGCTCGAGGACAAGGACCACAACACCCTCCGCACCCACAATCTCGACTACAATACCAGGGATTCCCTGGCCTTCTTCACCCGCGGCGGCGCGATGAAAGACAAGGACGGGCAGATCATCGAGAGCACCGACGGCTCCTATGATGCCAAGCGTAGCCTGTTCGAATTCCGCAACAACGTGAATATGTTCACGGATTCCATCTTCATCCGCAGCAGCCGCATCGACTACGAATCGGGCCCCAGCAGGGCCAGTTTCCCGGAGAGGATAGATTTCTGGAAGGACGACAATATGCTCACCGCCGACAGCGGCTGGTACGAGCGCCTGCAGGAGACCTTCTTCTTCAACGGGCGGGTCCATGCGATGTCCAAGGCGCAGGAGGCCTGGTGCGATTCGCTGTTCTACTACCGCACCCCCAACAACATACTGATGCGGAACCGCGTGCAGGTGCAGGATACTACCCGCAATGCCTTCGCTCTTTCGAACGAGCTGTTCTACGAGGATTCCGTGCACCGCGTGACCCTGCGCAAGGAGGCCGCCGTGGCCCTGCGTACCGAGGATAAGGTAATGGGGGCGGATTCCGTGCAGCGTACCAAGATAGATACCATCTACATCGGGGCCGACAAACTTATCTACTATACCCTCCGCAAGTGCGATATCCCGGAGAGCGTGGTCAAGGAGTCGGAGTCCCGTCTGGAGGAGATTTTCAGCGATCCGGTGAGCGAGTATCGCCGGAGGGCTATGGAGGCTGCCGCGGAGGCGGCCAGGAAGGCGGCCGAAGAGAATGCGGAGTCGAATCCGTTGTTGGCGGGGCGTCGCCAAGTTGCGGATAAATCGGGGGCGCCCGGGGGAAAGGCGCGCCCTTCCGCGGAAAATGCTCCGGAGGGCGATCCCTCCCCTGCTGATAAGCTTTCGGCCGAAAAGGGCGCCCGCCCAGCAGCGGACTCGACTGGGAGGGCAGCGGCGGATTCGACGGGGGTAGAGCCGTTGGATTCGTTGGCGAGGGCGCGTGCGGATTCGATACACGTGGCGGATTCGATCGCAGCGATACCGCCGCCTGACACCAGCCGCGTCGGATTCGCCGTCGGCATAGGCAACGTCAAAATCTTCCGCACCGACATACAGGTCGCCTGCGACTCGATGCGCTTCTGCGAACTGGACAGCGTCGCCCGCTTCTACATCAAACCCATAGTCTGGAACGACGGCAACCGTCAGTACACCGCCGACAGCATAGGGGTGCTGGTCAACTCCGCCGGCCTCGACAGGGCCAGCCTGATGAGCAACGCCTTCATCATCACCCAGGAGACCCCCCAGCTCTTCGACCAGATACGGGCCACGGAGGTGATGGCCTACTTCGACACCACTTCCGCCCTGCGCCGCTTTGACGCGATGGGCGGTGCCAACGCCATCTTCTTCCTCAAGGAAAAAGAGGAATTCGCGACTGTCAACAAGGTGGATTCCAAGATGCTCTCTGCGACCTTCCAGGGCGGAGAACTGCAGTCCATACATTATTTCGACGCCCCGAAGAACGATGCCTATCCCCTTCCGCAGCTGGTGGAATCCGACCGCACTATGAGGGGATTCGAGTGGCTGCCGCAGCTTCAGCCTCAGGGCAAGGAGGATATCACCGACCTGGTGGTGCGCCAGTCGGAACGCAAGGAATACGAGGCCCGGCCCAAGACCTCCTTCAAGCAGACGGAGATTTATTTCCCGGGTTATATGAGCAAGGTCTACGCCGCCATCGAGGCTGCGAAGAATAAGCCCAAGGCGCCCGCCCCGCCCGCCGTCATTGCCGACACCACCGTTATTGCCGACACAACTGTCATTGCCGGCCTGACCGGCAATCCCTCCGACACCACCACCGTCATTGCCGACTCCACTGTCATTGCCGGCCCGACCGATTCCACCGTCATTGCCGGCTTGACCGGCAATCCTGCCGACACCACCGTCATCGCCGGCCCGACCCCCACCAAAAAGGAACTGCGCGAAAAGGCCTACCTCGAAAAGCTGGCCGCCCGCGAAGCCCGCTGGGCCAAAGCGGATTCGATAGATGCGGCCAAGGCCGCCGAGAAGCTCCGCAAGAAGGAAGAACGCAAGAAGGCCCGGGAAGAGAGGGTGGCCGAGAAACAGCGCCTGCAGGACGAGGCGGATGCCCGCAAGCTGGAGAAGTACGTCGCGCGCTACCGCAAGAAGTACGAGCGCCAGCAGGCCCGCCTGGCACGCAAGAATAAATCTAAACAGAATAATACAGATGGAAAAGATCCTGGACCGCTTCCTGAGGTACGTCAAGGTGGACACCCAGAGCAACGAGAACTCGGAAAGCCAACCCTCCACGGCGAAGCAGCTGAACCTGCTGAAACTCCTGTGTCAGGAGTTGAATGAGCTGGGAGTAGAGGCCTCCCTCGATGAATACGGATACGTAATGGGCCGCATCCCTTCGAATGTCGATGCGGATGTGCCCGCCGTGGGATTCATCTCCCACGTCGATACCGCCCCCGACGCATCCGGCGAGAATGTCCGCCCCCAGATAATCAAAGACTACGACGGCTCCGACATCCCCCTCAAGGGAGTGCCCGGCCTCGCCCTCAGGACCTCGGAATTCCCCGAGCTGCTCGCGCATAAGGGAGAAACCATCATCACCACCGACGGAACCACCCTGCTCGGCGCCGACGACAAGGCCGGCGTGGCCGAGATAATGGATGCCGTGCAGTACATCGTATCCCACCCCGAATTCAAGCACGGCCCCATCCGCATCGGATTCACTCCCGACGAGGAAATCGGCCGCGGAGTGGTGAAGTTCGACGTGGCCAAGTTCGATGCCGCCTACGCTTACACGATGGATGGCGGCGAGGTGGGCGAACTGGAGTTCGAGAACTTCAACGCCGCATCTGCCAAGATACATATCCAGGGCTGCAACGTGCATCCCGGCTACGCCAAAGGAAAGATGCGCAACGCCATCCTCATCGGCCAGGAGCTGAACTCCCTGCTGCCGGTGGATCAGCGCCCCGAGCATACCCAGGACTACGAAGGCTTCTTCCATCTGATTTCCTTCAAGGGAAGCGTCGAAGAGGCCGACATCGCCTACATCATCCGCGACCACAGCCGCGCCCTTTTCGAGAAGAAGAAGGCCGTGATGCAGGAATGCACCGATTTCATCAACTCCCGCTACGGTGAGGGCACCGCCACCCTGGTGCTGAAAGATCAGTACTACAACATGCGCGAGCAGGTGGAGCCCCACTACAAGATAGTCGAGATTGCGATGAAGGCCATCGCCGACGCAGGCGTCGAGCCCAAGGTCCAGCCCATCCGCGGCGGCACCGACGGCGCCAACCTCTCCTTCCGCGGCCTTCCCTGCCCCAACATCTTCGCCGGCGGCCTGAACTTCCACGGCAAGTTCGAGTGGGTTCCCCTCGAATCCATGCAAAAAGCCTCGCAGGTGATTCTCAACATCCTGGCCGCCTTTGCCGCTGGAGCCTAATCGCCTGATATACTGTCAGTTATACGAAATGCCTGCCGCGAATTCGCGGCAGGCATTTCGTATAAGTCGCTGAGTGTCAGCAGCTTGGCCTCCAGAGGTTATTTCTTAGAAAGGCTGGCGCGAACCATATAGACGATCAGCAGCAGGAAGGGCACGACCGCGATCATCTCCGCGCCGGAGGCCAGGTGGCCGGCAGCGACAGAGTTCCAGCCGCTCAGGAACCAATCCACTCCCGCGAACTTCAGGATCGCAGAAACAACCCCCATCAGCGCGCCGCCGGCGATGAAGCCGGAAGCGATCAGCGTACCCTTTTCCTGGCGCGCGGAATTCACAGCCTCGTCTTTGGAGCGAGTGCTGACATACCAGCTGATGGCACCGCCTACCAGCAGCGGCAGGTTGAGGTCGAGGGGGATGAACATACCGAGGCAGAAGGCCAAGGCGGGCACTTTGCATACGGTAAGCAGCGTGGCGATGGCTGCGCCTATGCCGTAGAGCAGCCAGGGAGCGCTTCCATCGTTCATCATAGGTTGGATGACCGCTGCCATCGCATTGGCCTGGGGAGCTACCAGCGCCCCTTCTCCCACGAATCCGTAGGTCTTGTTCAGCACCAGCATCACTCCGCCCACGGTAGCAGCCGCTACCAGGGTGCCGAGGAACTTCCAGGCCTCCTGCTTGGCAGGGGTGGTGCCGAGGTTGTATCCTATCTTCAGGTCGGTGATGAATCCGCCCGCCATACTGAGGGCCGTGCAGACCACGCCGCCAATGACCATCGCAGCCACCATCCCCGCATTGCCCTTAAGGCCGGTGGCAACCAGCACCAGGGCGGTGATGATGAGGGTCATTATGGTCATACCGGATACAGGGTTGCTGCCCACGATGGCAATGGCGTTCGCAGCCACGGTGGTGAAGAGGAAGGAGATGATGGTGACTATCAGCAGGCCCACTATCGCCTGCCACACGTTCTCCACCATTCCGCCGAAGGCAAAGAAGGCGAACACCGCCAGCAGGGCTATCACTATGCCCGTGACCACCGTCTTCATCTTTATATCCCTGTCGGATTCCTCCACGGCCTCGGCCGCTCCGCCCTTCTTGCCGAATTCTTTTCCGGCAAGGCCGATGGCGCTCTTGATGACCCCGGCATTCTTTATGATGCCGAAGATGCCGGCGGTCGCGATGCCGCCTATACCTATATGGCGCGCGTACGTGCGGAAGATCTCATCCGCGCTCATCTGCCCTACAGTCTGGGCAATGCCGCTGCCCATGAAATCCAGCACCTGCCCGCCGAAGAGGAGGTTGAATCCGGGGATGATGAGCAGCCACACCAGCAGGCTTCCCAGGCAGATTATGAGGGAGTACTTGAATCCGATGATATATCCCAGGCCCAGCACGGCAGCACCGGTGTTGAGTTTGAGAACTACCTTCGCTTTGTCGGCGATGGCGTGCCCTATGCCTATGAAGGTGGTGGAGATGGTCTCTGCCCAGGCTCCGAAGGTGGCGATGGCGAAGTCGTACAGACCTCCGATGAGGCCGGCGAGCGCCAGGGTCTTAGCGCCCTTGCCGCCTCCCTCGCCGTTCACCAGCACCTGGGTGGTGGCGGTTGCCTCGGGGAAGGGATACTGCCCGTCCATCTCCTTCACGAAATATTTACGGAAGGGGATGAGGAAGAGGATTCCCAGCACGCCGCCCAGCAGACTGCTCAGGAACATATGCGTGAAGGATACATCCAATCCTAATATATATATGGCCGGGAGGGTGAAGATGGCACCCGCGACGATGACGCCGCTGCAGGCTCCTATGCTCTGGATGATGACGTTCTCGCCCAGGGAATCCTTGCGGCCGAGTGCGCTGGAGACGCCTACGGCGAGGATTGCGATGGGGATGGCGGCTTCGAACACCTGGCCTACCTTAAGGCCGAGGTAGGCGGCTGCCGCCGAAAAAAGTACTGTCATGAGAAGGCCGAATGTCACCGAGTAGCCGGTGACCTGGGGGGCGTTAGGTTTTATTTTTTTGCTCATAGTGTGCGAAAATAAGAAAAAAATGCGAAAAAAGTTTGGAGGTTCCGAAAAAGTGCGTATCTTTGCAGCCCGTTTCGGAAAAAGGGTTTTCCAAACGGACAATGATCTTTGACAATACTGAGAGACACAAAGAGGTAAAGAAGTAAAAAAGAGATTAAGTCTGATAATAAAATTCGAGTTTTTTCGAGTTGCATTAAGGGACTGCAATTTCATAGGCAAATACATTTGAGACTATGTAGTCGCAAATGATTCACGAGAAAGAGAACAAGAGCGAACGGAGGATGCCTAGGCTTCCGATGACGATGAAGGACGTGGTAAGCTGCGAAAAGCTCCGGGGATCCGCAAACAGGAATTGATCCGGAGATGTCCGAATGGGGCAACCCGGCAGGCTGAAGGCCTGTCACCACCCGCGAGGGTGGAGGTAACGCGGGGAACTGAAACATCTTAGTACCCGCAGGAAAAGAAAGAAATATCGATTCCCGGAGTAGTGGCGATCGAAACGGGAAGAGCCTAAACCGGCCGGTTCACGGACCGACCGGGGTTGTAGGAGCGCTCAAAGCGATGTCCAAGGAACCAGAAGCAGATGGAAATATGCGCCGTAGAGGGTGAAAGCCCCGTACGGGTAACGAGGGACGTCAGGGAGCGCCACCTGAGTAGGGCGGGACACGTGGAATCCTGTCTGAATCTGCGGCGACCACGCCGCAAGGCTAAATACAGTCGGAAGACCGATAGTGGACCAGTACCGTGAGGGAAAGGTGGGAAGCACCCCGAACAGGGGAGTGAAATAGAACCTGAAACCGTTCGTTTACAAGCGGTCGGAGTCCTTCAAGGGACGACGGCGTGCCTTTTGCATAATGAGCCTACGAGTTGTTTCTTGCCGGCGAGGTTAAGTCCTTCAGGGAC
>JAEEGJ010022064.1_pt1 | contig 13571 bp, 11 predicted proteins | sample 8958761 | NCBI WGS metagenome assembly JAEEGJ01 (sample SAMN16246546, study PRJNA631951) | gut metagenome | biome: gut microbiome; feature: rumen; material: RS-attached | host: Bos | place: Iran: Karaj | collected 2018-10
TGACGCTCGCATTTCCTGTGCGCGCCGTCAGGATAGTGTTGATTTTTGCCGTCGTCATCGCCCTGCTTTCTTTTGCTTTTTCCTCGAATAATACATATTTACTCAATGGCGACGACATGTCCCCCGCTTTCGCGGCGAACAACGTCTACGCGGACGGCGAGGCGCATACCTGCGAGCTCACCGTGCGCGCTGGCTCGCGCACGATACCGATCGCATGCGGCAGCGGCGACAGCGTAGGCGACGCGCTCGCGGCCGCCGGCATCGAGCTCGGCGACGGGGACGTTCTGAACTACCTGCCCGAAGACCGGGTATGGGACGGCATGGAGCTCGAGCTCACGCTCTACCCCATGGCGCAGTCTCCCGAGGGCGCCGCGCCCGTCCCCGGGCTGGCGGACACCCTCCCATGCAAGGCTCCCGCGGCGCTGACGGAGGTCGGCGAGGCCCTGAGCGGGGCCGCGCGAGGCATGCTCGCCTCCGGCGAAGTCCGAAGCGAATACTTCAGCAAGCTCGCGGAGAGCTTTTCCGTCCCTGCGGACGCCGTCGCAGGAAGCTACTACACGTCCGACGACTTCGTCGTCGCGCCGAAGCGTACGAAGGCGGATCTTGCGCGCGGATCGTACTCCCCTCTCAACGACCCGGACGCGGCGCATGAGTACGGCTCCGGCATAACGGTCTTTGGCGAGGGCGGCAACTACACCGGCGAGACCGTATGGACCTTCGACGACGCAGGCGGCGTCATCACGACCGCCACGGGCGAGACTGTCCGCTACTCGTACGTCATCGACGTCTCCGCGACGGCCTATACGACCGAGAACACGCGCAACAGGATAACCGCCACCGGCACCGTCGCGAGAGTCGGCGCCATAGCCGTCGACCCGACGGTCATACCCTACGGGACGAAAATGTATATCGTCTCGCGCTACGGCAACTGGATATACGGCTACGCGACCGCCGAGGATTGCGGCGGCGGCATCAAGGGCCATCACGTCGACCTCTTCTATGACACGACGTACGAATGCTTCCAGTTCGGCGTGCGCAACGCGAGGATCTACGTCCTCAACTGAATAAGAGCAAAAGATCCCCCCGTTCCGACCGGGACGGGGGGATCTGTATGTCCGATTGCCATGCCTGCCATTAAAGGTAGCCGAGCTTGCGGGCTTCCTCGCGCAGCTCCGCGCGGAAGTCGGGATGGGCTATGGCGATGAGGTTGTTGACCCTCTCTCTGACGCTGCGGCCGGAAAGGCGCGCGACGCCGTACTCCGTAACGACGTTGTCGGCGATGGAGCGCGGGATCGTGACGACCGCGCCGGGCGTGAGCGTCGCCTTTATGCGGCTGACCGTGCCCTTGGCGGCAGTCGACGGGAGCGTGATGATGCCGCGGCCGCCCTTGGACTGGGAGACACCGTAGGCGAACTCGAAGGCGCCGCCTTCGCCGGAAAACTGCACCGGACCTATGCTCTCGGAGCAGATCTGGCCGGTGATGTCGACTTCAAGCGCGCTGTTGACGGAGACCATATTGTCTATCTTGGCTATGTTGAAGGGGTCGTTGGTATACTTCGCCGGGCAGATGCGGACGTTCGGGTTGGACTCGAGGATCTTGAAGAGCTTCTCGTCGCCGAGGACGAAGGAGCCGATGTGGAGACCCTTGTCCATGGTCTTTTTGCTGCCGTTTATGACGCCGGCCTCGATAAGGTCGCCGACATAAGAGCTGAACATCTCGGTATGCAGGCCGAGATCGTGGCGCGAGAAGAGGTTGGTCGCTATCGTGTCGGGCATGCCGCCTATGCCTATCTGGATGCAGTCGCCGTCCTTGATGAGCTCGGAGGCATAGCCGCCGACGGCCTTGTCGACCTCGGTCGGGGTGCTGCGCGGGACGACGAAGAGCGGCGTGTTGACCTCGGTCAGGCGCGTGACGCGCTCGATGGGTATCTCGATGGAGCCCTTTATCCTCGGCAGGGCGGGATTGACCTCGAGGAGTATCTTGTCGGCAGCCTCTATGGCCTCTGTCTCAAAGAGCATCTCGCCGGAGACGAGGAACTTGCCGTTTTCGTCCATGGGCGTGCAGGCGGCGAGGAAGACGTTGGCCTTCCTGTGGCGGTAGCGCACGGGCAGATAGTCGTGCAGATGGCAGGGATAGAACGTAACGAGGCCGTTCTTGAAGCCCTCGCGGACGCCCGGCTCGAAGAAGTGTGAAACTATGTCTATCTTATCGCGCATCTCCGGCATCTTGTATACGGGGTAAGGGATGCCCTTGGCGCGAAGGATCTCTATATTCTCGACTCTCGGCACTATCTTCTGGATGTTGCTCAGGATCTCGACGGGCTCGCAGAGGTTGCCCGCGGGGCAGAGAATGTCGCCTGTCTCGATACAGTCGAGGCAGTCGTCGACAGTGCCGAGCTTATCCTGATACATTGCAAGGTAATCGCTGTAATTCATATGTCATCAAGCCTCCATAGCGGTCTTTAGTACGAAATTATAACATAAAGCGGGCAAAAAACAAGTTTTTTCCGCGTCATATCCGGCCGGAACACCGCTCACCCCTGCTCTGCGAGCTCGACCAGCTTGGCAAGTCTGTGGCTGAGGCAGGACTTCGTAACGGGCGGGTCGAGCGAGCCCGCCAGCTCGAAAAGGCTCGCCTCCGGACTCTGCAGTCTTGCCTCGGCGGTCTGCTTGAGCTTGTCCGAGAGCATTTCAAATCTGCCCGATTCCTTGAGCTTTTCTATAGCTGCGACCTGTTTGACGGCTGCGTTGACCATTTTTTCGAGATTGGCCGTATCGCAGTTGACCTTCCTGTTGACGCTGTTGCGCATCTCTTTTTCAATTTTCGCCGTCATCATGTCCATGGCGCCTATCGGCGCGCCTATGGTCGTCAGCAGGTCCTCGATGGCGGAACTCTGCTTGAAATAAGTTATATAGTTTCCCGCGCGCGAGGTGCTTCCCGGGTCGAATCCAAGCTCGCCGAGCAGCGAGAACGTCTCGCGGGCGACGTTGTAGTGGCTCGTGACCAGCTCAAGGTGGTACCGCTTGCCGGGGTCCGTCACGGAGCCGCCGGCGAGGAAGGCGCCGCGAATGAAAGAGACGCGGCAGCAGTCCTCCTCGAGCACGCCGAGGTTGACATGATGCGCGAGAAGAGCCTCGGCGCCGCCGCCGTACCGCTCGAGGACGGCGTCTATGTGCGAGGCGTCAGTCACTGACAGCACGAGCTTGCCCTCCCCCTCCGGGTCGCCTGAGACGGAGTCGAAGCCGAAGCCGAAAAGCTCGCCGATGAGCCATTCGATGCGCGAGGCGAAGGCTCTGTTCTCCGTCACGATCCTCACCTCCGAGGGCGAGAACGTATTGCAGAAGAGCAGCGCGCCGTAGGCCTCGGCCGCCATGCAACAGGGCTTGAGCTTCGTCTGCCTGCATATCTCGTTTTTGACTTTTGACGAATATGACATTATGTTAACCAAATACCGCGGCTCACTTCGCCGCGTCCCTATGGGTCAGGACGGTCTCGCAGCCTACGCTGCGGCATATCTCCGCGACTCTGGATGCGACGGCGACGCTCCTGTGCCTTCCGCCGGTGCAGCCTATGGCTATGACGAGCGAATGCTTGCCCTCCTCGACGTAATTCGGGATGAGGAAGCGCAGCAGCGCCTCGAGCTTGTCCATGAATTCCCGCGAAACGGGGCTGTCCATGACGTATTCGGCGACCTCCGCGTCCTCTCCCGTCTTCGGTGCGAGCGCCTCGACATAGAAAGGATTGGGCAGGAAGCGCACGTCGAAGACGAGGTCGGCGTCGGTCGGGATGCCGTATTTATAGCCGAACGAGGTCACGATAGCGGTCAGCGCGCCGACTCCGCTCCCCTGCCCGGCAAACCTGCCCGCGAGCTCGCCGCGCAGCCGCGCGAGCGTCAGGCCCGTCGTATCGATGATGTAGTCCGCGCGCTCGCGCACGGGGGCGAGCATGCGTTTTTCGCGGAAGACCGCGCCCTCGACGTCTTTCCCCTCCGGGTCGAGCGGATGGCGGCGGCGGGTCTCCTTATATCTCTTCACGATCGTCTCAGGATCCGCCTCGATGAAGAGTATCTCATAGTCGACGCCCATGGCCTTCATGTCATCGAGAGCCTTGAACAGCGCGTCAAAGCCCTCGCGACCGCGCGCGTCGCTTACGAGCGCGACGGAGTCGTAGCGCCCGCGCGTAGCGAGGCAGAGCTCGGCAAAACGAGGCATGAGGACGGCGGGCATATTGTCCACCACGTAGTAGTTCATATCCTCCAGAAGGCCGGCGCAGCTGCTCTTTCCGGCTCCGGAGAGGCCGGAGATGACGAGAAGTTTCATTCTATTTCACGACCCTTATCTCGGGCTCGAGCTCCGTCCCGAAGCGCTCGAAGACGGCGCGGCGGATCTTTTCGATCAGCTCGAGCACGTCGGCGCAGGTGGCGCCGCCGGTATTTACAATAAAGCCCGCGTGCTTTTCCGATACGCAGGCCCCGCCTACGCGCTCTCCGCGCAGGCCGCACTGATCTATCATGGCCGCGGCATATCCGCCTGCGGGGCGCTTGAAGGCGCTGCCCGCGCTCGGAAGGTCGAGCGGCTGGGAGGCGCGGCGCTTCTCGGCGAGCTCGTCCATGCGCGCGCGTATGGCCTCCGGGTCTCCCGGCGAGAGGCCTATCCTGCAGGAGAGGATATAGCTCTCTTCATGGGCGAAGATGCTGTCCCTGTAGCTGAAGCGGTGCTCCGCGCCGCGGGTCTCGCGCTCGATCCCGCTCCCGTCGAGCCAGACGGTCGAGGCGGCGACGTCCTTCATCTCGCCGCCGTAGGCCCCGGCATTCATCAGCAGGGCCCCGCCGAGCGAGCCGGGTATCCCCGCGGCGAATTCGAAGCCTGTCAGGCCCGCGTCGCGCACGGCGGCGGCTATCTTGGCCAGCGTCGCGCCTGCCTCGGCGAAAACAGACGTCTCCTCGACCCTGATGCAGGGCTCGCCCGAGCGCGTCACGATGACGAAGCGGTCGAGCTCGCCGTCCGGGGCGAGGATATTGCTGCCGCAGCCGATGAGGAGCGGCTTTACGCCGCTTTTCAGCGCAAAAGCGACCGTCTTTTCCAGCTCATCCCCGCGCGGAAAGGCCATCGCGGCGGCGGGACCGCCTATATGCAGCGTCGTATGGGCGCTCATGGGTTCGCCGCGGCGCACCTCGAGCCCGGGAAGAGCGCGGGAAAGATCTTTTAAGAATGCTTCAGACAACATTAAACCGTACCTATTTTCCTGTCGAACTGGCTGTTGATGCGCTGGGTGAACTCGCGGGCGACGTTGTAGCCCATCTTTTTCTCCCTGTTGTTCATGGCGGCGACCTCGATTATGACAGCGAGGTTCCTGCCCGGAGTCACGGGGACGGTTATCGTCGGTATCTTGACGCCGAGGACGTTCGTATAGTTATTTTCGAGGCCGAGGCGGTCGTACATCTTCCCGTCGACCCAGTGCTCTATGTTGACGATGAGGTCGAGCCTCTCATAGGTCTTGACCGAGCCCATGCCGAAGAGGCGGCGCACGTCGACGACGCCTATGCCGCGAAGCTCGATATAGTGCCTTATGATCTCCGGGGCGGACCCGTAGAGAACATTATATGCTATGCGCTTTATCTCGACGGCGTCGTCGGCTATGAGGCGGTGGCCGCGCTTGAGAAGCTCGACGGCCGTCTCGCTCTTGCCTATGCCGGATTCGCCCAGCATGAGTATGCCCTCGCCGTAGACCTCGACCATGACGCCGTGGCGCGTTATGCGCGGGGCGAGATAATTATTGAGGCTGGCGATGAGCTCCGCCTCGAAGGCGGAGGTGTCGATATCCGTGCGCAGGAGGGGGACCTTGTATTTCTCGGCCATCTCCAGGCACTCGGGGAATATCTCCATTCCCTGACATATGATCAGCGCGGGGATATCGCGCTTGAAGAGCATCTCGAAGCATTTTTTGCGCTCGTTGGCGGGAAGGGTCTTGAGATACATTATCTCGACGACGCCCATAATCTGCAGGCGGTCGTTGGAAAAATGAGTAAAGAAGCCCACCAGCTGCATGCCGGGCCTGTTTATCGAAGACGTAGTCACGAGGCGTTCCTCATAGTCGTCCGGAACGTAGACCTTCTCCATCTCGAATTCTTCCATGACCTGCGATAGCTTTACGCTGTACTTCGTTTCCATCTCCGGTTCAGCGCCCCCTTTTTATTAAATAATAACCATATCTTACCCTATTTGCAAGCAATTCAGGTGCAAAATATCTTGATGATTATTATTGACAAAAGGTAACGCCTACACTATAATAGTCGGGCAACTGTTGAGGTGTGACATGCGTCTTGATCTCCATGAAATCATTTCAGCCCCCGGCAGCGTTCCCTTCGAATATGAGACGGACGTCTCCGGGATGGACTTTCCGGGCGTAGAAAAACCCCTTTCCCCGCTCACCGCGAGCGGGAAGGCGGTCAACACGGCCGGACTTCTGGAGCTCGACGGCGAGGCTCGCGTCAGTCTTTCGTGCAGATGCGACCGGTGCGGCGAGAGCTTCGTCATGGATAAGCGTATCCCCGTTCACGCGGTCCTCTCGGAGGAGATACAGGACGAGGACAATCCCGATCTCTTTCCCATCGAGGGCGACAGCGCCGATCTCGACGAGATAATCATGACGGCGTACGTGCTGAGCATGGAGAGCAAGCTTCTGTGCAGGCCCGACTGTCTCGGCCTGTGCGACAGATGCGGGGCAAATCTCAACAACGGGCCCTGCTCCTGCCGGAGCGAGGGCGATCCGAGGCTGGCCAAGCTGGCCCAGCTTCTCGATTCAAAGGAATAACAGCCGGCAGATAATCATCAATTCCGGTCAAGGAGGTGTCCGAAATGGCGGTACCCAAGGGTAAAGTATCAAAGGCAAGAAGGGATAAGAGGCGTTCCTCCCACTGGAAGCTCGATCCTCCCGGCATAGTGGCCTGCCCGAAGTGCGGCGCTTATCATCTGCCCCACAGAGTCTGCAAGGCCTGCGGAACTTACGACGGCAGAGAAGTCATCAAGGTTTCCGATGACAGCAAAAAGTAAATCGGCATGACATGAGGGGGCGTTCCGCTCCCTCGATTGCTATTTACGGAAAGGAGGCATCCGCGTGGCTTCAAGGATAGTCGCAGTCGACCGTGGCAGCCCCGCCGCCCGCGCGAGGCTCAGGCCGGGCATGCTGCTGGAAAAGATCAACGGCCACGAGATAAGGGATGTCCTCGACTACCGGTACTGGTCCGAGGAACCGAAGCTCCTTCTCGAGCTGCGCGACGAGCGCGGCCGGGCAATAAAAAAGCGTGTAAAAAAGCCCGAGGGGATCCCGCTCGGGCTGGATTTCGAGACGTATCTCATGGATGCGCAGCGTTCCTGCGCCAACAGATGCGTCTTCTGCTTTATCGACCAGCTCCCCAAGGGGATGCGGCCGACTCTCTACTATAAGGACGACGACGCGCGCCTGTCGTTCCTTCAGGGCAACTACATCACCCTGACCAATCTCTCCGGGCGCGAGATAGACAGGATATGCGCGCTGCGCATCTCTCCGCTGAACGTATCCGTGCACGCGTCCGACCCGGACGTGCGGCGCGCGATGCTGCGCAATCCTTCCGCCGGGCGCTGCATGGAGCTCATGCGCCTCCTCGCGGAGCACGATATCGAGATGAACTGCCAGATAGTCCTCTGCCCCGGCATGAACGACGGCGAGGTACTGACGAAAACGCTGGAGGACCTCTCCGCGCTCTGCCCGCAGGTGCACAGCGTCTCGATTGTCCCGGTCGGCATAACGCGCTACCGCGAAGGGCTGCCCGACCTCTCCCCCGTCACGCGCGAGGGCGCGGCGGACGCGATAGACCGCGTGGAAAAGGCTGCTGAGGCCAACCTTGAAAGGTTCGGCAGCCGCGTTCTGTACTGCTCGGACGAACTGTATCTGCGCGCGGGGCTGGAGCTTCCGCCCATAGAATACTATGAGGATTTCCCGCAGTTTGAAAACGGCGTCGGGATGCTCCGCTCGCTCTACGAAGAATACTCCGGGGCGCTCTCCGGACTTACGGGAGAGGAACGTGCCCGCGTCTCCGTCGCGACGGGGACGGCGGCGGCGCCTCTTTTTGAAAATATTTCACAAATAACGAAAAAAACGTGCTATAATGTCGATATAAAGGTCTTCCCCGTCATAAACCGCTTTTTCGGGGCGACAGTCGACGTCGCGGGCCTTCTCACGGGCTCTGATCTTCTCGCCGCGCTCAAGGGCGAGGATCTCGGCGAAAGGCTCCTCATCTCCGCGACCATGCTGCGCCACGGGGGCGACGTGTTTCTCGACGACGTGAGCCTTGCCGAGCTCTCGGAAGCGCTGGGAGTGCCCGTCGTTCCCGTCCGTCCCGACGGGGCCGAGCTGCTGGACGCGGTCGTCGGCAGATAATAACGAAAGGAGGCGTCGGCTTTGCCGAAGCCAGTCATAGCCATCGTCGGCAGGCCAAACGTCGGCAAGTCGATGCTTTTCAATAAAATAGCCGGGCGGCGCCTCTCCATCGTCGAGGACACGCCGGGCGTCACGCGCGACAGGCTCTACGCCGATTCCGACTGGGCCGGGCGCGAATTCACCATGATAGACACCGGCGGCATAGAGCCCAAGGCGGACAGCGAGATGCTCGCCTTCATGCGCACGCAGGCCGAGATTGCCATCGACACGGCCGACGTCATCGTTTTCGTCACCGACGGGCGCACGGGCGTCACCGCGGCCGATCAGGAGGTCGCGAACATGCTGCTCCGCTCCCGCAAGCCCGTCGTGCTCGCGGTCAACAAGCTCGACACGCCTGCAGCCGTCATTCCGGAGCTTTACGAATTTTATTCCCTCGGCCTCGGCGATCCCATCGCCGTCTCCGCCCTGCACGGGCACGGGACGGGCGACCTTCTGCAGGAGTGCGTGGCGCATTTCCCGCCCGCCGAGGAATGCGAGGACGACGAGGAGACCGTCAAGGTCGCCATCATGGGCAAGCCGAACGTCGGCAAGTCCTCCCTCGTCAACAGGATACTCGGCGAGCAGCGCGTCATCGTCTCCGATATGGCGGGGACGACGCGCGACGCGGTCGACAGTCTTTTTGAAAACGAGCAGGGCCGCTTCATGTTCATCGACACGGCCGGCATTCGCAAGAAGAGCCGCGTAGACGACAGGATAGAGAAATTCTCCGTCATGCGCGCGGAGATGGCCGTCGAGCGCGCGGACGTCTGCCTCATAATGATAGACGCGCGCGACGGCGTGACCGAGCAGGATACCAAGGTCGCGGGGCTCGTGCACGAGGCGGGCAAGGCCTCCGTCATCGTCGTCAACAAATGGGACCTCGTCGACAAGGACACGCACACGATGGATAAGCTCCGAAAGGACGTCATGCGCGACCTCTCCTTCATGAGCTATGCGCCGATCGTTTTCATCTCCGCCTTGACCGGGCAGCGCGTCGACAGGCTCTTTGAGCTCATCAAATACGTCAACGACCAGGCCGCCACGCGCATTTCCACGGGCATGCTCAACAACGTCCTCGCGGACGCGACGGCCCGCGTCCAGCCTCCGACGGACAGAGGCCGCAGGCTGAAGATATACTACATGACCCAGACGGGCGTGCGTCCGCCGAACTTCGTCGTCTTCGTCAACAGCGCGGAGCTGTTCCATTTTTCATACCGCAGATATCTCGAAAACCAGATCCGTTCGGTTTTCGGCCTGGAGGGCACTCCAATTCGCATGGTCGTGCGGCAAAAAGGCGACAAAGAGCCTTGACCGCGCCGATTTTGAGGAGGGTTTAATATGGTAGCAGTGCTTTTCATCGTCGCGATAGTCGCATACCTGCTCGGCGGGGTAAACGGCGCGATAATCGCCTCGAAGTACATCTTCAAAAAGGATATCCGCAACTACGGCAGCGGCAACGCCGGACTGACGAACTTCTACCGCATCTTCGGGGCCAAGGGCGTCGCGCTCGTGCTGCTCATCGATATAGGCAAGACGGTCATAGGCATTCTTTTCGGCTGGCTGATGCTCCGCATCTACGGGTTTTCCATGGTCGGAAAGCTCTTCGCCGGCTTCTTCCTGACGCTCGGGCACGTCTTCCCCGTCTACTACGGGTTCAAGGGAGGCAAGGGCGTCCTCTGCTGCGGCGTGATCGTTCTCGCGGTCGATCCGGTCGTCGGCCTGATCTGCTGGATAGTCTTCGCGATAGTCGCTCTGCTGACGCGCTACATCTCGCTCGGCTCCATCGCCGCGGCCGTCGCCTTCCCGATCGGCATCGCCGCCTTCGGCGGCTGGTGGCTGCAGGTCCTGCTCGCCATTTTCTGCGCGGTCCTGCTCATCATCATGCACAGGCACAACATCATCCGCCTCATCCTCGGCAAGGAATCCAAGTTCAGCTTCGAGGGCAAAAAATCAAAGACGGAGAGCAAGTAGCTCCCCGTCCGGAAGAAACAGAAAAAGCCCGCAGATCGCGGGCTTTTCGCGCAATATGAACTTGAGGCGCGCTCAGACGGCACGGGTAACCTTGCCGCTGCGCAGGCACCTTGTGCAGGCATAGACATGCTTCGGGGTACCGTCGACCATCGCCTTGACCCTCTTTACATTGGGCTTCCAGGTCCTGTTGGAACGTCTGTGGGAATGGCTGACCTTGATCCCGAAAACAACGCTCTTATCGCAGAATTCACACTTCGCCATCGTCGCACCTCCCTGACTGTGCAATGATTTTCGCGGCCTCTGCCGCGACAGCCTTGTTATAATAGCAGATGTAAACGCGGATTGCAAGAAAAATTTTTCATTTTTGCGGAGAAATCGATTTTTATGAAAGAGATCACCGTCGGAAAAAACGATTCCGGGCAGCGGCTGGACCGTTTTCTTGAAAAAGCGATCCCCCTGCTCCCCAATTCTCTGATGCAGAAATATATAAGACTCAAGCGCGTCAAGCTCAACGGGAAGGGCGCGCAGAGGGACGTGCGCCTCAGTGAGGGCGACGTTCTCTCGCTTTATATCAACGACGAGTTTTTCGACGCTCCGACCCGCGAGAACGCATATCTGCGCATCGTCACGCCGCGCGTCAGCGTCGTCTATGAGGATGAGAACGTGCTGCTCGCCGACAAGGCCCCCGGCGTCCTCTGCCACGGCGACGGAGGCGACGAGGCCGCCACGCTCATCGCCAACATCCAGGCTTATCTCTATCAGAAGGGCGAATGGAAGCCGAGGGAGGAAAACTCCTTCGCTCCCGCGCTCGTAAACCGCATAGACCGCAATACCGGCGGCATCGTCATCGCCGCCAAAAACGCCGCGGCCGGGCGCATCCTCAGCGAGAAGCTCCGCGACCGCGAGCTCGACAAGCGCTACCTCTGCATAGTTCACGGTCAGATGAGCCCCCGCGAGGGCACGCTGCGCGGCTATATCTTCAAGGACGCGAAGGAAAAGCGCGTCTACGTCCGGCAAAACGCCGAAAAGGGCGCGCGCACGGCCGTCACGGACTACCGCACGCTCGCCGTTAAAAACGGGCTCAGCCTGCTCGAATGCCGCCTGCACACGGGCAGGACGCATCAGATAAGGGCCATGCTCGCCTCGGCGGGCCATCCCCTTCTCGGCGACGGGAAATACGGCAGACTGCAGGACTTCGACAACCGCGGCGAGAAATATCAGGCGCTCTGCTCATACCGCCTCGCTTTCGACTTTACGACGCCCGCCGGGGAGCTGGAATACCTGAAGGGGCGCGAATTCGTCCTTGAAAGCGTCTCCTTTGCCGACAAATACTTTCCCGGCGTAAAATATAATTGACAAAGACCGACAAACAATATATTATCAGTTTTACTATATATAATCGTATTTTGCGATCTCCAAACTAATCCGGAATGGGGGAGGATAAATGTCCAAGGAGCTCATTCGCCTCGTTGATTGTTGCATGGCGTATGACGGCGAGCAGGTTCTTAATAACCTGAATCTTTATATTAACGACTCTGAATTCCTCACGCTGCTCGGGCCGAGCGGATGCGGCAAGACAACAACCCTGCGCATTATTGGCGGGTTTGAAAAGCCGACTTCCGGGACGGTCCTGTTCAATGGCGTGAGGATTAATGATGTTCCCCCTCATAAACGGCATATAAACACCGTTTTCCAGCGCTACGCCCTCTTTCCTCATCTCGACGTTTACGACAACATCGCCTTCGGCCTGCGCATAAGAAAGCTCTCCGAGACGGAGATATCCGAGCGAGTCGGAGAGATGCTCAGGATCATCGGTCTGGTCGGCTTCGAGGAGCGCAAGGTCAGCTCCCTCTCCGGCGGTCAGATGCAGCGCGTGGCGATAGCGCGCGCCCTCGTCAACGATCCCGAAATACTGCTCGCGGACGAACCGACCGGCGCTCTCGATACCGAGACGAGCGTTTCCGTAATGGAGCTTTTGAAAAACGTAGCGAAGGATCATCTCGTCGTCATGGTCACGCATAACCCGGAGCTCGCCGAAAAGTACGCTACGAGAACGGTCAATCTGCGCGACGGCAAGATAGTCGGCGATACAGATCCGTACGATCCGGGCGAGCAGGCCGAGCCGCCGCGCCACGAGAACATGGGAAAGGCTTCGATGTCGTTTTTCACCGCGCTCGCGCTCAGCTTCAGAAACCTGCTTACCAAGAAAGGCAGAACGGTCCTTACCGCCTTCGCCGGTTCTATCGGCATAATCGGCATCGCGCTGATACTCTCGCTTTCAAACGGCGTGAACAACTATATCACCGATATTCAGAAAAGCACGATGTCGTCGTACCCGATAACGATAGACAAACAGACGATAGACATAAACGGCGTGATGTCTTCGAGTGCGAAAGCCGCGGAAGAAAACAAGCACGATAACGACGCCGTTTATTCAAACGGAACGATGCTCAAAGCCGCTTCGGCGCTCACGTCGAGCGTGACGGAGAACGATCTGAGATCGTTTAAAAAATATCTCGACGACAAAACGAGCCCGATACACGAGTTCGTCGGAGAAAACGGCATCGTTTACGGCTACGACGTCTCTTTCGGCGTCTACGCATACGAGCCGGACGGTTCGATAGTCAACACCTCCGACAGCTCGGGCGGCGGTTCTTCCTATATGATATCGAGCAGCATGATGCCCTCGACGTATTCTCAGCTCCTGCCGTCGACCGACGGATACGTCGGCAGCGCGATAAAGTCGTCGTTTGACATAGTCGGCTCGTGGCCTTCTTCTTACGACGAGATCGTGCTGTTCCTTGACGAAAACAACGAGATACAGTACAGAACGCTGTACCGCCTCGGCTTTATAGCCGAATCGGAATACAAGGAAATATTCTCGAAGATACAAAAGGGCGAAGCGGTCGACGTGCCTCAGCACAGATTTTCTTACGAAGAGATAATGAACAAAGAATTCTATCTCATCACCGCCGCCGGCCGTTACGTCAAGGCGGAAGACGGCACGTTTTACCGTCCTGACCGCATAACCGAAGATTTCAAAGCCCTGCTGGATTCCGCGCTGAAACTGAAAAGAGTCGGCATCGCCAGACCGAACGGTTCGACTACCGGCGTATCGGTCACATCGACCGTCGGTTACACG
>JAEEGJ010022065.1_pt1 | contig 13571 bp, 7 predicted proteins | sample 8958761 | NCBI WGS metagenome assembly JAEEGJ01 (sample SAMN16246546, study PRJNA631951) | gut metagenome | biome: gut microbiome; feature: rumen; material: RS-attached | host: Bos | place: Iran: Karaj | collected 2018-10
GACGGCATAGACGCTCTTGGGCTTCTCTCCGCCGAGCAGCCAGGTAGCCAGGTTGACACCGTAGCAGCCGAAGTCAATCACTGCACCGCCGCCGTTCTCCACCGGGTCGGTCAGCCACGAGAGGAACATCCTGTCGCAACCAATCTCTTTCGGCCCTTGATGACCGTCATAGACATCGATTCGATGAACATTTCCAAACTGCCCACGCTCTACAAGATTCTTGAGATGATGATTCGTCGCATACCAAGTCGTCTCGTAGTTCGTCATAATCTTTATGCCGTACTTCTTCGCCAGTTCTTGCATCCGAAGCGCTTGCTTGTAGGTCGTGGCGAGCGGCTTCTCCACCATAACATGAATGCCGCGCTTGGCACAAGCTTCCACCGTGGTCATGTGGTGCAGGATGCTTCCGTAGTCGACCACCACTTCGGGCTTTTCCTTGTCGAGCATCTCGTCAATCGAAGCATAGAACTTCTCCTTTGGAAGACGGCCAACGAGATTGTTATGTGCGCGAAAATCATCATTCTCTTCAGCCACACCAACAATAACGAAATCGCCTCGATTCATGGCATTGATGAGATTCCAAAGATGTCCGTGTGCCACTCCAGACACACCGATTCTGAGGGGACTGTCTGCCATTGTGAATAGGGACACAAGCAGACATGCAAACAGAAGCGTAACTCTTTTCATAATCAGTTAATGTTCAATATTCAATGTTCAATGATATCAGAAGTCTTTTCCTACGAACTCTGCCTCCTTGCTTATTGCTCCCTCTTTTGCCTTTGCCGAAGGTTGGCGGAAGTGATAGGAAACGCTGAATACGATGTTGGGGTAGGTGGGACGCACCCATGTCTCGCTGCTCAGGAACTCCGAGGAGCGTAGACTATGGTAGCGAGCCGTGTGGAAGAGGTCGTGAGCGACAATTCCCAACTGCAGTTTGCCTTGCAGGAGCGACTGGCGAGCCGCAAGGTCGAAATAGACGTAAGCCCTTTCCCAACCTTGTGTGAGGTGGTGTCCACTCACGAAATGTCCGTCAAATTGCAAGGCCGTGTTCTTTGCCAGACGGAAGTTGTTAATCCATCCTACTGTTCCAGTCGTATTGTGCGTACTGGTGCAGCCTTCGTATTTGGCTCGGAAGTTATGAAGGGACAGGTCGCCATTTGCCGTGAGTTGCCACCACTTGGTGGGCTTCGTCGTAATTTGCAACTCCAGTCCTTTGCGCCATCCATTGCCAGCATTGATGATGCTGTCGAGCGTTACGCCTGCATCATAAGCTCGACGGATGTAGTCGACAACTCCCGTTCTGCGCCTTGCATAGACTGTTGCCGTCATTTGTGTCTGGCCAAACATCTTGCGCCATGAGAGTTCCATCGAATGGATGTACTCCGACTTCAAGTCCGGGTTGCCGATGATGCGCGTGTGATAGTCCTCGTAGGTAATGTATGGCTCGAGTTTCCATATGCCCGGTCGGTTCGTGCGACGCGAGTAGCCAAGCGTGAAAGTGCCTGCCTTGTCGGTCGTATAGGCGAGGTGTGCTGAGGGGTAAAGCTCAGTATATCTTTTGTGGCGACTGGTAATGGTGGGCAAGTCCATATCGTCCAAAAGGTGGTCGATGCGAAGTCCTGCTTCAAATTGAAGTGGTCCGATGCGGTCGTTCACCTGAGCGTATTCGCTATGTGTCTGCCTTCGATAGTAGAAAGGAGCATAGAGGTCATCTTGCCAGACGAATGCTTGTTGCGGCAAGTCCCAATAGCAGATGCGATAGTCACCATGCTCGCTGTAAGTTGTGTACTGATAGCCTAGTTCAAGTGTGCCAGTCGGTCGGTAATGCAACTTATAGGAGAAGGCGCCGTCGCAGTCCCAATGATGCTCAGTCTCATAGCCTCGCGTGCCTTCTTGTCGTGCTCCGTTCAGGTCGAACATGTTGCTCTCCGTGTATTCTTCCGAGAAACGGTCGTAGCGGAAACGGTTCGAGATGTTGATTTCATCACCTCGTTCGTTCAGTTTCCAAGTGTAGTCGATAGCGGTTTGGAAGAGGTATTTCGTCAACTTGTAACGGTCGTGACTGTCAAGTAGTGGTGAACCTGTGCTTTCGTACATCATGTCACCACCTCTTGGATTGATGGTTCTGCCGCCTTGCAGGTCGATGTTGAGGCGATGGAGGCCGTTGTTGAACTCATATCCGCCTTGTCCGATATAGGTACGGAAGTCGCGGAAACGGGTTCCGTCGGCATAGGAAGTGACAGTCGTGCCTTTTGCCGTGGTCTGCTTTTCCTGCTCAAACTGGCTTTTGTTGTGTATGTCGGAGCCTTGTCCTCCTACATATATATTATGGTGACCAGTTCTGTAGTTGATTTTCGTGTCGAGCGAAAGTGTGCCCCAAGTTGAGGCAGTACCGTTGACAGCAATGTCCCATCCGTCCGTTTCGCTGCGTTTCGTTATGATGTTGATGATGCCAACGTCCCCCTCGGTCTTGTACTTGGCGGATGGGGTGGTGAGGATTTCTATGTCCTTGATGCTGGCAGCACCAATCATCTGTAATGCCTCGGTTCCTGAAAGTGGCGATGGTTTTCCGTCCACATAAACGAGGAAATCCTGACTGCCGCGATAGGAAAGGCTTCCATCGGCATCCACAACGACTCCAGGCACAGCCCGAAGTACATCGAAAGCCGTCCCACCTTGAGCCGTAAGCACTTGTGAAGCATCAATGCGTTGGCGGTCAAGACGATAACTGATGCGTTGTCTTTGCCCATTCACACTGACTTCTTGCATCAAAGTAGAGTCGGAGCGTTCCGACTTTTCCTGTGCTTGCAAGCAAATTGTTGCAAGGCAGAAGCCCCAAACAAGTATTAACTTTGACTGAAGATGTGCCATAAAACGAAACTTTTTACCTTTGCCTTCGCAAAGTTACACTTTTCTTGACGAAAACAGAAAAAATGTGAAGATTAATTGCTATCTTTGCAACAAAAACATACTATTATGACAAGAAATCACCCTTTCCAACGTCTATTGATGTTTGCTTGCTTGGCAGTTGCTTCTTTTTCCTTGCAAGCGCAAAAGTATCCTTATCAGAATCCCAACCTTAGTCCCAAGGAACGTGCCCAAGATCTTTGTGGCAGGCTGAAACTCGAGGAAAAGGTCGGGTTGATGATGAATTTCTCGAAACCTGTCGAGCGACTCGATGTGCCAGTCTTCCAATGGTGGAGCGAAGCCCTTCATGGCGTAGGTCGTAATGGAAATGCCACAGTATTCCCCATTACGATGGGTATGGCTGCGACGTTCGACACGCTACTCGTGGAAAAGATTTTCACGGCAGTAAGCGATGAGGCACGCATCAAGCACAACAAGGCACATCGGCTTGGAACTCAGAGAGAGATGTATCAAGGCCTCTCTTTCTGGACGCCGAACATCAATATTTTCCGTGATCCGCGATGGGGCAGGGGACAGGAGACTTATGGCGAAGACCCATATCTGACGGCCGTTATGGGAAAGAGTGTGGTGCGAGGCCTGCAAGGACCGGCCGATGCTCATTACCAGAAATTGCTGGCTTGCGCTAAGCACTATGCCGTTCACAGCGGTCCTGAATGGAGCCGTCACCGCTATAATGCCGAGAACATCAAGCTCAGGGATCTTCATGAGACTTATCTCTATGCCTTCCGTGCCTTGGTGAAAGAGGCGAAAGTGGCTGAGGTGATGTGCGCCTACAACCGCTTCGAAGGCAAACCTTGTTGCGGCAGCGACCGCCTCTTGCAGCAGATACTGCGCGAGGAATGGGGCTTCGATGGCTTGGTTACCAGTGATTGTGGTGCCATCGACGACTTCTGGAAAGACTACGGACATCATTACAGCAAAAACAAGACCGAGGCAACCAGTCAAGCAGTCATAGCTGGAACGGATGTCGAATGTGGTAGCAGCTACGGCAGCCTTGTGGATGGTGTAAAGGAAGGGCGCATTAAAGAGGAAACCATCGACAAGAGTCTCATCCGTTTGCTTGAGGCGCGCTTCCGCCTTGGCGACTTCGACGACCCCAGCCTCAATCCATGGAATAAGATTCCTGAGGAGCGTCTCTGCTGCAAGGAGCATAGTGACTTGGCGCTCGAGGCTGCCCGCAAGAGCATAGTTTTGCTGCGAAACGAGAAGAATATCCTGCCACTTTCTGAGAGCGACACACAAGGTCTTTACATAATGGGCCCGAATGCCAATGACGAGGAAATGCAGTGGGGCAACTACAACGGCTTCCCTCTTCATACAATCACCTTGGCGGAAGGCATCAAGGCTATCAACCCGTCAGCAACTTTAATTCCTTGGAAGAGAGATGTCCAGCAGCAGGTTGAGGCCGCAGCAAACGCTAAGACAGTCATCTTCTGTGGTGGTATCTCACCACGTCTCGAGGGTGAGGAAATGAATGTCAATGAACCGGGCTTCAAGGGAGGTGACCGAACAATGATAGAAATGCCACAGGATCAGCGTGATATCCTTGCCGCACTCCATAAGGCGGGCAAGCGCGTCATCCTTGCAATCTGCTCTGGCAGTGCGATGGGACTTGTTCCAGAGCAACAATCGACTGATGCCATCCTGCAAGTTTGGTATGGAGGTCAGGCTGGGGGACAGGCTGTGGCAGAGGTCCTCTTCGGTCGTGTCAATCCGAGTGGCCGTCTGCCCATCACGTTCTATCGTAATGTGGACCAACTGCCCGACTTCGAGGACTACAATATGGAAGGGCATACTTATCGCTTCTTCCGTGGCGAGCCGCTTTATCCTTTTGGTTATGGCCTCAGTTACAGCAAGTTTGTTTATGGGAAACCGCGTTTTGCAGATGGCAAGTTGACACTTTCCGTCAGCAACAAGAGCAAGCGGGACGGTGAAGAAACCGTGCTTGTATATTTAAGTAAGGTAGGAGATACGGACGGACCTATCCGTACTTTGAGAGCTTTCCAGCGTGTCGAAGTGCCAGCAGGAAGCACTCAAACAGTCAGCATTCCTTTGCCAGACAGCGCTTTCGAATGGTGGGATGTGAAGTCGAATGCCATGAGAATCCTGCCCGGTCAATATGTCATCCAAGTAGGTAACCAACGTTTGAAAATCAACAGATAAGATAGAAACCATGGAAAAAAGTCTTTTAATTTCAGTCCTTATGTGTGCTGCCATTGTACTACCAGCTCGTTCGCAATGTATTCCTCGCGATGAGAAAGTCGAAGCGCAGGTCGAGGCTTTGCTTGCCAAGATGTCCCTCCGTGAAAAGGTCGGGCAGATGTGTGAACTCGCTATCGATAAGGTGGCTCAGAATCCGATGGCCGGTAATGCCTCGCAGACCTTGGCAGGAGGATTGCTTTCGGCCGATGCGGTGAATAATGTATTTGGCCAATACAAGGTGGGCTCCATTTTGAATGTCCCGTTTGGGACAGCCCAGACACCCGAGAAGTGGTCAGACATCATCCGCGCCCTCAACCTTGCTTCCCTCGAGCAATGTGGCGTGCCTGAAATTTATGGTGTCGACCAGATACATGGTGCCAGCTATACTTGGGGCGCGACACTCTTTCCGCAAGAAGTGGGACAAGGTTCCAGTTTCAATCCTGCCATTCCTCGTCGAATAGGAGAGATAACTGCCTACGAGACAAGGGCTTGTCTCATTCCTTGGGTTTATTCGCCTGTGATGGATATCGCCCGCTCTCCGCTTTGGCCTCGAGTGTGGGAAAGCTTCGGAGAAGATGTGTTGCTGAACGGTATCATGGCTTCCGAGTTGACACGCGGCTTGCAGGGAGAAGACCTTAACAACTTGGGAATGAACAATGTGGCGGCTTGCCTGAAGCATTACTTGGCATATGGAGCTGCCGTGAGCGGCAAGGATCGTACGCCATCGAGCGTCACCTATCGCGACATGATGGAGAAGTATTTCCAGCCTTTCCGTATGTGTTGCGAGGCAGGAGCCTTAAGTCTGATGGTCAACTCGGCCAATAACAACGGTGTTCCCTTCCATGCAAATCATCGTCTTTTGACAGAGTGGCTGAAGGAAGGACTTGATTGGGACGGCATGATTGTAACAGATTGGGCGGATATTGACAACATTTGGAGGCGCGATCATGTTGCCGCTAACAAGAAAGAAGCCATTGCTCTCGCCATTAATGCGGGAATTGATATGACGATGGACCCCTATTCGACGGACTTTTGCGACCTGCTTGTCGAACTCGTGAACGAGGGTAAAGTTCCTCAGTCGCGCATAGACGATGCCGTTCGTCGCATTCTTCGATTGAAGATTCGCATCGGTTTGATGGATCGTTCTACTTGGGACATTCCTTATGGAACCCCGGAAAAAGGAAAAGCGAAGAAGGGCAAGAAGGCTCCGAATACTTTGTCTGCGATGTACCCCGACTTTGGAAGTGACAAGTTTGCTCAAGAGGCGACGAAAATGGCGGAAGAGTGTATGGTGCTGCTCAAGAACGAGCAATCTGTCTTGCCGCTGAAGAAGGGAACCAAGTTGTTTGTCTGTGGTCCTAATGCCAACAGTTTCCGTACGATGAATGGGGGTTGGACATATGCTTGGCAAGGCAACCAGACTGACAATATTGCCAAGAAGATAGGCAAGTACAGGACTTTCCTGGGAGCCCTCGAGGAGAAGTTCGGCAAGGAGAATGTCTCGTTTGGCGAGATGGTTCGCTATGATGCCAGAAACTTCAACCTCGACCATAAAGTGCCTGAAGACTCGCAGAATGGTGGCTCAACTGCAGGCAAGATTGCTGCCGCAGACGTGATTGTGGCTTTTGTAGGCGAGAATTCTTATACGGAAACGCCAGGCAATATTGATGACCTCACTCTTTCGCCCAACCAACGGGAAATGGTGAAGTCGCTGGCGAGCTACGGCAAACCTATTGTGCTTGTGCTCAACGAGGGCCGACCTCGCATTTTGAGCGAGATTGAACCTTTAGCGAAAGCAGTCGTTCACACCTTCTTGCCTGGCAATTATGGTGGTGATGCGCTTGCAAATCTCCTTTCCGGAGAAGCCAATTTCTCTGGTCGAATGCCCTATACTTACCCGAAACATCACGGTTCGTTCATCACCTACGACTGCAAGCCTTGCGAATATGTCGAGACGATGGCTGGCGCATACAACTATGATGCCAACACCACAGTACAATGGACTTTTGGCTCCGGCATTTCCTATTCCGAGGTGAAGTATGCCAACCTGCGTGTCGAGACACCTAAAGCAGCAGGAAAAGTCCAGCCCAGCAAAGGTTTCTCTCCGAAGACGGCGGCTGGAACGAAGTACGACGAAGACATTCGATTCAGCGTAGATGTTACGAATCAGTCGGACAGAAAGGTAAAGGAACCGGTTCTCCTCTTTGTTTCCGACCTTGTTGCTTCGCTGACGCCCGATGTCAAGAGGCTGCGTGCCTTTACTAAGGTGGAACTTGATGCTCACGAAACGAAGACGGTTACATTCAATGTCCGGCCTTCCGACCTGGCCTTTGTGAACGAGGATCTGGAGTGGGTTCTCGAGCCTGGAAAGTTCAGGGCGGCAGTCGGAAATCAGCGTGTCGAGTTCTCCCTCGAGTAACTGGGCGTACTTGGTTTCCGAACAACTACAGTGTCGTTGCCAAACGTAACACTATACGTTTGCAATTTTAACGTGTTACGTTTGGCAACTTAAAGTGTTACGTTTTGATTTTAACTGTGGGTCGTTTCCAGACATAAAAAAACAACCCGGGGCACGAATGCCGCCGGATTGCTACCACCCTCGTTGCGGGAGCCCGACTCGAACGGGCGACCTCCAGGTTATGAGCCTGACGAGCTACCAACTGCTCTACCCCGCGATATTCTTCTTAAAAGCGCTGCAAAGGTAAGACGAAATTCCTAATCTGCCAAATTATTTAACTAAAATTTGTGCCATAAAATGCCTTTTTCTGCCTTTTCTTGCACAAAGTGCGGTAGTTTGAGCATTTTTAACACCTGAAATGTGCACAAATTAAAGAAAATGTGCTATCTTTGCAAACGAAATGGCAGTAGTTAAGACACGAATCAAACTAGTAGATGTGGCGCGACAATTGTTCGCTAAGAACGGTCTCGAGAACACCACAATGAACGACATTGCCCAGGCATCGGGCAAAGGTCGGCGCACCTTATATACCTATTTTAAAAGCAAGGACGAAATCTATTGGGCAGTCATAGAGGGTGAGTTGGAACGCATCAACGAGAAGATGAACGATGTGGCGACCCAACCGATGGAGCCCGAAGACAAGCTTGTGGAAGTCATCTACACCCATCTCAATATGATAAAAGAGGCTGTACAACGCAATGGAAACCTCCGAGCGGAGTTCTTCCGCAACATCATTATGGTGGAAAAGGTGCGCAAGAACTTTGACCGCAACGAGCAACGACTCTTTGCTTCCATCATGGCGGAGGGCGTTCAGCAAGGCCGTTTCGAGATAGACAGCATCCCTCTATGCTCGGACATCATGCACTATTGCGTCAAGGGATTGGAGATTCCCTACATCTACGGTCGCTTGGCAGACGGGATGCCTCAAGGAATGAGTCGCGGCATCGTGCAAAAGCTGATACATAAAGCCTTGAGCCGACAAGAGCGACATGTAAGCCAATATCTCTAGGAAATCAAAAGTCAGGAATTTAAAGTTAAGAAACAAATATGGGATTATTAGAAGGAAAGACCGCACTCATCACGGGTGCAGCAAGAGGCATCGGTAAGGCGATTGCCCTGAAGTTTGCCTCTGAAGGCGCAAATATAGCATTCACAGACCTCGTCCTCAACGACGAAATGGCTGCCGGACTGGAAGCCACACGCAAGGAAATCGAGGCAGTCGGCGTGACTTGTCGGGCTTATGCAGGTAACGCAGCCGATTTCGCAGCTACCGAAGAGGTCGTAAAGAAAATAAAAGAAGACTTCGGCACAATCGATATCCTGGTCAACAACGCAGGTATCACGAAGGACGGACTCATGCTTCGAATGACCGAACAACAATGGGATGCCGTCATCAACGTTAACCTGAAGAGCACCTTCAACTTTACGCATGCATGTGTTCCCGTCATGATGAGACAAAGAGGCGGCAGCATCATCAACATGGCCAGCGTGGTAGGCGTTCATGGCAATGCAGGTCAGGCAAACTATGCAGCCTCCAAAGCAGGCATGATAGCCCTTGCAAAGAGCATCGCACAGGAAATGGGTCCGAAAGGCATCCGTGCAAACGCCATCGCTCCTGGCTTTATCGAAACAGCTATGACGGCTCAGCTTAGCGAGGAGATTCGCGAGGAGTGGAAGAAGAAGATACCTCTTCGTCGAGGCGGTCAGGTAGAGGATATTGCCAACGTGGCAACATTCCTTGCCAGCGACATGAGCAGCTACGTTAGCGGCCAAGTCATCCAAGTGGATGGCGGCATGAATATGTGATGACTGTCTTATACGAAGATAATCATCTGATAGCTGTCTCAAAAAGAGTAGGGGACATCGTGCAGGGCGACAAGACTGGCGATGTCCCTTTGTCTGATTTAGTTAAGACTTACATTAAGGAAAAGTATCAGAAGCCTGGCAACGTCTATCTTGGAGTCGTTCACAGGTTGGATCGTCCTGTCAGTGGAGTGGTGCTTTTTGCCAAGACAAGCAAGGCTCTGCCTCGACTCAACAAGATGTTTGCCGAGCATCAGGCAGTCAGGAAAACGTATCTGGCGATAGTCGCCAACAAGCCTCCGCAGCAAGAAGGGACGCTTACACATTGGTTGACACGCAACGAAAAGCAGAACACAGCCAGAGCTTATGACCGAGAAGTGCCTGGCAGCAAGAAAGCTGTGCTCGACTATCGTGTAGTTGCTCAGTCGGAACGCTACTTCTTGCTCGAGATAGAACTGCATACAGGTCGTCATCATCAGATTCGTTGTCAGCTTGCAAAGATGGGTTGTCCCATTCGAGGCGACCTGAAGTATGGTGCTCCACGCAGCAATCCGGATGGAGGAATCTCCCTTCATGCTTGGCGTCTCTCTTTGGAACATCCAGTGTCACACGTTCGTCTCACAATCGAAGCACCAGTTCCTGAAGAACGACTCTGGCAAGAGATAGTTGCGGCACGAATTTGTTAATGTTTCCAACTATTTCACACAAAATTCTTTATTTTGTGTGGCAGAGTGAAGAGTTTTTCGTACATTTGTGTCTTGAAAGTGCTTTCAGAGGATGAAACGTGTGCTGAAATACGTTCTCAGGACGCTTCTGGCGTTGGTATTGCTAGTTGTGATGCTCGCTGCCAGTCTTTATCTGCCGCCTGTGCAAAGGTGGGCAGTAAATCGCCTTACTGCGTACATCGAGGAGCAGACGGGACTCGAGGTGTCCATCGGTAGCGTGCATCTATCTCCTTTGCTCGATTTAAGTCTCGGACAAGTGCGTATAGCAAAGCCGCCAACCGACCTCATTAATGTTGATCACGCCCTTGTTGACCTCGACCTTTCACGCTTGCTGTCGATGCATATCGGTGTGGAAGCCATCGAACTCTCAGATGGAAGTATCCATACGACAGACCTCATCGAGACACTTGCGATGGATGGGAGTATCGGTAATCTCAGGATAGTTGCCGACGACATTGACCTAAAGAACTAGAAAGTTAATGTGACGGATGTTACCCTCGACGGTTGTGTGCTCGACATGAAACTTCGTGAAGCGGCTGAAGAGGATACAACTGAAAGCACGCCTATTGATTGGCAGATTGATGTCGAGAAATTGAACATTCGGCAAAGCAAGATTGCTCTGCAATTGCCTAATGATGCGGTGCGCGTCAATGCTGCTATTCGAGAGGCCAGCCTCGATACTGGCGATATCAACCTAAACAAGGGAATGTATCAAGTAGGCAAGGTCAGTCTCTCGGCAGACAGCCTTTCGTATGATATTCCAGGCTCGAATCCAGTCAAAGGTTTCGATGTCAATCACCTTGCTTTTCGTGATGTTGAGCTCAATCTCGACAGGTTATCTTACAATCAGAACACATCGACTCTGAACACTCAGTTGCGTCGACTCGCTTTCAAGGAGAAGAGTGGTTTCCAACTCGATAATTTGGCTGTTAATCTATCCCTTGATTCGAAGCATCTCACGGCACGAGGGCTCGACCTGAAGACGCCGAATAGTTCTGCTCAGGGCAACATTGACCTTGACTGGAATGCACTTTCACCAAAGGAACGTGGGCAGTTGAAAGCTGACCTTCAGGCTTCTTTGGGTCATAAGGATGTGCTGTGCCTCGCAGAATCTTATCTGCCAAAAGACCTCGCAAAATGCTATCCGTCGCAACCTTTGAACATCAATCTTTTAGCGACAGGCAATATTGACAATCTCTCGTTACAGACATGTAATGTAATGATGCCGTCGATTGTCGACATTCGCACGACAGGTTCTGTGCAGAACCTTGCAGAGAGTTCAAAGCTTGGAGCAGACCTGAAGTGGGACATCACTACGATGGACTTGCGCTGCGTCAATCGCTATCTTGGTTTGAAAGATGTGCGATTCCCAAAGATGACCATTCACGCCGACACCAAATTGCGTGATGCGTCGAAGCTCACGGCTGATGCTTTGCTGCAAGAAGGCAGAGGCAGGGCTCATGTTGTTGGCAATATTGACTTGGGCACGATGGCTTATCAGGGGAATGCTCGCGTCAACAACCTTCAGCTTCACGACTTCTTGCCAAAGGACTCACTCTATATGCTTACGGCTAACGCCAAGTTCTCTGGTCGTGGCACAGATATGCTGAGTCCACGCACCACCCTTCGTGCTCAAGCAGACATTGCTCATCTTGGTTATGCATCTTGGGATTTGGACAACATCAAAGCGGATTGTTCTTTAGAGAAAGGAAAGGCAATAGTGGAGATGCACAGTCAGAATGACTTGCTTTGTATGCAAGGATGTGTTGAGGCTTCCATTACTGACCGAAAGTTGAAGGCTGCAGATTTCAACTTAGACATGAGCCATATCGACCTCTATGCTCTTCATTTGGCAAAGAAACCACTTACCGCAAGTATGGTGATGCACCTGGATGGGTCTTCCGACTTCCTGCAGACACATAACCTGAAGGCTCGCATCGAAGCGGTTGAGCTGACCACTTCCGACAGCATCATCCATCCGCTTGACCTTACTGTTGACGCCAATCTTACGCCTGAGCTTATCAACATGAAAGCATTTGCTGGCGACCTTAGCCTCTCTGTTTCTTCTGACCAAGGACTCGATTCCCTGCTGGCCCGTGTCGACAACTTCAGCAAGGAGTTGCAGAGAGAGGTTGACAGCCTTCGCATCAGGCAAGACACGCTTCGAACTTTGTTGCCTCACCTAAAGATGGAACTTACTTGTGGCCAAAAGAATCCTATAGGCAACATACTTCGCCATGCCACGGGTTATAGTTTCCGCGACCTTTCTTTCCATCTTCTTTCATCTCCTGAAAATGGTTTGAGCGGCAATGGACACATGCATTCCCTCAATACTGGTGCTATTCTTCTCGACAGTATTTATTGGAAGATTCAACAGGAAGAGAGTGGCGTCGCTCTTGATGCTCGAGTGGCAAATGGGCCGAAGAACAGTATGGTGACTTTTATGTCACAACTTCATGCTTCCCTTACAGAAACGGGTGCCAATACACACCTTGCTTTCTTTGATGCACAAGGAAAGAAGAGTGTGGACTTTGGTATGGGGCTTGATTTGCTTGCCGATGGTTTCCGTGCCCATTTCACACCGCTCGACCCGATCATCGCCTATCGTCGCTTCACACTTAATGAAGATAATTTCGTTACCTTGACTCGCAACGGACATCTCGATGCTTTAGTCGACCTTTTGGCTGACGATGGAACGGGTCTTAAGCTATATACTACGCCTAATAGTGATGCACAACAGGACGTTTCGCTTAGCGTCAACCACTTCAATGTGGGCGAATTGACGCAAGTCATTCCCTTCATGCCTGACATCAGCGGCTTCCTTCATGGCGACTTCCACTACATGCAAGCAGACAGCACGACGACTGTTTCTGCGGAAATGCTTGTAAAGAGAATGGCGTATAATGGTGTCCGTATTGGCGACATAGGCTTGAATGGCGTTTATTTCCCCAATGCCGATGGTTCGCATTATGTTGATGGTATTGTTACATTAGACGAGCAGGAAGTCCTATTGGTAAATGGCAGGTATCACGAAGAGAAGGGTAAGGGCAAGATGGAAGGCGAGGCTTCGTTCCAGAAGATGCCTTTTGCCATCCTTAATGCCTTTATGCCAGACGGCCCGTTTGCTTTGAGTGGTTATGCTTGGGGCGACTTTACAGTAAGTGGCTATACGGACAATCCTATTCTGAATGGTGAGTTGAAGACGGAATCCTTGCATATTGATGCGGACAGCTACAATGTGAGCCTTCAGATACCTGACCATACAATAACTGTCAACAACAGTCGTATCAACCTTAACCGCATCGAAGCATACGCAGCAGGCAAGACGCCACTTGTGCTTGACGGCAATATTGACTTCAGCGACCTGAAGAAAGTGCAGCTCGACATGAATGTCCGAGCCAATAACTATCAGCTCATCAATGCACCGAAGCGGCAAGGCTCGTTGGCTTATGGCA
>JAEEGJ010022067.1_pt1 | contig 13570 bp, 10 predicted proteins | sample 8958761 | NCBI WGS metagenome assembly JAEEGJ01 (sample SAMN16246546, study PRJNA631951) | gut metagenome | biome: gut microbiome; feature: rumen; material: RS-attached | host: Bos | place: Iran: Karaj | collected 2018-10
TCTCTTCCTTCACCTGGTAGCCAACCACCTTGTAGTTGATACCGCTGAAGTTGACGGGGCTGCCGTGCGAGAGGTGACCGCCGTGGTTGAGGTCCATGCCCATGAAGGTGTCGCCGCTGTTGAGGCAGGCCAGGAACACAGCCATGTTGGCCTGTGCGCCGCTGTGGGGCTGCACGTTGGCCCAGCAGGCGCCGTAGAGCTTCTTGGCGCGCTCGATGGCGATGGTCTCGCTCTGGTCGACCACCTGGCAGCCGCCGTAGTAGCGCTTGCCGGGGTAGCCCTCAGCATACTTGTTGGTCATCACGCTGCCCATGGCTTCCATCACCTGGTCGCTGACGAAGTTCTCAGAGGCAATCAGCTCGATGCCTTTGGTCTGGCGCTCACGCTCTTTCTGGATGAGGCCGAAAATCTCGTTATCTCTCTGCATATCTGTTTGTTGTTTAATTATTTTTGTTGTACAATATTTTGCAAATATACAAAATAATGTTTACAGTTTACAGGTTATAGGTTAAAGTTTTTTTATTTTTTTGTATTTTTGCATTCCAAATGAAAAAGGCAGCCATTATTATAGCGGCATGCATCATGCTGGTGCCAAGCGCGTTGGGTCAGCTGATACGGATAGCCGGCGACATCGACCGGACGGCCCTCTACCTCGACGCCGACCGCCTGTGGAGCTACAACCTCTACGAGCGTTCGCGCTGGGGCGTGGGGCTCACCCTCAACAACCGTGTGGCCGAGCTCCGCGGCACACCGCACGGCACCCTGAACCTCTACCTCGGCTACAGCCCCTATGCCGAGCTCCTCACCGGCGGCATCGGCGGCACATGGCACACCGGCGACCGCCAGCGCCTCAGCCTGGCGCTGAGCCACGACCTCGTCGCCGCCGGCACACGCCACACACCGAAGGCCACCCTCAAGGAACCCTCGTCGCTGTCGTCGTTCATGGCGCGCAGGCTCAACGAGCGCTGGCAGGCCACCGCAGGCTACGGCATCGAGCGCGGCGCAATAGACTTCGGCGTCGAGCTGCAGGGGTGGCGCGGATGGCGCCTGTACGACGCCGGTGGCCTCCTCTACCGCCGCGACAGCGTCACGCTGCCACGCGAGGACGGCTTGGCAGCCAGCGCGACAATCTCGGCACTGGCGGGCAGATACACACTGACGCTGCAAGGCGGCGCCACCATGCCAGGCACACGCCGCTTCATGCGCCTCACGGCACAGTACCGGCAGACTTTCAACGGACAGGTCGTCAAGACACACCTCTTCGCCCAAGGCGGCATCGTCTCGCGCGGAGCACCCTACACCTTCATGTTCGACCTCGGCGGCACCTGGGGCTCGCCACTCCTGTTCGAGGGCACCCTGCTGACGGCGCGGCCGGTGGAGTTCACGGCCGACCTCTACAGCCTTGCTTCTGTGCGCGTAGAACTCGCCGAGCCTCTCTTCAACCTGTGGAACAGTTACGTGGCCATCGGCAGCAGTCCGGTGCCCTTCGTCGGCGTCAACGCCGCATGGGGCCTGATGCGAGGCATGGACGGCGACGGCAGGCTGCTGCACGACGGCCTCAGGCTGCAGGCTCCGCATATGGGCATCGTCGAACCCGTGGTGGGTGTCAACGGACTCTTGCGCTGGGGCGTGGTCGACTGGGGACTGTCTGTAGCCTGGCGCATAGTGCCCAGCAACGCCCCCTACCGCTTCACGAAAGCAAGCGACAACATCACGCTGCTGGTCACCGCCCTGCTCAACCTCTGACACACCGCCACCCCACCCCCTTTCCATAGTTCTTCAATAGGTCTTCAATAGGTCTTCCAAAGGCCTTCAATAGCCCCTATGACCCCTCTCCGTACCCGGTCCGACTGTTCTACGGTTGTTTACCGTTTGTTTTACGGTTTTATACCGTTAAACAACCGTAGAACAAGCGGTGATGAGACGGAGTGGGTACGAAGAGGATGCGGAGAGGCTTCGGAGATGAGCGCGTGAGACAATAAAAAATATTACGCACGTACACAATATTATGGTGTGGAGCGGCGTTATATAGAGTTATTAAAATAAAAAACATGAAACGACTTCTGACCATACTGCCACTTATTTGCCTGATGCTGTGTGCATCGGGGCAGCAATACAGTTTCACCTTCAAGCTTGAGGGGAGGACTGACACGGTGATGTACATAGGGCGCTACTACCGCGATGCGGTGACGCCTGTGGACACGGCGCGGCTGAAAGACGGCGCCTATGTGTTCAAGGGCAAGCGCAAGTGGGCACGCGGCATGTACGCACTGGTGGGTCAGGACGGCAAGAAGGCTGTGAGCGACTTCTGCGTGGACGGCAGCCTGAAGTTCAGCATCAGCGGCGACGCCAAGCTGACGCCGTCGACGGTGAAGGTGAAGGGATGTCAGGTCAACACACAGATGTTCGAGTACCTGGCTACGGAGAATGCGGCGAAGAAAGAGATGGACAGCCTGCGCGAGTTGAGGAAGAAGGACAAGGCGGCCGCCGAGGCCGGCGAGAACGCGCTGGCGGAGAGGATGGAGGCTTACGAGGCGAAGGCCATGCATCCGAAGAACGCCAATATCTTCTTCGAGCTGCAGAACCTGTGCGCCCCGCCGGATGTGCCCGACTCGGTGAATGACAAGAACACATGGTACAGAATACACTACTGGGACAACCTGTTCAGCGGCAACTGGACGGGGCTGAGGGATGCGCTGATGCAAAGTCCGCAGCTGTTCAGCAAGATGAACTATTTCTTCTACGGCATACTGTACTATGCCGACTGCGACACGATAAAGGCCGACATAGACCGCCTGGCGGCGAAGATTGGCGACGATACGGAGCTGCTGCGCTATGTGTTCGACCACATAGAGCCCAAGTATTTCCGCTCGACGAAGAATGTGGGGTGGGACGCCGTATGGTGCTACCTGGCGAGCGAGTACTACCTGAAAGGTCGTTGCCCATGGGCCACGGAGGGGACGCTGCACAACATGCGCTACAACTACAACCGCATACGCCAGAGCCTGATAGGCGCGCACGGGCAGGAGCTGTGGATGGCCGACACGAACCAGAGCAACGACCCCAACGACTGGATCAGCAGCCACCGGTTCCCGACGAAGTATGTGATACTGTGGTTCTGGGACCCGGACTGCCACCACTGCCAGGAGCAGAGCGCGGCGCTGAAGGTGCTGTACGACTCGCTGATGACGGCTCCCGACAAACGCTTCGAGGTGTATGCCGTAGGTTTCGAGAGCGACGTGGCGAAATGGAAGAAATACGTGAGGGAGCACCACTTCAACTGGGTGAACGTGGGCGGCACGAACGTCAACATCGACTACCAGGAGGCGTACAACGTGCACGGTGCGCCGACGATGATAATACTGAACGAAAAGCGCGACATCATAATGAACAAGGTGCTGCCGGCGAAGAGCCTGATGCAGTTCCTTGACAATTACGAAAAGAGAGGGAAATAAATGGATATTATCAACATACTGCCCGACAGCGTGGCCAACCAGATAGCGGCCGGCGAGGTGGTGGACCGTCCGGCGGGAGCCGTGAAGGAGCTGCTGGAGAACGCCATGGACGCCGGTGCCACGCAGATAGACCTGACGCTGAAGGATGCCGGGCGTACGTTGATACAGGTGACGGACAACGGGTGCGGTATGAGCGACAGCGACGCGCGCCTGTGTTTCGAGCGGCACGCCACGAGTAAGATACAGAAGGCCGACGACCTGTTCGCGATACACACCATGGGTTTCCGCGGCGAGGCGCTGGCCTCGATAGCAGCCATAGCACAGGTGGAGCTGCGCACGCGCCAAACCGACGCGGACCTGGGCACGGATGTGCTGATAGAGGGTGCGCACATAGTGGACCAGCACCCGACGGCATGTCCTGCCGGCACGACGATGACGGTGAAGAACCTCTTCTACAACGTGCCGGCGCGGCGCAACTTCCTGAAGAAAGACGCTGTGGAGCTGAGCCACATAGAGGAGACCTTCCGCAGGATAACGCTGATACATCCTGATATAGCTTTCACGTTCACCCACAACGGCAAGAAGATGTACGACCTGGCCGCCGGAGGGCTGCTGCAACGCATCTGCGGCCTGTTCGGCCAGCAGTACAAGGAGCGCATGTACAGTGTGGAGGAGCAGACGGACATAGTGAAGATAAAAGGCTTTGCCAGCCGTCCGGAGTTCAGCCGCAAGACGCGAGGCGAGCAGTACCTGTTCGTCAACGGGCGCTACATAAAGCACCCGATGCTGAGCGCGGCGGTGGAGAAGGCCTACACGGACCTGCTGCCGGAGAGGAGCTACCCGAGCTACTTCATAGGGCTGCAGGTGGACCCGTCGCGCATAGATGTGAACATACACCCCACCAAGACGGAGGTGAAGTTCGTGGACGACCACGCGCTGTTCGCGATACTGCGGTCGGCGGTGAAGAAGGCTCTGGGACAGTTCTCGCTGGCCACGGAGCTGAGTTTCGACACGCCGGAGGAGTTCAACATAGCCCCGGCGCCGAAAGGCTACATGCCGCCGGAGCCTAAGATTAGCTACAATCCCGACTACAACCCATTTAAAACAAAAGGGAGTCCAAGCGCTCCAAGACAGATACCAAACAACAGGCATTGTCCTGAAACGCTTGAACTCCCCGAGCTTCCGGAGATTCCCAACACGCCAGCACCACAGAGCATAAACCATCCAGCATGCATGCAGGTACAGGGACGCTATATAGTGACGCCGCTGTCGTCGGGGCTGGCGATGATAGACCAGCAGCGGGCGCATGAGCGTGTGCTCTACGACCGCCTGATGGCGCTGCAGACGGCAGCTTCGGCCCAGATGCTGCTCTTCCCGGTGCAGTGCAGCTTCTCGGCCGCCGACGCCGAGCTCTTCGGCGAACTGCTGCCGGACCTAAGGGGCTACGGCTTCGAGATTGCCGCCATGGGTGGCTGCACCTTTGTTGTCACCGCCACACCCACCGGCGTGAAAGAGGGCGACATGCAGGAGCTGTTCAACCAGATGCTGATGGACTACAAAGGGGCCTCGATGCAGAAGCACAGCATGCGCAACCAGAGCCTCTGCGCAAGTCTGGCGCGCCAGATGGCCATCAAAGCCGGGCAGCAGCTGACGCAGGATGAGATGCAGCAGCTGGTGGCAGACCTGTTCGCCTGTCCGATGGCCGAGCTTTCGCCCAGCGGGAAGAAAACAATAACTATAGTAAAACCCGAAGAAATACTGAAATGACACAATACCAACCGCAAGGATACCGGTTTCTGCCACCGGCGGTGAAGCACCTGCTCATAATCAACGTGCTGTGCTACCTGTTCTATTACGTGCTCCGCATGCAGCATATAATAGACCTCAACGCCGTATGCGGCATCTGGACTCCTGCCAGCGGCAATTTCCGCATTTGGCAACCGCTGACCTATATGTTCATGCATGGTAGCTTAGACCACCTGTTCTTCAACATGTTCTCGCTATGGATGTTCGGCACAGTGCTGGAGCGCTACTGGGGCACACGGAGGTTCCTCTTCTACTACCTCGTGTGCGGCATCGGCGCCGGACTGCTGAACCTGCTGGTGCCCGGCATACATGTGTCTGTGGGTGCCTCGGGAGCCGTATACGCCCTACTGCTTGCCTTCGGCATGATGTTCCCCAACGAATACATATACCTTTACTTCCTTGTGCCCATCAAGACCAAGTGGTTTATCATCGGCATGATAGCGTTGGAACTGTTCGAGGGCATCTTCCGCAGCTACGACGGCATAGCCCACTTCGCCCACCTCGGCGGCATGCTGATAGGCTTCCTGCTGGTGCTCTACTGGCGCAAACACCCATTCTCAAAATATTTCTAAACGATTATGAAAAAAAGAGGACTCATACCACTGATGGCTTGTGCAACGTTGCTGTGCATGTCGTGCTTCGGCCATAAGGAGCATGTGCTTAAAGGGACGCTCTATGCCGACAGCGCGAAGACGATAGCAGCAGCGGGCGACACACTGGTTTTCCGCGCAGGCACACGTTATGACTATGACCGGTACCTGGGGCAGGCGATAACCGATGCAAAAGGACGCTGGGCATTCCAATACATAGAGGATATAGAAAACCCGTACCAAAACGAGACGGGGACAAGAAGCTATTACCCCTATGTCATCATCATGCATGGACGCGACACCATGTATACCGGCAGACCAGACATAGGAACCATAACGCTTTATCCAGGCTGCTGGAGAAACTATACAAACATATCTGATTCAACAACAAGAAACGGAGTTGTAAAATGAAGAACACCATTCTTATCATAGTAAGCGTGCTGTTGCTCTGCCCCACCCTGCTGCGGGCACAACAGCCGGAGGACGGCGTGGCACGTCATGCCGTGAAGGTCAATATACTGTCGCCTTTCGTCGGGAGCCCGATAAGCTATGAGTTCCGCATTGCGAACCATTCGGCCGTGCAGGTGGATTGCGGAGGTACGATATTCAAGTCATTCGACAAAGACATGACCCCGCACTATTATTTCGCCGACGCACACTACCGTTTCTACGTCGTCAAGCAAGGCCGCCGCAGTTTGATGCCTTTCCTGGGCGTGGGTATACACTACACCAACGCATGGGAACACTTCAACATGTTTGTGCGCAACGACGGATGGGACATTGTTACCGAACGCTACACAAAGCGCGATGAAGTGCTGCGCCCATTCTTCACCATCGGCTTGAAGGTGAATATACCCTTCGGCTTGACAATAGAGAGTGCTTTCGGGGCACGCGTAAACTACAGCATCGACTACAATAGTCCTTTAGGTCAGATTGACCCGCTGAACACCCTATTCACCACCCGAATCGGTTGGGCTTTCTAATAGCAACGAATAAACAACAACATACAATGGAATTAGCATCAAAGTACGATCCTTGCGCCATCGAGGAGAAATGGTATCAGTTCTGGCTTGACAAGAAACTCTTCCACTCGGAACCTGACAACCGTGTGCCCTACACGATAGTCATTCCGCCACCCAACGTTACCGGCGTGCTGCATATGGGACACATGCTCAACAACACCATACAGGATGTGCTAGTACGTCGCGCCCGCATGCAGGGCAAGAATGCCTGCTGGGTGCCCGGCACCGACCACGCCAGTATCGCCACCGAGGCTAAGGTGGTGAAGATGCTCGCCGAGAAGGGCATTGACAAGCGTTCGCTGAGCCGCGACGAATTCCTTAAATATGCATGGGAATGGAAAGAGCAGTACGGCGGCATCATCCTGAAGCAACTCCGTAAGCTCGGTGCCTCGTGCGACTGGGACCGCACCGCCTTCACGATGGACGATGTACGCTATGAGAGTGTCATACGCGTCTTCGTCGACCTCTACAACAAGGGTCTCATATACCGCGGTGTCCGTATGGTCAACTGGGATCCCCAAGCTCTCACCGCCGTCAGCGACGAGGAGGTTGTCTACAAGGAGAGTCACGGTAAGCTGTTCTACTTAAAATACTACGTCGAGGGCGAGGACAAATACATCGTCGTCGCCACCACACGTCCCGAGACCATCATGGGCGACACCGCCGTGTGTGTGCACCCCGAGGACGAGCGCTACCAGTGGCTCAAAGGCAAGAAGGTCATAGTGCCCGGCGTCGGTCGTGTTGTACCTATCATTATGGACGAATACGTAGACCGCGAGTTCGGTACCGGTGCCTTGAAGATTACCCCTGCCCACGACATCAATGACTACAACCTCGGCATGAAGTACGGCCTCGAGAGCATCGACATCTTCAACGACAACGGCACCCTCAATGAACACGGCGGCAAGTATGCCGGTATGGACCGCTTCGCCTGCCGCAAGGCCATCATGAAAGACCTCGAGGAGGCCGGTCTCGTTGAGAAAACTGAGGACTACACCAACAAGGTGGGCCACAGTGAGCGCACCGACGCCGTCATCGAACCCAAGCTCAGCGCCCAGTGGTTCCTCAAGATGGAAGGTCTCGCCAAGAAAGCCCTCGAAGTGGTCGAGGACGACACCATCCGCTTCCACCCCGCCAAATTCAAGAACACCTACCGCCACTGGCTCGAGAACATCAAAGACTGGTGCATCAGCCGTCAGCTGTGGTGGGGACACCGCATACCGGCATGGTACCTCGACGTCAACGGCCGCGTGGAGACCATCGTGGCTCTCAACGAGGATGAAGCCAAGAAGATTGCCGCCGAGAAATACAACTACACCGGCGCTCTGCGACAAGACGAAGACGTGCTCGACACGTGGTTCAGCTCCTGGCTGTGGCCCATCTCGCTCTTCGACGGCATCCGCAACCCCGACAACGAAGAGATAAAGTACTACTACCCCACCGCCGACCTCATCACCGCCCCCGACATCATCTTCTTCTGGGTGGCCCGCATGATTATGGCTGGCGAAGAGTACCGCAAGGATGTGCCCTTCAAGAACGTCTACTTCACCGGTATCGTGCGCGACAAGCTTGGCCGCAAGATGAGCAAGCAGCTCGGCAACAGCCCCGACCCCATAGAGCTTATGGAGAAATACGGCGCCGACGGCGTGCGTATGGGCATGCTCCTCACCGCCCCTGCCGGCAACGACCTACCCTTCGACGAAGCCATCTGCGAACAGGGCCGCAACTTCAGCAACAAGCTCTGGAACGCCCTGCGCCTCGTCAGCGGCTGGCAGATTGGCGATGCGCAGCAGAGCGCCGAGAACGCCGTCGCCGTACAGTGGATGGAACAGCGCATGGCACAGGTCATCGAGGAGATTGAGAAAGACTTCGACCAATACCGCCTCAGCGAAGCCCTCATGGCTTCCTACAAGCTCGCCTGGGACGACTTCTGCTCCTGGTACCTCGAAATGGTCAAGCCGGCCTACGGCACCCCCATCGACCGCGAGACCTACGACGCCACTATATCTATCTTCTCCCGCCTCATGCTCCTGCTGCACCCCTTCATGCCCTTCGTCACCGAAGAGATATGGCACGCGCTGCAGACCATCGGCAAGGATGACGAGAAGGCAGCCTTCATCAATGCCAACTTCAGCATCATGAACCAGCACATGCCCACCTCCGTCTTCTACGACCAGCGCATGCTCGACGAGTTCGACTCTGCCCGCGAGGTCATCGCCGGTGTCCGCAACATCCGCAACACCCGCAACCTCTCGCCCAAGGAGGCTCTCGAGGTCTCGTTCATCGCTGTCGACGACCGCTACCGTTTCGCCAACTTCAACGGCATAGTGCAAAAGCTGGCCAACGTCAGCGCCATCAACGAAGTCAAGGAGAAGCCCACCGGTGCCATCTCCTTCATGGTCGGCACCATGGAGTGCTTCGTGCCGATGCCGGAGAACGTCAACAAAGACGAGGAGCTCAAGAAACTGCAAGACGAGCTCAAATACGCCGAAGGCTTCCTGCGCAGCGTCATGGGCAAGCTCAGCAACGAGAAGTTCGTCAACGGCGCCCCCGCTGCAGTCATCGAGAAGGAGCGCAACAAACAGCGCGACGCCGAGACCAAGATTGCCGCCCTCAAGGCACAGATAGCTGCACTCAGCTAATAACAACATGTCAAAGAACACTCGCGCCGCCTCTCCCCCACCATCGGGAGAGGCGGCGCATATATAATATAAGGCCCTTCCTTGCGGAAGAGCCTTTTTTAACTATACTTTAACACTTATCGGATTACAGAGCCATTCCCTGCAGGAACTTCACGCTGCTGTGGATGTGCTTGTACATGATCTCGTCGATGTCGACGAAGTTGACGCACTTGCGGTAGTCGGCAACCATCTTCTCCACTTTGGGGCTGCTCTTGAGGCCTTCCTGGTGGCGGAAGTCGAGTGCCTGGGCGGCGTTGAAGAGCTCGATGGCCAGCACGCGCTCGGTGTTCTCGCACACCTTGTAGCACTTGGTGGCGGCGTTGCCACCCATGCTGACGAGGTCTTCCTGGTTCTGGCTGCTGGTGATGCTGTCGACACTGCAGGGGGTGCAGAGCTGCTTGCTCTGGCTGACGATGCTGGCGGCGGCATACTGCGGAATCATGAAGCCGCTGTTGAGGCCGGGCTTGGCGACGAGGAAGCTGGGCAGACCGCGTTTGGCGTCGATGAGCTGATAGGTGCGGCGTTCGCTGATGGCGCCGAGTTCGGCAACGGCGATAGCCAGGAAGTCGAGCACCATGGCGAGGGGCTCGCCGTGGAAGTGACCGCCACTGATGACCATGTCCTCGTCGGGCAGCACTATGGGGTTGTCGGTTGTGGAGTTGATCTCAGTCTCCACGACGCTGGCGACATAACGGATGGTGTCCTTGGCGGCACCGTGCACCTGCGGGGCACAGCGGAAACTGTAGGGGTCCTGCACATGCTCTTTGTGGCGCTTGATGATGTCGCTGCCGTCCAGCATCTCGCGCACGGCGGCGGCGGTCTCCAGCTGACCCTTGTGGGGGCGCACCATGTGGAGGCTCTCGTAGAAGGGCTCTATGCGGCCGTCGAAGGCGTCGAGCGAGAGGCTCAGCACCATGTCGGCCTGACGGCTGAGGCGGCGGGCCTTGAGGAGCGACCACACAGCAAACGAGCTCATGAACTGGGTGCCGTTGAGGAGTGCCAGACCTTCCTTGCTCTGCAGCTCGATGGGCTGCCAGCCTTTGGCGGCATAGACCTCCTGCACGTCGCAGCGACGGCCTTTCCAGTACACGTCGCCCATGCCGAGGATAGCGGGGAGCATCAGGTTGGCCAGGGGGCAGAGGTCGCCGCTGGCACCGAGGCTACCCTGCTGGTAGACCACTGGCAGCACGTCCTCGTTGTAGCAGTCGATGAGGCGCTGCACGGTCTGCAGCTGTGCGCCGCTGTAGCCGAAGCAGAAGTTCTGGGCCTTGAGCAGCAGCATCAGGCGCACCACCTCGGCGGGCACCTCGTCGCCTACGCCACAGGCGTGGCTCATCACAAGGTTCTTCTGCAGCTGGCTCAGCTGCTCCTTGCTGATAGAGATGTTGCAGAGGCTGCCGAAGCCGGTGGTGACACCGTAGATAGGCACCTTCTGGTTCTCCATCTTCTTGTTCAGATATGCACGGCATTTCTCAATGCGACGCTTGGCCTCGTCGCCGAGGGCGAGAGTCATCCTCTTATCGATAATCTCCTGAATCTTGTCAAGAGTGAGTTTCTCTTCGGGATTGAATGTGTATGTCATAATAGCTTATTTTTCCAGTTGGGCTTTGGCTTTGGCGGCTATGTCGCCGTCGACGAGTATGCGGCCGCAGTTCTCGCAGACGATAACCTTCTTGTGCATCTTGATTTCCATCTGGCGCTGGGGCGGTATATTGCTGAAGCAGCCGCCGCACGAATCACGGTCGATCTGCACCACGGCCAAGCCATTGCGGGCAGCGTTGCGGATGCGCTTGTAAGCCGTCAGGTAGCGCTCGTCGATGAACTGCTCCTGCTCGGCCGACATCTTGCGCAGACGCTCCTCGTCCTTCTCGGTCTCGGCGGTGATGGAGGTCAGTTCCTCGCGCTTGGCGTCGAGGTCCTTCTCGCGGTTGTCCAGCAGCACCTTGGCAGCCTCGATGTGCTGCTTGAGTTCGCTGACGTGAGCCTTGCCCTCTTTGTTCTTGCGCTCGCAGAGCTGTATCTCGAGGTTCTGGAACTCAATCTCCTTGTTCAGGCTCTCGAACTCGCGGTTGTTGCGCACATTGTCCTGCTGCTTCTGGTACTTCTTAATCTGCTCGTTGTGCTCGTCAATCTCGGTCAGACGGGTCTTGTTGGCGGCCTCTGTCTCCTTGATTTCGGCGGTGAAATTGTCGATGCGGGTGTGCAGACCGGCAATTTCGTCCTCGAGGTCCTGGACAGCCTGCGGCAGCTCGCCGCGGATGATTTTAATCTTGTCAATCTCGCTGTCGACGCTCTGCAGGGTGTAGAGTGCCACAAGGCGCTTCTCGACGGCCACATCGGCGTCCGGACGCAGTACGACGGGGGCTTCCTGAGCCACTGTTTCGGCTTTTTTGGTGCTGACTTTCTTTGCCATTTTATAATATATATTATTGTCTTATAATCAAATATACTTCACGATACCCTGTTGGGTCTCGGAAATTCGGCATGCAAAGTTACTAAATTTTTCTGATATCGCGCGGAAAATTATATCTTTTGCATATTGCTCGCTCTCGTAGTGCCCGATGTCCGCCAGCACCATGCGTCCGCCACGCTGAAAATCATGATACTTCAAATCACCAGTCAAATAGATATCCGCACCCGCTCTCATGGCATCCCCAATGAACTCTGCACCACTCCCGCCACACAGCGCCACACGTCGCACCTGCAGAGTCTTGTCACGACAAGCCTCCTCCGATACCCTGACAAACGGCAGGCCTATCACCTCCTTGACCTTCTTGAGGAAGTCCTCGACAGGCATCGCTTCCGGCAGCTTACCCACCATGCCGGCACCTACGCTTCCCTCCCCTCCAACTTCACACTTAACACTTAACACTTCACACTCCTCCATCCCCAGCTTTTCCGCCAGCACACCACTGACGCCCCACGGCAGATTGTCGAGGTTGGTGTGCGCGGCATACACGCTGACGCCGTTCTTGACAAGCGCCATCACCATGCGGCCCGTCTCGCTGCCATCGGTCAGGCGCTTCACACCGCTGAAAATGAACGGGTGGTGCGTCACGATGAGGCTCATGCCGAGCCGCACCGCCTCGTCGACCACCGCGGGGGTAAGGTCCAGCGCCACCAGGGCGCCCTTGTAGTCGCTCGCCGAGTCGCCCAGAAGGAACCCGGCATTATCATAATCTTCCTGGTATTCAGGATGGAACGTGGCATCCAACCACGCTATTACTTCGCTTGTTTTCATGCTGCAAAGATACACAAAAAAATGAAAGTTGAAAGTTGAAAAATGAAATTTGTACCGCGGCCGCTACACTGTAGCGCCAGTGGCGCCACGCCATTTCTACGTAGCCGCCCCATCTGTTTACCGGTTGTTCTACGATTATAAACCATTGAACAACCGGTGAACAACCGGAGAACAGTCGGAGCGGATACGGAGGGACTACGTAGTGGCGGCGGCATGATAAGGCTGCGGCAACGCGATATCACTCTTTTAACTGCATTTTTTTACGCCCCGATGTAGTTTTCGGGGCTTTTTTTGCGTTATTATCTAATGTGAGACCAGGGGACCCATTCGACGCGCTGCTCCACCAATACCGAGGACTGCTCTTCAGCCTCTGCAGCCACTTCAGGCACAGAGGGTTGGAGAGGGACGACCTTGTTCAGGAGGCCGTCATAGCCCTCTGGCGCAACCGCGAGAGGCTGCTGGCACTGGGCGGCATGCAGCAGGCGGCGCTGGTATGGAAGATAGCCCGCAACGCCGTCATCGACGCCTTGCGACGCACCGACGAGACCGAGGCCCTGCCCGAAGGGCACGACAGCGCCGCCGAGGACCGCACGCTGGTGGAGCACCTGCACGAACGCATAGCGCTGCTGCCGGAGCCGGACAGGAGCATAGTGAGGTTGCAGCTCGAAGGCTACAGCTACGAGGAGATTGGGCAGCAGCTGGGAATGACAGAGAAGAACGTCAGCGTACGACTGGTACGCATAAAAGAAAAGATAAGAAAGGAATGGACATTATG
>JAEEGJ010022068.1_pt1 | contig 13570 bp, 10 predicted proteins | sample 8958761 | NCBI WGS metagenome assembly JAEEGJ01 (sample SAMN16246546, study PRJNA631951) | gut metagenome | biome: gut microbiome; feature: rumen; material: RS-attached | host: Bos | place: Iran: Karaj | collected 2018-10
TGATGCGTCAATTATAGCACCGGCGGCATGCTTTTTGAATACCGTTTCAAGACTGAAAATATTTCGTTTTTAGCCTTTTCGCTTTTCAAACCAAAGTGGATGCGCTACAATTTAACGCCGTGAAACAGCACCATGGAAAGCAAGGCGGCGAAGGTCCGCCGCGCATAATCTTCCTCATGAACCTGCAGCAGCACTCAATCCGGCAAATGCTCTACGGCGTCCTGCGGCATGTGCGGACGCATTCGCAGGTAGACGTGCAGTTCATCGGCCACTCGGGACTCTCCAACCTCGCCACAGATCATGACCGACGCCCTTTTGCCGCCATCGGGAATTTGAAGCCGCCCGAGTTGTCCGCCATCCTTGTCCGCCCGGAATGCCGGGGCTTGGTCCAGATGCGCGACGGCGAACCATACGGGGAGTCGTACGCCGCGCCGTCGCGGATGGTCAGCTGCGACAATGCGGCCATAGGCCGGGCGGCGGCGGACCTCCTGGCGGGAAAGCGCAGGACGAATTTCGGTTTCGCCGGTGTTGACTGGGACTGGTCCATACAGCGCCTCGAAAGCTTTGCCGCGCGGCTTGGCGAGCAGGGATTCAGCTGTTCTTCTCACATCATCCAAAGGAGGAAGATCAACTGGCGCTCCGCCAAGGCCTCGCTTGCGCGCTGGCTAAGGTCATTGCCGAAGCCGTGCGCCGTATTCGCGTCATTCGACCAGCTTGCCCGCCTCGTCCTAGAGACATGCGCGCAGTGCGGCGTCTCCGTGCCGGAGCAGGCGCTTGTCCTGGGCGTCGACAACGAAGACTTTTTCTGCGAACTGACAAAGCCTTCGCTTTCGAGCATACAGCCCGACTTCGAGGCCGCCGGTTTCCGCGCCGCGGAACTGTGCGCGGCCATGCTCGAGGGACGCGAAATTGCTCCAGGGCCATTTCTCTACGGCATCAGCGGCATCGTCGAGCGCGAAAGCACACAGGATATACACGGTGTCGCGCGCATCGCCGTCGCGGCGCGCGAGTTCATACGGCGCAATGCCACGGCAGACATATCGGTGCCGGACGTCGCCCGTGCGGCAGGTTGTTCCGTTCGCCATCTGGACCGTCACTACCGGAATATATTCGGAACCACGCCCGTCGCGGACATTGTCGCCGAGAGGCTGCACCGCGCCCGCGACCTTTTGCGTGACACCGACACGCCCATCGGCCAGATTGCCGCTCTTTGCGGCTTTGGTTCCGATGTGCGGCTCAAAGTCGCGTTCCGAAGCGCGCACGGCGTCTCCATGCGCGAGTGGCGCCGTCGCAATCGCGACTCGACCGAGGGCCGGTAGAGCGAATCTGGCCTAGGCCAGTTTTCCATGGTTGGAGGGAACAGATGCGTTTTACGGATGCGACTTGTGCTAGAATTGTCCCATGTTTTGGAATCAGACAAAAGTAGCCGCGTATACCGCAATGATGGCACTTGCAGCCGTGCCATGCGCGGCTCAAACCGTAGAAGTCGACCGCGCGGTCAAAGGCCGCGGAGGCGCGGTCTTCACCGTGCCGCCGCAGTCGCGGACAATCTGGGGCGACATCGAGTGGGTCACGGACGGCGGCCAGACGAACCTCGCATACCACCACATCCACCTCTTCGGCGACGGGAAGGAACGCCGCTACTTCTTCGACGGCGCGGCGCCCGTCCGCTGGAACGCCAACTATCCCGCACCGGACATCGCCGACAAATGGGACGGCGTCATCACTTCCTTCCGCGTCCTGAATGACAAGACCAAGGAGGAGATCCCCATCCGCGACCTCCGGATCGTCACGGACAATCCCGGCCTCCCTCCCGAACTCATCCTTTCGCATACGAAGGCTCCCATGAAGCTCGACCGCGCGGGAAGGCCGGTCGACATCGAGGTCGGCGTCTTCAACGCCGGAACCTTGGCCGCGAAGGGCGTCACGGTGCGCGTGGAGGGGTTGCCTGATGGGGTGCGCATCGTCAATGACGCGCGGAATACTCCCCCCTGCCCCTTCGGGGCATCCCCCCTCTCGGAGGGGGGCAATACAAGGGAAACGCCCCCCTCCGAGAGGGGGGTGGCGCGAAGCGCCGGGGGGAGTATTGCGGTCGGGCGCCTCGCCGACCTCGAAGGCGGTCGTTCGGTGCTGCACCGCGTGACCATCGTCGCGGACAGCCCGTGCGCCTTTACGGCGCGCATCGTCTTTGCCGGCGGCAACGCGCCAGAGGCTGTTGCCGAGGTGCCGGTGGAAATCGGGCCGTCGCTCGGGCTTCCGCAGGATCATTCCTACATTCCTGAGCCGAAGCCCATCAAAACGGCGCCTTGCGAGGTCGGCGCCTTCTATTTTCCCGACTGGTCGCGCGCCCACCACTGGCTCAAGGTCTGGCGCACCGCGCCGGAACGCCGACCCGCCCTTGGCTGGTATTCCAACGACAGTTCCGAAGTGCTCGACTGGCAGATCAAATGGGCCGTTGAAAACGGCATCTCATTCTACCTTGTCGACTGGTACGGCAAGGACTGGCACTTCGAAAAGGCGCTTGCAGGCTCGAAGTTCGCCAAGTACATCAAGTTCGCGAACATGTGGTGCAACCACATCCCGCCGCCGCTCTGCGACAAGACGCACTGGACGAACATCATCCAGCGTTGCCTCGACAAGGACTTCAAACACCCTTCCTACAAATACGTCGACGGCATGCCCTACTTCAGCGTCTGGAGCGGCGACCGTCTTGAGCGCGACAACGGCCCCGGCGGCTGCAAGCGGATGCTCGACCTGGCGCGGAAGATGGCGCGCGACGCCGGCTACAAGGGCATCTACTTCCAGGGCCAGTGCCTAGGCTATTCCGTCGACGTGAAACGGGTCGCCGACTACGGCTTCGACGAGACAACGACCTACCACTACATCGAGGTTCCCGCCGGCCCCGACGGCGAAATCCCCTGGGTGCGGGAATATGACGACGTGGTCGCGGCGAGTCCCGCCTACTGGCGCGCCATGCGCGACGCCAGCCCGGCCGCATTCCTTCCGAACCTCACGACCGGCTACTGGGACTACCCGTGGAACGACGGGCCAATCGAGGTCCATCACCGCACCGTCGAGACTTTCCGCCGCCTCTGCAGCGAGGCGAAACGCTACGCGGAGGAGACGGGCGTCAAGCGGGTCTGCCTTGGCCCCCTCAACGAATGGGGCGAAGGCTCCTACGCCGAGCCGAACGGCGAGTTCGGATTCGGGATGTTCGAGGCGGTCCGCGATACCTTCGGCGTGAAGCCCGAGGAAGGCTGGCCGCTCAACTACACCCCCGCGGACATCGGCCGCGGCCCCTATCCGGTCGAAGATGACGCCGGCGGTCCTGTCAAGCCATTCAACGGCCTCCGCTGGCGCTAGCCGGGCGTCTGTGCTATCATTGTTGCTGTCAATGACAGGCCTTTTCGGACTCGATTCCCTATGAACACTTATATCTCGGAGATTCCCATTCTTGACGGCGAACGCTGGTGGGGCGGCGGCGGCGGTGACGGACAAAACCAGCCATACGGCGACGGCGACTCGCCGCGAATAGACCTCAGAACCCACGGCAACACTTCATCGCCGCTTCTTGTTTCATCGTGCGGACGCTATGTTTGGAGCGAGAAGCCATTCGGCTACGAGTTCCGCGACGGCCGCCTCCTTCTCGACTCGGACGTCGGGGAAATCATCCCCGTCCAGGCGGGCGAAACCTTGCGTGAAGCCTACCTCGCCGCCGCGAAGGCCCACATGCGCTTCGACGGCCGCACCCCTCCCGACATCTTCTTCTCGCTGCCTCAATGGAACAACTGGATAGAAATATTCCTGCACGGCATGGACCAGAAGGCGGCCGAGGACTACACCGCCGAACTCGCCAAAAGCGGCTTCCCATGCGGTGTCTACATGATGGACGGCGGCTGGCTTTCGCACCAGGGCTCGTACGAATTCTACGAAAAGGACTTCCCTGATCCGCATGGCCTGTTCGACCGCATCAACGCCAACGGATGGACTCCGCTCATCTGGACGGCGCACTTCGTCTCGCCCGACAGCCGCGAATACAAGCGTCTCCGCTACCACGAGATCCACAACGGGCTCGACTACCTCGCCTACCGCAAGAAGCCCGGCTCGCATGACGCCGCCGTCGTCCGGTGGTGGAGCGGCATCAGCGCCATATACGACCTCACCAAGCCGGAGGCCGCGGCCTTCTATGTCAAAACCCTCAAGGACTTCGCCGCCGAGTACGGCATCGCGGGATTCAAGTTCGACGCCGGCGATCCGGCATTCTTCGTGGAGGACTGCCGCTTCCACGACGAAACGGCCGAGCCGGTTGACTACACCCGCCTCTACGCGGAACTCGCCGCGCGCGAGTTCCCGTGCCACGAAATCCGCGTGAGCTGGAAATGCGGCGGACTGCCGCTTGTCACGCGCCTCGGCGACCGGGCACATGCATGGACCGGCCCCTCGGCGCAGGACACGGTGATTCCACAAATCATTGCGGCAGGTCTTCTCGGTTGCCCCTATTCGCTCGCCGACATGGTCGGTGGCGGACTGGAAACATCCTTCGTCAGGCGCGAAATCGACGAGAAGCTCTTTGTCCGCTCCGCCGCGATGCAGTCGCTCATGCCGATGATGCAGTTCTCTCCGGCGCCGTGGCGGCATCTTTCGCCGGAGGGCGTCGCGCTGTGCCGCTCCTTCGCCGACCTCCATGTCGCCTTCGCGCCCTACATCCTCGAACTGGCGCGCCACGCGGCCGCAACCGGAGAGCCCATCGTCCGCGCCATGGAATACGAATTCCCGCGGCAGGGCTTCTCCCGCCCGATGCAGCAGTATATGCTTGGAGATCGATGGCTCGTCGCCCCGGTAGTCACGCCGGACGACGCCAAAACCGTCGAACTACCCGTCGGCACCTGGCGCGACGATCTTGGCGAAATCCACGAAGGTCCCGCCACGCTGCGTCTCGAGAATGTCCCTCTCTCCCGGCTTCCCCGGTACGAGCGTCTGCCTCAGCCTTAATCGTGGTTTTTCCCATGCAAAAAGCATTGCTTTTAGCATGCCGCCGTGCTATCATGAACCACAAGGAGAAAAGCAAACCATGAAGTTACCTACATTTGCAGGAGTGGCGTTGATTCCTTTTTGCCTGTTTGCAAATAATCTGTCCGTGACGAACGTGACGCTTGCCGCAGTGGGGCAGGGGAAGGCCGCCATCAGCTTCGACCTTTCCTGGGAGCATTCGTGGCGCGACGTCGAGAACCACGACGCGGCCTGGGTCTTCGTCAAGTATTCGCCTGACGGCGGAACACGCTGGGCCCACGCGTCGCTTGCCGCAGCCGGCCTCAATCCCGCCGGCTTCTCGTCCGGCTCGGGGACGGCCGCCGAAATCTCGGTGCCCTCCGACCGCAAAGGCGCCTTCGTTCGGCGCGCCACCGACGGCAGCGGGACCTTTTCCGCGACGGGCGTCACGCTAGTCTGGGACTTCGCGGCCGACGGGGTCTCCCCGCACATCAGACCCGTCATCCGCGTCAACGGCATCGAGATGGTCCTCATCCCGCGCGGGTCCTTCACGATTGGCTCGACCGACGCCAACGACAGCTCAGGAAAGGGGCCCTTCTACGTCACCTTCATCAGCAGCCCCGACATGACCCGCGGTCCCAACAGCGGTTCCGGCAAGGTTGCCGACCCCTACTACGCCGTGGCGGGATGCGGTCGGCAGGGCAATGTCACCGGCACCTTCCCGGCCGGCTTCCCCAACGGCTACGAGGCCTTCTACTGCGCCAAGCACGAACTCAGCGAGTCCGCCTACGTCGCGATGCTAAACACGCTGACGGCGCAGCAGGCGATTTCGTGCTACTGCCCCGGCATCAACGGCCTCAACGGCACGGTCACGGACTTTGCGTGTTCCTTCGGTTCCGACTACCCTGAGCGGGCCATCCGTCTGACGCCGCCCGACAAGACGGCCTGGCGCTATGCGGCGAGTTTCGTGGACTGGGCGGCGCTGCGCCCGATCACCGACCTCGAATACCAGAAGGCGATGCGCGGCCCGCTGCCGCCGGTGCTGTACGAATACGCATGGGGTGGCGCGACCGACCCCGTCTTCCCGACAAAAAACAACATCACGGGCGCCGGCACGGCCGAGGAAATGCCGCCTGCTGAGGCCAACGCCAACTACGGGGGCGGTAACGGCCTCAATCGACCCATGCGCGTTGGGGCCTTCGCGCGCGAGGGCACTACGCGCGAGCAGGCCGGCGCCGGGTACTACGGCCCCCTTAACCTCTCGGACAACCTCCTCGACCGCGCGGCCACCTCCGGCGACGGCAACGCCAACGCCTATGACACTGCCGGACCGGCATTCTGCTTTTTCGACGGAACCCATGGCGACGGAAAACTGACCGTCTACGGCGAATCTGATGAACCGGGCTGGATCCCGATGGTGAAGGGCCAGAATGGCCTCATCTATGGGTACACCTCCATGGGCGGATGCTATGAACACCTAGCCAACAATGCGAAGATGCTTCGCGCCGACGCGCGCCACAAGTGGATTTACACCTATACTTCTGGTGGGGGCGGAATGCGGGCGGCCCGCGCGGCCGAGGACTACTAGCGGAAAGGAGTCGCACCATGAGAAAGAAAGTTCTTTTCACTCTGTTCGCCCTTGTCGTCTCCAAGGCCGCATTTGCCGGGGCGCTCGCGATTTCGAACATAGAACTTAAAACCATCAACCGCAGGGCCGCCGCCATACAGCTGGACTTATCCTGGCAGTGCGCCTGGAAGGACGAGGTAAACCACGACGCCGTGTGGCTCTTTGCGAAATATTCGCTTGACGACGGTGAATCCTGGCACCACGCCACACTGCGCGGCTCCGGCGTGAACCCGAAGGACTATTCAGTCGGCGACGACTCCGGTCTCGACATACTCGTGTCCGAAGACCACAAGGGCGCCTACGTCCGCAACACCATCGAGGGGATCAGGTCTCCAGCGACAACGGGGCTGCGTCTCGTCTGGGACTTCAACGCGGATGGTGTGTCGGCGGACGCCCGTGCACGCGTCCGGGTATTCGGCCTTGAGATGGTCTACGTTCCCGAGGGGCCGTTCATTGTAGGAGAGGCCTTCGCGAACAAGTACTTCAGCGGCTACCCGCCGACACTGATCGGGTCTCCGGACACGACGAACCGCTATGGCAACATCACGGTAACTGGCGCGGGGACCAATTCCGACCCATACCGCGGCGCGACCGCAGGGCTCGGTCGTCCAAGGAACATCACCTCTGGCGTATACACGAATGACTACCCCAACGGCTACCGCGCCTTCTACCTGATGAAGCACGAGCTGACGCGCCAGTCGTTCCTCGACTTCCTCAACACGCTCACCGAAACGCAGCGGACAGCGCTTCTTTCGAAGTGCACCCGCGTTGACAAGGGCGTGACCTACTACGAGTTCTGGGGTTCGGCCAACACGATAAGTATCGAGACCCTTGAAAACGGACGGACGCACCTCTCCAACGCCCAGCCTTGGCGTGCGCTTGTCTTTCGCGAAGGTACAGGATCGACCTACGGCTACAGCGGCGACGAGCAGTATCTCGCCTATCTCGACTGGGCCGCCCTCAGGCCGATGACCGATTTGGAATATGAAAAGGCCTGCCGTGGGCCGCGGCGTCCCATTCCAATGGAAATGCCCTGGGGAACGCCGTCATTCGTCCTGCTTTCGCTGCTCCAGAATGCCAACACCGCCTCTGAACGCTCGGCCACCCCCTACGCGCCCTTCCAGCAAGGCGGGACATATTCCGTGCGATTAAGCCAATATCCCCAGTCGAACTGGCATGCCAGCATCGACGCCGCCGACGCCGCCGAGGCCGGCGCCTCATACTATGGAGCGCTCGACATGGCAGGGAACAGCTGCGAGCGCTGCGTCTACACCTATTCGGGCGCTCCGACGGCGGGCAACCTGCACAGCGCCGCGCGCTACAGCGGACTCCACGGCGACGGCGAACTTACAGCCGACGGTCTCGCCAACGTGACGGACTGGCCATATCCCGAGGCAAACTACTATGGGAACGGCCCATACACGTCGCGCGGCGGCCAACCCTTCGAAGATCCCGGACATTGCGCAATCTCCGGCGGAGGCGGCCATGTCGGCGACAACTACTATGGCGATTGCCGTCACGGCATACGCGGTGTCAGAACCGTGACCGCGCAGTAAAGGAAAGGAGACCTTACAATGAACATCCGCATACAGCCCCGCCTCTGCGCCCTCGTCATCGCCCTTGTCGCCTTCGCCCCCGCCGCCTGGGCCAGGTGGCAGCCCGGACTCCTCGGCGGCTGGATCAACAACTACAACGCCGCCAATGACGACTGGATCTCGGTCACGGAGCCTGACGCCAATTCGGGGTGGGTCGTCTATGACGGCCCCCATGCGGCGACGAATCAATACAACAGCCCCGTTTCGACAACCTGCCCGCCGATCTGGGCGGCCAACCGAACGTGGATCTACAAGGGGCAGATGTTCCTCTCGAAGGGGACGCACTGGTTCTGCGGACAGATTGACGACGCCCGCTACCTCGCCATCAACGGCACGCAGTACATGAAGAACACTTCGTGGAGCACCTGCGCCGTCTCCTCGCCCGGCTACACGGTCGTCTCGGATGCCGGCGAATGGGTTGACATCGAAATTCGCTTTGGCAACGGAACTGGTGGGTCGGGCTGCAACGCAAACGTCTTTGACGCGAACGGCCTCCTCTGCGGCTTTGGCCATGTCGTCTCAGACACGGCGCCGGCGGCAAGCATGGCGAACTTCATCTATCCCTGCGACCCCGGCGACGGCTCTGTATTCCACTATGACGACGGCCATGGCTTCCCCGACTCCGTCATCGTGTCGGGCGCGCCCGCGGAATACGGCGTTCCAAGCCCGGACTACGGCGAGCATCGCGGTTTCGCCGACGGCGCGACCTATGAGATGGCCGCGCCGGCGACAGTCTCCCTTGGTGGCGGCCGTGTCGTTCATTGCTCCGGCTGGACACTCTACACCAACGATGTCGTCAAGAGCAGTGGCACGACGACAAACATTATCTACGTCCATAGCGCGGACAGCACGTACACCGTCCTTGAATGGAAGTGGGACAACCTCATTGCGGCTTCGGCCACTGTCGGGGGATCGGTCTCCCCGGCGCAGGCCTACGTCGACCCCGCTGGCCCCGACATCACGTTCACCGCGACGCCCGCCGCCGGCTACGCCTTCCTCTGCTGGTCAGGCGACGTGGTTCGGCCGTCCGACGTGACGAGTCCGGTCATCACCGTTCCGCCAGACGTCCCCCGTTCGCTTGTCGCCGTCTTCACCAACGGCGTTCCGCACCCGCGCTACAGCGGCGGCTTCGGCGACGGCTTTGACGTCGCCGAGGCGACAGGCTCCCTCGGCGGCGCTGAAATAGGCTTTGAGACGGCGGCGCGACAAATCATCGAGCGCACCTTCAAGTCCGTTCCTGCGGGAACCTTCACAATCCGCGACGGCACGCCTCCGGCCATTGCGGCGGGCGAAGTCGCCATAACGATTCCGGATTCCCTGCCGCTGACATGGGACACCTCCGTCGCGACGGCGGTGACGACTGGGCCTCTCGGACCGTCCGTGACATACCGCGACGACGGAAAAACCGCTGTCCTTTCCTCCTCGTCCTTCGGCGGTGGTGCGGCGACCGTTTCGGGGCTCGTCTTCACCAACGCCACGGAATTCGCGTTTCCGGAACGTCTGTCGATCGACATCGATGGCGACGGCCTTGCCGACGCCTATTCAATCGGCATCGTTGGGGTGACGGTCCGCAGGCCCGGCGTCGTCGGCTCAGGATCGACGTTCGCGGAAACCGCCGAGGCGGAACCCGTGCATATACCGCCGGCGACGATGCTGTTCCTGCGCTAAGGACCATTGCTCTCCAGCCTGAAGAACACCAGGCGGATCCCCTCATGATTCCAAAGCCCGTAACGTCGTGGAGCTATTCTCCCTATCGGCCCCTCTTCTTCGAGACGGGCGACCCGTATGTCTGCCGTCTTGCCCCTGGCGCGGATAGCATCCGCGTCGAATGGCTCGCCTTCGAGCCGGGGCCGTACCGCGTCTTCGTCCGCCTCCGCGGCGACGGGACCTTCGCGCAGGTCGGCGTCACGGACGATGGCGGCTTCGACATCGTCGGCCTTGTCCCCGGAACCGACTACGAACTCTACGTCGCCTCGCCGTCGGGGCGTAGCCGCACACGGCTTGCCCGTACCGGCGCGCTGCCCTCCGGCACGGTCGTCAACTACCTCCACCCAGACGACGAAGCCTACGCCTTTTCCGGCCGCTACCTCTGCAGCCCATCCCTGCTGCGGCTTCCCGACGGCGCCTTGCTCGCCTCGATGGACCTCTTCGCCGGCGGAACCCCGCAGAATCTCACCCTCATCTTCCGCTCCGACGACGACGGGGCGACCTGGCACCATCTCTGCGAACTCTTTCCGGCATTTTGGACGCGACTCTTCCTGCACCATGGCGCGGTCTACGCCCTCGCGTGCTCGACCGAGTACGGCGACCTCCTCATCGGACGCTCCGACGACGGCGGCCGCACCTTCGGCGCCCCGACCGTGCTTCTGCGCGGTTCCGGCGGCAGGGCCGGCTGGACCGGCGTCCACAAGAACCCGCAGCCCGTGATCACCTTCGCGGGCCGCGTCTGGAACACGCTTGAATGGGGCAGCTGGGCGCAGGGCTACCACGCCGCAATGGTGATGTCGGCCCCTGAGGACGCCAACCTCCTCGACGCCTCCTCATGGCGCTTTTCCGAACCGCTTTGCTACGACCACGCCGCATGGGGGTTGCCCGCCGGCCCGGCCATGATTCTTGAAGGATGCCTTGTGGAGAGGGACGGTGCGCTCTACAACATCATGCGCTACCAGATGGAGAGCCTCACACCGAACTTCGGCCTCGCCATTGCCCTGAGAGTCGACCCATCCGACCCCGAGGCGCGGCTTCGCTTCGAGCGTACAGTCGACTTCCCGGCGAACCACTCCAAGTTCGTGATCCGCCGCCACGCCGCGAGCGGGGCATACTACAGCGTCGCCACAAGGATAAGCGACCCGGCGCATGTCGGGGCCCGCACGACCCTTTCGCTAATGCGTTCGCCAGACCTGTGGAACTGGGAGGTTGTCCGTGACATCTGGCGTCGGCCCGTTTCGGAACGTGGGAAGGTTGGCTTCCAGTATTCCGATTTTCTGATAGAAGGTGACAGCATCCCATTCCTCACCCGCGTCGCGTACAATGGGGCCCACAGCTTCCATGACGCCAACTACTCCGTCTTCGACCGGATTGGGCTGGCGGGACTGTAGAGTTTTGTGGGGCTGAAGGCGAAGGGGCGTTGTTTTTGCTTGCAGGCGCTGCGGCGGGCGTGTACAATAATCCAAACAATGAAGGATGTCGTCTGAAGCTCCTTTCTTGGGGGCGGACTTCATCCGCAAAATCCGGCATTGGCGCAAGGCGCCGGTGCCCGAGGACAAAAACAATGGACATTACTGCGAAAGCAGACTTCACCAAGGCCACCGGCAATATCCGCCCGGCCCTTCACTCCTCAGGTTGGACGCCGAGGAGCTCGCCGCGCGCCATCCAGAATGACGACGGGGCCATCAAGGCCCTCAACTTGACCTACGCCCGCACCCATGACTGGGCACTCGTCAACTCCGGGCAGCGCGTCATCGACTACCAGAACATCTTCCCGCTGATCGACAAGGACCCGAAGGATCCCTCGAACTACTACTTCGCCCCCACGGACCACCTCATCCAGCTTTCCCGCGACCTCGGCCTCAAGATCTTCTACCGTCTCGGAACATCCATCGAGCATACCGGCCTCATCCACTTCAACGCAGAAAGGCCGGCCGATTACGACAAGGTCGCCGAAATCTTCTCCGGCATCGTCCGCCATTACAACAAGGGCTGGGCAAACGGCAAGAAGTGGAACATCGAGTACTGGGAGCTTTGGAACGAGCCCGATGGCATCACCAACTGCTGGTGCGAGACGGGCAAGGGCTGGAGCGAGGAGCATGCCAAGCACATGCGCGAAGAGTTCGTCAAGTTCTTCGTCACCTGCCTCAAGCGCATGAAGAGCGAGTTCCCGAAGATCAAGGTCGGCGGCCCGGCCCTCTGCTGGATGAACTCCGAGTACTTCCGCGCCATCCTCCAGGGCTGCAAGGACGCAGGTGTCGCCCCCGACTTCATCTCGTGGCACTATTACGGCGCGGATCCGAACGTCATGATCAAGGCCGCTGAAGACGCCCGCAAGCTCTGCGACGAATACGGCTTCACGAAGTGCGAGCTCATACTCGACGAGTGGCACTACATCCTGACATGGGACGGCGTCCACGGTTCGAACTCGACGCCGGCGATGGTTAAGCGCGCCTTCGACGGTCCGACGGGCCACAACAACATCGATTCGGCGGCCTTCACCCTCACTTCGCTCGCGAAGTTCCAGTTCTCAAAACTGGACCAAGCCTACTTCTATGGCTGTGCCCATCAGGGCGCATGGGGCTACATGGACCAGTACAAGATGTTCAACAAGAACTGGTACGCCTGCAAGCTCTTCGGCGAAATCGTCAAGGACTTCCCGCAGATCTGCGATAGTTCCTCGGCGGCGTCGACCATCACGACGCTGGCGGTCAAGAGCGCCGACGGCAAGAAGTCGGGCCTCCTCGTCGTCGACTACCGCGGCACGAACCAGGTCTTGACGATCGACGTCAAGGGCGCGGCGAAGGTGAAGAATGTCTCGGCCATCGTCCTCGACGACACGCGCGACAACTTCCCGTGCGAAGTCGGCTGGCGTGACGGGTGCCTGACACTCGTCAAGCCCGACAAGAACTCCGCGGCCTTCTTCGTGACGTTCGAATAGGCCAGGGCACTTCTCATCCAAAGGGTGGGAACGGCAATTGCCGTTCCCACCCTTTTTTGCGAGTCATGGAAAAATAATACGAAACGGGACAATATCAAACAGGATTGCGCGTTGTTGTTGGTGTCACAAGCACAAGAAAGGAGCCAACCATGAACAAGATCATCAACAGCACCTCGAAGATCATCGCCCCGGCGGTTGCCGCCGCACTTCTCACGGCAACCCCGAAGGTCCAGGCAGGAGTAGGGGACTTCCTCGCCGGAGCAGTCGGTATCGCCGCAGTAGCCACGGTCACGGCAATCGCGCTTTGCGATACCGAGCCGGCCCCGCCGCCTCCACCGCCTCCGCCTGCACATCACTGGGGGCATCGGCCTCCACCCCCGCCCCCTCCTGCGTATCATTCGGCACCTCCGCCCCCGCCGCGCCCGGCACCTCCGCCTCCGCGTTCGGCGTATCATCCGGAGCCTCGCCGCCCAGAGCCGCCTCGACCCGTCCACAAGGCACCTCCGCCGCCAAAGGGCCACGGAAAAGCCCCTGGCAAACGCCGGTAGGGAAGTACCAAGTAAGAAATACGAATGAAATTTGAGATTAAATCAAGATAACAATTCGGGGCGCGGCGAAAGCCGCGTCCCGTTTTCTTATGTCGACGGGTTGCCTGCGAGTTGCCGCTCTCCTTTTTCCAAAAGATGCGGTCGAGTACCGTTAGACGTGCCG
>JAEEGJ010022069.1_pt1 | contig 13570 bp, 8 predicted proteins | sample 8958761 | NCBI WGS metagenome assembly JAEEGJ01 (sample SAMN16246546, study PRJNA631951) | gut metagenome | biome: gut microbiome; feature: rumen; material: RS-attached | host: Bos | place: Iran: Karaj | collected 2018-10
TGCGGAGCACCAGTATGAATATATAGGTGACGGCGGTCAGATGGGAGGCAATGTTCCGGGATCGGACAACTCTAAAATCGATTCTCTCTATGAGGGGTGGATAGACCTGTTTGGGTGGGCTACCAGCGGTTGGCATGACGAAAACGATACGGAAAACATATATTTTCGTCCCTGGTCGCACGACATGGCAAAATCAACCCCAACTTTCAACCATGGAGGATGCTACGGGTCCAGCTATTACGGGCCGGAACCGCCAAGCGGACGGTATGGCGAATCAATTGACAACAGGTATGACTGGGGTGTGTCCAATGCTGTATATAATCCCCGTACGGAGCAGAATGAGAGGGCGGGCACATGGCGTACCCTTACCTCCTTCGAATGGAAATATCTGTTGGAGGAGCGCAGCACAAAAACTGATTTCCGTTATGCCAAGGCCATGGTGAACGGTGTGAAGGGTCTTGTGGTCTTTCCTGATGAATGGGCGGGCAATTTTGTTTTTCAGAATCCAAATAGGGAAAAGGGATGTTCGTATGATGACAATACATTGAATGATAGCGATTGGCTTTTCTGCGAGTCGGAAGGTTGCGTTTTTTTGCCGGCGGCAGGTTTCCGGAAAGGTACCGTCCTTGTTTCGGTCGGTTATATTGCAAAATATTGGTCATTGTCGCGTTATGGTGGAGGCGCTTCGGCGTTATATGACGAAAAGGGGAAATTCCGGTGTAACACTGTGGATGTTGCATTCGGCATGTTTTTCAGTAATGACGATCTCCTTCCATCCTGTCTATGGTGTTCCGGAGATGGTTTTTTCCGCTGTTACGGCTGTTCGGTCCGTTTGGTGAGGGATTTGCGATGACGGTTCCGCTCCTGAAACAGCGTGCGGATATTGAAGTTTGTGAAAATGCAATGAAAAAAAGCTGCCGGAAGGCAGCCTTTTTTATTATTTGAAGTCTAACAGCTCCACCTCGAAAACCAGCGGGGTGAATGGCGGGATCATATCCCCTGCGCCACGTTCGCCGTATGCGATGGCGGACGGAAGCACCAAAGTGGCCTTGCCGCCCCGTTTCATCATGGAGATGGCCTCATCCCATCCGGCTATGACCTGTCCCATGCCCAGTTGGAAGGTGAAGGGCTCGTTGCGGTCGTAGGAGGCGTCAAACTGGGTGCCGTCCAGGAGGGTGCCGCGGTAGTGCACCGTGCAGTTGTTCCCTTTGGTGGGGTTCGCACCCTTGCCCGCTTTGGTCTCAATGTAATAGAGTCCGGATGCGGTCGGCTCGACAGTCAGGTTATGCTCCTGAAGGTAGTTTGCAATCATCTCCTTCTCTTTGTCCTGCATCACCTGCATCTGCTCCGTGCGGAACACCTCGAACGAGCGTATGGCATGTACACATACAGTCATGCGCAACATGCTCTTTTCGTTCACGAAATCTGGAATATTCCCATAGTTGTAGGTCTCAAAGTATTGCTTGGCCGGAATGATGAATGTGGCGGAGTCGCCTTCGTGCATCATCTGCAGCCCCTCAAAGAAATCCCCTTGGAATTTCGGAGCCTGAACCATTGTCTGTAATTCAGGGATGCTCTCCAGCACGGAATCATTATCGTTGCGTATTTCCAGCGACATTGCAATCACATCCCCAGTCTGCGCCTTTTGCGCATCTTCGTTCTGGATGTGGAAACGGTAGCGCAGACCGTTTTCGGTCTTCTTGTACCCTTTGTAGTCGTTGCATGCGGTCATGACTATTGCCGCCAGGCCTAAAACGGCGATTTGAAGTTTTCTCATCGTTATTTAAGATTAGGCGTTATTCAATAACAGGAGCCGGAGCCGGTGCCGGTTGCGGACGTACAATGTTCGGCAACACCTCGATGTCAGCCACGATTGTGGAGAAGGGAGGGACAGGGATGTAAGGGTTGATTCTGTCACCGAAGGCGATTTTGTAAGGCATGATGAGCGTAGCCTTTCCGCCGCGCTTCATTTTGCTGAGCCCCTCGTTAAGTCCGGGGAACATTTGCCCCACAATGCAATACAGCGGGGTTTTGCCATCGGAGGAGTCAAAGACGGTGTCGTTTGCAAGCTTGAAGGTGTAGAGTATGCTTACAGAGTCGCCTGCCACAAGGTCATTGCCTTTTCCGGCCTTGGTCTCGATGTAGTACAGGCCCGATTCGGTGGGTTCCGCTGTCAGGTTGTGGCTGGACATGTAGCTCTTTATCTCTTCGGTCTTTTCCGAATCAATTTCCGTAGCACTGCGGATCTTGTTCATTTTGATTGTGAAGAAAAGCATTGTGGTGTCCTGGATGAAGGGCGGCAGTGACGGCATTCCCGATTTGAGAAGGAAGGAGTCTGCTTTGAAGGCGAAAACCGCCTCGTCCCCTTCGTGCATCATGCGGTAGGCGTCGGAAAGGTCGCCGGGGAAAAGCTGTTCCTGCAACTTTTCAATCACATCCTGTTCGCTGAAAACCATGGAGTCGTTGTCCGTACGGTAGGAGAGGGTCATGAACATGTAGTCGCCTATGTTGGCGGTACGCGCATCCTGGTTCTGTGAGATGAATTTGTAGTACATCCCATCTTTTGTCTGCTGGAAATCCTTGAGGCGTTTCTCCTTGCAGGAGGTGCCCAGGACTGTAAGGCCGCAAAGGGCCATTGTGATGATGAAAAATCTTTTCATGTTGTAATTTAATTAATGTAATGTTTATTCAAAAATGATTTGCAAAAGTAGTCAAAATTGCAATATGGAAACCGCTTCCTGACGGATTTATTTCAGGGAGCCGGTCAGATTGTATGCAAAGTTTTAATATATTATTATTCAATAATTTCTATATTATATACCAAAGTGGCGAAGCCAGGTATGTCCGCCCCGTCCCCGATGCTGCCGTATGCCAGATGTGATGGCAGTATGAGCCGGGCCTTGGCTCCGTGCCTCATGTGCTGCAGCGCCTCCTGCAGGCCGACAGGTTCGTCCGAACGGCCGATGACGAGGCATTTTATGTCATCCTCTCCGGAATCGAAGACGGTTGTTCCGTCTATCAGGGTGATCCGGCAGCGCATCATCACATTATCCCCCTTTTTCAGGGGAGCGCCATGACCCTCATCAAGTATCTCATAGTAATAGCCTGCAGGGTCAACCTTCATGTTCCAGCCGTATCTGTCAATCAGCAGGCGTATGTTGGTGGCCTCATTCCGGACAATGTCGCGGTTGACACCGACCAGATACTCTTCGTCAGGCGGTGTGCCGGCGGAGGTCGGGGCTTCATTGCGGGATTGCCGGCATCCGCAGGCAAGCAGCATGGCAAGCGGAATCAGAAGGCGTATGCTCCGGCGCATAGCGGACAAAGTTTGTTCGGATATTTGGGCAGTGCCTCCAGAAAGCGACTTATTGTCTCCTCCATGGAGTCGAACGATTCCCCTCCGGCGGCATTCTTGTGGCCTCCGCCGTTAAAGTGCGCCCTCGCAAATTCATTGACATCAAAATCCCCTTTGGAACGGAAGGAGATGCGGATTCGTCCGTCACGTTCCGAAAAGAAGGCGGTGAAGCGCACCGGCTTCATCGAAAGGCCATAGTTCACTATGCCTTCGGTGTCCCCCTGCCGATAGTTGAAGCGTTTCAGGTCCTCTTTGGTCAGATATATGTAGGAGGTCGCGTATTCCGGCAGGACGTGCAGCCTTTCGCTCAGGCTGAAACCTAACAGCCTCACCCTGTTTTCGGAATAGGTGTCGTAGATGTTGCGGTGTATGCGCTCCCCGTTGATTTTCATGGCAATGAGTTTCCCGGCCGTCTCGTGGGTGGAGGGATTGTCGCAGCTGTAGCTGAAGCTTCCGGTGTCGGTCATGATGCCGGCATAGAGACATTCCGCCATCTCCCTGGTGATCTTGTCACCGTCGTTCCGGTAATGGGCGATGAATTGGTAAACCAGTTCACATGTGGATGATGTCTCATCCGTGACGGAATAGACGAAGTCGAACTGGTCTTCCGGCGCGATATGATGGTCTATCAGTGCCTTGAATGCTTTTGACTTTTCCAGTGGGATTTGCAGGTCCTGCACCCGCTTGCTCTGGTTGAAGTCCAGACAAAAGATGAGTCCGGTCTTAAGCACTTTTTCAGCGCAGTATTCCGGTTCCAGGTCAGCCCGGTGAACCTTGCCTATGCCGGGCATCCATTGCAGAAAGTCGGGAAAGGCGTTTGGGGAGAGGATTTCGCAGGAGTGTCCGTATTGTTCCAAATACATCGAAAGAGCCAGGGCGGAACCCAATGCATCCCCGTCCGGATTGTGGTGGATGAGGATTACCACCTCCCTGTTCTGTTCCAGCTGCCTTCGCAGGTTTTGCAGTTGTTCTTTTTGAAGTGGGTCCATATTGTTCACATTACCATTCCACATTGTCAAAGCGGGCGTCAATAAGGATTTCCCCCTTCCGGTTCATGATGCCCCATTTCCCGTTGATTTTGAATCCGGCGCGTCCGTTTTGGAAGTCGGTCACAGCTTCGTAGGCGAAGGGGATCTCAAGGCTGCCCTTGGTGTCCAGAAAACCCCACAGCCCTTCGCTGCATGCGGCCACCAGCCCTTCCCGGACAGGATGCAGCTGGTTGTAGTCGCAGCGGATGCAGCTTTTGCCGGTGGAGTCGATCATGCCCCATCGTCCGTTCTGCCGTATCAGCGCATAGCCGTTCTCATACGATGAGGCCTCTTCAAGAACGCAAGGGGTTTCCAGTATTCCCTTTTTGTTAAGATAGCCCCATTTGCCGTCGTATTTTACAGCCACATGGCTGCAGGATACTGCCTTCATGGCATCGTATACCGGTGGGATGGCAAATTCCCCCTCCATATTGACCATGCCCCAGCGTCCGTTGTCGCTGACCGCAAAAAGTTTGTTGATGTCACTCACCTTCGGGGTGACCAATGGAGGAGGAGTCTCCACCACCTGCACCACTGACGATGGCACACGTGTGCCGGCAGGAGCCCGTTCAATCTTTTTGTCTTTTAGGGAAATGTCTTCTTGTAAAACAACTTGGCCGGCAATGCATCCGCAACCAAGGAGTGTCGCAAGCGTCAAAAAAAACCTTTTCATACGATATCTATAATATAGATGTGATACAATCTGCAAAAATAACGTAAAAAGGAATATCCTGCGCAGTTTTGGGCAAAAAAATCTTTGTCATATAATAAAAGCCGCCTATATCACGTTATTTTTTATTAGCCTTGCCAAAATACAAGCGAATGAACACACAAGAAACCAAGAGCAATTTCCGGTGGGTAATCTGCGCCATGCTCTTCGCAGCAACCACCATCAACTATTTGGACCGTCAGGTGTTGAGCCTGACCTTTGAGGAATTTATCAGGCCGGAGTTCCATTGGACTGACGCGCATTACGGCACCATCACCGCCTTTTTCTCCCTATGTTACGCCTTCTTCATGCTTTTTGCGGGGCGGATTATCGACTGGCTCGGCACCAGAAAGGGCTACATGTGGGCGATTGTGGTGTGGAGCGCGGGCGCATGTGCGCACGCATTGTGCGGCAGGCTGACGGGCGTTCTTACAGGGTTCGGCTCCGCTACCGCGATGCTGCAGGCCACAGGCGATGCGGCCGTGCTGGTCTCCACCGTCTCGATGTGGGCATTTCTGGCGGCGCGATGCCTGCTTGCCTTCGGTGAGGCGGGCAACTTCCCGGCTGCCATCAAGGTGACGGCGGAGTACTTCCCGAAAAAGGACCGCGCCTTCGCAACCTCGGTGTTCAATTCCGGCGCCTCAATCGGCGCACTGATAGCACCGCTTACAATTCCGCCGCTTGCCAAGCATTTCGGATGGGAGTGGGCATTCGTGATCATCGGCGCGCTTGGTTTCCTTTGGGCGGGGATATGGCTTTTCCTGTACGACGGGCCGCACCGTTCCCGGTTTGTGAACAGGGCCGAACTTGAATATATCGAATCTGACAGCACGGCGGAGGCTCCGGCTGAAAAGTCTGGGGAGCCAGCACCGTCCAAGGTCTCCTTGTGGAGATGCTTCCGCTACCGCCAGACATGGAGCCTGATTGTGGGCAAGGGACTGACGGACGGCGTATGGTGGTTCTTCCTCTTCTGGACTCCAAGCTACCTGAAGGCGCAGTTCGACATCAACACCTCCGACCCGATGGGGATGATGCTCATCTTCACACTGTATGCCATCGTGATGCTTTCGCTGGTCGGCGGCAAGCTGCCCACCTGGATCATCCGTCGGACCGGCTGGGACCCGTACCGCTCGCGGATGCGGGCCATGCTGATGTTCGCCTTTTTCCCTCTGTGCGTGCTTCTGGCGCAGCCGCTGGGTCAGTATTCCCCATGGTGGCCGGTTGTGCTTATCGGTATCGGTTGTGCGGCGCACCAGAGCTGGAGCGCGAACATCTTCTCCACCACCGGCGACATGTTCCCGAAGAGCTGGATCGCCACTGTGACCGGTATCGGCGGCATGGCGGGCGGCATTGGCAGCTTCTTCATCCAGAAGGGGGCCGGCAACCTCTTCACCTACGCCGATCAGGTCCAGATGCATTTTCTCGGATACGTGGGGAAGAGTGCCGGATACGAGATCGCCTTCATCTGCTGCTCCGTCGCCTATCTGGTGGCGTGGATTATCATGAAGGCGCTGGTGCCTTCCTACAAACCAATAACGGATGCGGAATAGTTAATGAAAAAAATCATATGCCATGAAACCTTTTATCCATGAAGATTACCTGCTGGTGACGGAGACGGCCCGCCGCCTGTACCACGAATATGCGGAGCAGATGCCGGTTATCGACTACCATTGCCATCTCTCCCCGAAGGAGATTTCGGAAGACCGCCGTTGGGACAACATGACACAGCTCTGGCTGGGCAGTGACCACTACAAGTGGCGGCAGATGCGCGCAAACGGGGTGGCGGAGAGGTATTGCACCGGCGACGCCTCCGACTATGACAAGTTCCTGAAATATGCGGAGACGATGGACTACCTGCTGCGCAGTCCGCTTTTCGATTGGACGCAGCTGGAGCTTGCCCGCTATTTCGGCGTTTATGACCGCTTTTGCTCCAAATCTGCCCCGGCCATCTGGGAAGAATGCAATGCGCAGCTGGCACAGCCCGGTTTTTCAGCCCGTCAGCTGATGGAACGTTCCAATGTGCGGGTGGTCTGCACCACGGACGACCCCGTTGACAGTTTGGAATATCACCGGAATATCGCCGCTTCCGGCTTCGGTGTGAAGGTGCTGCCGACCTGGCGGAGTGATATGGCCGCCAAGGTGTGGGAGCCTCACTCCTGGAACCGCTGGGTGAACCGGCTCTCCGAAGCGGCTGGGATGGAGATAGATTATTGGGAAGACTTCCTGGAGGCTCTTGAGATACGCCGCCGCCACTTCAAGGAGCATGGCTGTCTGCTCTCCGATTACGGTGTGACTGAAATTGTCGCCGAACCCTACTCCGGGGAGGAGCTTTGCCGTATCTTCGAGAAAATACGCAGTATGAAGTATCTCGACCCTGTTGAAGTCCGGAAGTTCCAGACAGCATGGCTGTATGAGGGGCTTATGGCGGACGCGGAGGCCGGCTGGACGGCGCAGATCCATTTCGGCTGCATGAGGAACAATAACAGCCGCATGTTCCGTGCGGTTGGGGCCGACAGCGGTTTCGACAGCATAGGGGAGTACCATGCGGCTGTAGCGCTCAACCGGCTTTTCAGCTGGCTGGATTCGGAGGGGCGGCTGCCAAAGTGCATTCTATATGCGATCAATCCCAACCAGTGGGAGATGTTGGGCTCGCTTATCGGCAATTTCCAGCAGGGACCGATGCCGTCACATCTGCAGCTTGGCGCAGCATGGTGGTTCAACGACCACCGCGACGGCATGATCCGTCATTTGGAGGTGCTTTCACAGACTGGTGTGCTGGGCCGCTTCATCGGCATGCTGACTGATTCGCGCTCTTTTGTGAGCTATGCGCGCCACGAATATTTCCGCCGCATCCTCTGCGGCAAGCTGGGGGAGGAAATGGAGAGGGACCTCATTCCTTCAGATATCGAATGGGTCGGCGGCATAGTGCGTGACATTTGTTACAATAATGCAGAACGCTACCTTTTCGGTACATTACATTAATTATTTATGCCTATGAAAAGGCTTTGCAGGGTTTGGATCTGTTTTTTGTGTGTCGTGCTGCCTGCATTCCAGCTTCCGGCGCAATCGGAGCTGCGGGAGGCTTTTGCGAATCCGCCCAAATCGGCGTGTCCGAGGGTGTGGTGGCACTGGATGAACGGTAACATCTCGCCGGAGGGGATCCGCAAGGATCTGCTTTGGATGCATTCGGCGGGCATAGCCGGTTTCCACCTGTTCGATGCCGGTCTGGAGACCCCGCAGGTGGTGCCGGAACGGATTGCCTTCATGACCCCTGCCTGGAATGAGGCTTTCAGGCTTGCGTTGCATCTGGCCGATTCCCTTGGGATGGAGGTCAGTGTGGCCTCGTCGCCGGGCTGGAGCGCGACCGGCGGGCCGTGGGTTCCGGAGGAGGAGTCCATGAAGACGCTTAACTGGAAAACGATAGATGTGGAGGGCGGCAGGCGTTTCAAGGGGGCGTTGCCGGAACCTGACAGCGTGGCCGGAAAATACCTCAACCATGTGCTGAACCGGCATATTCCGGAGCAGTATAGGTTTTACAGGGACTTGTATGTGATTGCGGTGAAGGTTCCGGATGCGGACCGTCCGATGGAGGAGCTTGGTGTGCGGATTACAGCCAGCAACGGCTCTGATATGCATGCCCTGCACGACGGTGACATGATGAGCCGCTGCACGGTTCAGCCGGACAGCACGGGGAGGGCGTGGATACTTTTTGAGTTTCCTGAACGGCAGACGGTAAAGGCCATCATGCAGGGGTTTGACGATGATTGGGCGAACCGGCGCATGCGCCGTTGGGAGTACAGCGATGACGGAGTGCATTTCCATACCCTTGTGGAATATTCGCCGAACACACACATTCCGTTCCTCACCTTTTCCGTCCCGGAGACAAGGGCGCGGTTCTTCAGGGTGCTCTCCTGTCAGGAGGGGCAGCCACTGACACATAACGAGCTGCGTCTTTATCCCTTTTCGCGTGTGAACATGGATACGGAGAAGGCGGGCTTCTTCACTGACGCTCCGTTGCGGGACGGCTTCCCCACACCCACAGGCTCGGATGCGGTGCCGTTACGGGATGTGTTGGATATCACCTCCAATTACAGGAACGGCGTGCTTCGTTGGAATGTGCCGTCCGGACGCTGGCGCATTTACCGTGTCGGCTACACGTTGCGCGGACGGCGCAACGGTCCGGCATCGCCGGAGGCGACAGGCCTTGAGGTTGATAAGATGAATCCGCAGGCTGTCGCGCACTATTACCAAAACTATTTTGGCCTGCTGGACGAGGCCGGAGGTGGAGCCATGGGCAAGGTGGTCTCAAATCTGATGATCGACAGTTACGAGGCGGGCTGCCAGACATGGACGGATGCCATGCCGCAGGAGTTTGAACGGCGCCGTGGCTACAGCATGATGCCATGGATGCCCGCACTTTTCGGGCAGGTGGTGGAGAGTGCGGGGGAGACTGACCGTTTTTTGCAGGACTGGCGTCAGACAATCGGGGAGATGATGGTTGAATATCATTATGATGCGGTTGATACGCTGCTTGCGCGTTACGGGATGGGGCGTTACACCGAGTCCCATGAGGGCGGCAGGCATTTCGTTGCGGACGGCATGGATGTGAAGCGTCACGCGGAGGTGCCGATGTCGGCTTTCTGGGTGACAGACGCATATGAAATCGATCCGCTGTATGAGGCTGATATACGGGAATCCGCTTCTGTGGCGCATATTTGCGGGCAGAATGTGTGTGCTGCCGAATCCTTCACCACGGACGGACTTGGCAGATATCCGGACGGCAGGCTGCGGGCATGGTCCTTCCATCCCGGCAACCTCAAATCCCATGCGGATGCCGCCATGGCATGCGGCCTGAACCGTTTTGTTATTCACTGTTCGCCACACCAGCCGTCGGACAGCATTGTGCCCGGCCTTTCGCTCGGCCGTTTCGGACAGTGGTTTGACCGGCATGAGACCTGGGCTGGCGAGGCGGGCCTCTGGACAGGTTATCTCTCCCGCAGCTGCGCCATGCTTTCGCTGGGAAGGTTTGTGGCGGACATTGCCGTGTATTACGGTGAGACCAACAACCTCACTGCCCGTTTTCAAAATGAGCGTGCGGCTGTGCCGGAGGGGTATGCGTTCGATTTTGTGAACAAGAGCATGCTGCTGGAGCTGTTGGAGCCTGCCGACAGCGGTCTGGTCACCGCTTCGGGGATGTGTTACAGGGCGTTGCTTGTAGATAGTTCGGTGCAGTTTGTCTCCATGCCGGTGTTGCGTCGGCTTGCTCTCTTTGCCGATGCGGGTCTGCTCTTGGCGGCCAATCCGCCAGCCGGATGCGTGAACCTTAAATATAATCCGCAAGAATTCGACAGCCTTGTCCGCGCCGTGTGGCATTCCGGAAGGGCCAATGTGGTTCCTCCGGAGATGTTGGATGCGGCCCTGCACCGGCGCGGCTGTGTCCAGGATGTCGTTTTCAGGACGGATTCAACGGAGGGTCTCCGCTTTGTCCACAGGCATCTGGCGGATGGTGAGCTTTACTGGGTCACCAACACGTTCCCGCAGGCCCGCGAGGTGACGGTGTCGTTCCGCGTTACTGGAAAAAGGCCGTTGCTTCTCCATGCTGAAACAGGTGGGATGGAGGAGGCCTCCTACGTGATCAGGGAGGGACGCACATTGGTACGCCTCCGTTTCGTGCCGGATGACGCGCTGTTCGTTTGGTTCGGTGAAAAGTCTGAAACCGATTCGCTCTCTGTTCCGCAGGATGTTTGCCGGACGCTGCAGGACTTGACTGGCGGCAGGTGGCGGATTCTTTTACAGAAAGGAGTCGGCGCACCCGATTCTCTTGAGACAGACACGCTTTTCCCGCTAAACTGTTCGGATGAGCCTGACATACGCTTTTTTTCCGGTACGGTCAGTTATAACATGACGTTCAAGTGGCATGACGATGGGGCGGGTGACAGCCTGCTCTGTCTGGATTTGGGTGAGGTGTGCCATCTGGCACGGGTGTTTCTCAACGGTGAGGATATCGGCTGCTGCTGGAAGGCACCTTACCGGCTGCTATTGTCCGGCAGGCTCCGTGAAGGGAACAACACGCTGGAAATTCGTGTCACCAATACCTGGGCGAACCGCCTTACCGGTGACTCGAAGCCAGATGCCGCCACGGGAACCACCCGCACATCCTATCCCTATTTCACGCCAGATCTGCCGTTGGATCGCTCCGGCCTTATCGGCCCTGTGAGGATCCTAAGCATTCCGCCTCATTGTAAATCCCGATGCTTTCCAGCCAACCGGTGACCTTCCGCAGGTCGAAGGGCTTTTCGCCGTAGAGGTAGTGGTTTTTGAAATTGTCCTCCCCGACGGAGTATTCGATCAGGTACATTCCCTTGTCCGCCTTTTTTCCGATGTGGGTGAGCAGGGTGCGGCCGTTGGCCTCCGTCCTGTATTTTCCTGACCAGACCTTTTTGCCGCTTTCAATGTCGGTGATTGTGACCTTGCCGGAGGCCTCCTCCCGCGTGTCGTTGATTATGACCAACGGATAGAGGCCCGTGCTGTCTTCGTCCAGCATCATGGCGCAGACATCCCGCTGCACGTTGCGGATAAAGTAATAGGCCAGCTTCTTGCCGAAATAGTAGTCCACCACTGCGTCGGAGATGATGGGCCATCCGTCCTTGACGTTCCACCAGATGAGGCCGTTCTTCTCCACAAACTTGCCTCCGCGCCATTTCTCCACAAAATATTTCATCGCCTCGGCCTGCACAAGCTGCGAACCCAGGACAAAATCCTCCAGAGTGTCGGGAATGTAGCCGAACAGCAGGTTCACCTGGTTAATCATCAGGTCGTTGCGTTTCGGTATGTAGCCCCACGCCTCGTAGCGGCGGGTCGCCTTGGTGAGCCAGTCGCGGTTCCAGCGGTGTGTGGCACGATCCTCCCATGGATAGACGTTTGCCGGCTCCATCATGAGCTTGAGGCTGGAGAGGTTCGGGCAGCCGTGGTAGCCCATTTCGCTTGCGAACAGGCATTTCGCATCCTTATAGAAGGGCTCCTTGTAGTATCCGCGCGGCCCCCAGATGTGGTTTTCAGGCAGTTTGCTCCAGTCGCCAAGGGCGAACACTGCCGGAGTGTAGTATGGCGAGCTGGGCAGGTAGGGGCGGAGCGGGTCGAACTCGTAAATCACCTTTTTGAGCAGCACACGCGAGATGTAGTCGTCGTTAGGGTCCAGCTTGTATTGCGGCGGCCAGCGGAAGATGTAGGTCTGGTCGTTTTCGTTGTTGCCGCTCCAGAGGGCGAGCGAGGGGTGGCTGCGCAGCTTGCGTACCACCGATATCGCCTCCTCCTCCATCAGGTCGATGAAGAGCTGCCGTTGCGAAGGGGAGGCGCAGGCCATGCCGAAGTCCTGCCAAACCATGATGCCGTTCTCGTCGCATAGGTCGAAAAAGCGGTGGTCCTCATACACATTTCCGCCCCAGCAGCGCAGCATGTTGCAGTTCAGATCGACCGCCAACGCGATTGTCGAATCCAGCAGCTCCGCATCGCGGGAGTGCAGTCCGTCCAGCGGGGTCCAGTTAGCCCCCTTGATGAAGACCGGCTCCCCGTTCACATAAAAGCGGAAGCGTCCGGGGTTCTCTTTGGATTCGTGGATTTCGCTGCGGTCCAGCATTATGGTGCGGAACCCGAAGCGGCGGGCATCCCGGCAGAGCAGTTTGCCGGACTCGTCGGTCAGATCAATGACGGCCTCATAAAGGGCGGCTTCGCCCATGCCGCGCGGCCACCAGAAGTCCACATTGCGGCAGGTGTCAAGGATGGCGATCACATTCTGGGTGAGCGGTTCGGTGCGGCTGAAGCAGATCTTGCCGTTTCGTTTCAGCTTGAAGGTGGCTTTGGCGTGGTCGAGCAGGTCGAAGGGGACATCAGCCTGGAAGTGGGCGTAGAAACGTCCGGTGCGGTTCGGCACGTCCACATCGAGCGTCATCCAGTGGATGTCGGTGAAATGGGCGGGCGGCAGGATGCGGAGCGAAACGTCGCGCCACAGTCCCGCACTGACGGTGCGCGGCATTATGTCCCAGCCGTAGCCGCTGCAGGCCTTGCGCACGAACAGCGCCTCCGGAGCCTTCTTTGAAAAATAGGATTCCGGCTCCGCAGCCCCGATGCTGAGGGTGCCGAGCATATATTTCTGCCCCTCGATGACGGAGGAGCGCAGAATGACCTGCAGCAGGTTGTCGCCTTGACGCATCTGCTCAGTTATGTCAAAATCGTAGTCGATCATCATGTTGTGCGCCGAACCGACATGCTTGCCGTTCAGCCAGATTTCGGCAAAGCAGTCGATGCCGCCGAAATGCAGCAGGCAGGTCTCCCCCTCGTGCATTGGCGGGGCGAAAAAGTGGCGGCTGTAGCACCACTGGTAGGCCTCGTAGGGACGGAGGTCATATACGTTGCTCCCGATGCGCGGGTCTTTGATCAGCCCGGCCTTCATCAGGTCGATCTCCACATTGCCCGGCACTG
>JAEEGJ010022073.1_pt1 | contig 13568 bp, 14 predicted proteins | sample 8958761 | NCBI WGS metagenome assembly JAEEGJ01 (sample SAMN16246546, study PRJNA631951) | gut metagenome | biome: gut microbiome; feature: rumen; material: RS-attached | host: Bos | place: Iran: Karaj | collected 2018-10
CGAAACTCCCACTTTCCCCTAACGAAACTTCCCGTTTCCCCAAGGCTTTCTCCGCGTTCTATTTACATATTTAATTTCTGTAAAAAGTTTTCCGAGAATTCACGCCGTATCACCGTATCACCGTACCATCTGCTATCTGCGAATTGCGAAAACAAAGAGAATATTAATTATATTATATATATAATTATAATTATATATATAATATAAAATTTATATGTCTTTTTTCTCATATCCCAAACCCACTTCATGGTACGGTGATACGGTGATACGGCGTTGAGTGGGATAAAAATTTCTCGATGGCTTTGTGATGCAGTTGGTATCAGGTGAAGTGATGGCTTAAATTGCGCGTTTTATTAAATAATGTGTAAATTTGAGTAAAAGCGTTTATGTTTGGAAACTTTTTCGTATCTTTGCCCGATATTAGATAGACTGTGCATATATGAAACGAATTTGGAATACGTTTTGCGATGATATCAGCAAGAACAAGGGCGTAAAGGAAATGACCTTCGAGAAAGAAATAGTGAAGAGCTTCCTGCAAGCACTGGGTTGGTCGCGCTATGACGGCAACCTAGAAGAGCAGTATGGCCTATACAGCCGTAAATGGATCCCAGATTTCGTGTTTTATTTGAACAATGATATAAACGCCAAGGAGATTATTCTTGAGTTGAAGAAGCCTGACCACAAGCAGCGCAAAGTGGATATTGAACAGATAGAGGCCTATATGAAACTGACGGACTGCCGATTTGGACTCTATTTTGGCGAGAAGTTAGAAGTGTTCTATTTGGTGGAAAAGGACGGCAAGCGTTCTGCTGCATCTGTCACCACTATTGACTGGACTATTGACAATGAGGCTGGTGTAAATCTTATAGAACTGTTGTACTTCAAGAATTATGATAGGAAGAAGCTGGAACAATTCTGTTTTGATAATGTTTATTTGAACACCTTCCTTCGCCATTGTAAACACCAAGGAGGTCAACAACAGCTCTATGATTGTATCATGGAGCGCTTTGTGATACCAGAATCTATGGCAGGTAGTTTGCGGTCGCGTTTAAAATTCACAATAGTGGATAGTATTGAAACCGAAGAAAAGCCGACATCGCCCATTGCTTTTATTCCCACTACTCCACAAATGCAAAATGGCAAGGAGAATGTCTGGCTGATTTGCTACGACAAGAAGTATTTTGACGTAGAAGGTTACTTCAAGAAATACGGCCAGATTTATTGGCGACATAAGGCAGGTGTGCAGAATGTGCAGAAAGGTGACGTTGCCTATCTCTATTCCTCCAGCCCTGAAAGTGCGATTCGTTTTAAGGTAGAGGTGGTTGAAAGCCAGATACCTTACTCGCCAGCTGTAGATGAAGGTGATGAGTTTGCAAAATCGGCCTCCAATGACATCGACTATAGCGACAAGTTGTTCTTCCTGGTGCGCCCCATTGCAGACACTAAAAGTCCTGGGCTGAAACATGATGCAATGATGAACCAGAAACTGATGGGTAAACGTCCATCAACTACGAAACTTTCTAAGGAAGAATTCAAGCCTCTAAGGCAATACATCGAGCAGCATTTTGATGATGCAGCTCCAGCAAATGAGCCCATAGCTCCTGCGCCTGCTAAGAAAGCAAAGCCTAAGAAGCAAGACAAGCCCAAAGTAAAGGCAGACCGCCGCCCACCATTCAAATTCTCGATGATTGGTTTGAAGCCAGGTGATACAATTATTTTTGCACCTAATGGCGAGGAAGTAAGAGTGAATTCTGAGAATACCGTCGAGTATGACGGACAAATTCTCACACTTTCTCGTTTCTGCAAGATTTATATGCCTGACGAAGACAGCGAGAATAAAGAGTACCAAGGCCCTGCGCATTTTACCTATAATGGCAAGACGCTGGATGAAATCAGAAAGGAGAAAGAGAAATGAACTATCAGGAACTTCAGGAAGCGAAGCAGACGTTCAGACTTCATGCTCTGGAGAAAGAGATGAAGCCACTCTTTAAAGCACGAGAAGATTTCGTTCATAGGTTTAATCCTAAGAAAATAGCCTCTATGACTATTGACGAGTACGTACAGGGTAAACAGAGTAAAACAAGTTTCTGCTATATTCTTGAGCGCACGTTAAAGGGGTTAGGAAATGTTTCAGGTCAATATGCAACGAAGTTTGGCGTTTGGTATTCGTCAGAGCAACAAACATATAGATTCGAGAAACGGCTTGGTGATGATTACAAACAGGCTTTTAAGAAGGTGCGTACTTCCATTCTGAACCTTTTGGAAGCTGGGAAAGTACATGATTACGACGAAATCATCAGCAACCCTCTAAACGCCTTGGTGAAGGGCAAGATTCTTTCTGTGTATTATCCTGATGATTATTTGAATATTTTTTCAAATGAACATCTGGACTACTACCTGATGTCATTTGACCTTGATACGGCTGAACTTATGAAACAGAATGTCGTGTATAAGAGAGATGCTTTGCTTGCTTTCAAGGATAGTGACAAGGACATGAAGAAGTGGAGCATCGACATGTTTGCCGTGTTTCTTCATTCTCATTATCCCAAGTCGCCAGCCAAAGCTGAAGAGATGGCTGTTAAGTCAAAAGAAGAGAAGTTTGAATTTCCTACTTTAGAGGCTATCTCGTTTGTAGATTTGCAATTAGCAAGTGGAAAGCAGACAACAACCGTTAAGACTCATTCTGGCAAACCGTCTCCAGACTACGAGAAGGAAGCCAGGAAGTATAAGCAACTTGGAGATAGAGGTGAATATATTGTTTGCCAGGCAGAAGTGAGCAGACTGATGAAAGAGTTATCGATTACAGAAGCGAAAGCAAAGAAACTCATCAAATGGGTATCGCGCGAAAGTGATTCGTATGGCTACGATATTCAGTCTGTCAATATAGACAAGACACCAAAATACATCGAAGTAAAAGCCACTCGTGGCAAAGCTGGCAGTATGGATTTCTACTACACAGAGAATGAGTACGAGACAGCGAAGAAGTATGGTGAGGATTATTACATCTACGTAGTGTACGAGATTCTCACCGCACACCCCAAGATATGGATGATTAAGAATCCGTTTATCAAGGGAGAGGGGATCAATATGAGACCCGTTAAGTATAAAGTACAATTGAGCACATCAAAAGAATAAGATATGGCATATTATTCTAGAACAATACAGGAAGAGGAACTCAAGAACAAAGTTCGTGAGGACTGGTTTTCTAACTACGACAATACAGAAATCCCAGGTAAAGTGGATTTCTATGTCGGCCATGAAAATAACACTTACCTGTGGGCAGAGGCTAAACGTGGAGTGAAGCGAGATATCTATGAACAATTTGTGCAACTTATACTCACAATAGGTAAAGATCGTCGATTCAATCAACTAGAAGCACCTGATTATCTTGGTTCTTTTGACGCTGAGAAGATTGGTTTCGTGCATTACGACGAAGTCTCAGAAGTGTTTGAACTTAACGACTTTAATTGGCAGGTGGCTCCATCTGATCACACAACTAAAGAGTTTAAACAACTTTACGAATTGGTACATGAAACGTTGAAAGATCACGTTTTCATTTTCAACTTTGAACAACAGGGAGATAGTTTGCGTTTTTTTATAAAGGACAAGTTCTCCTTGACAGGAAGGCGGGCATCCAAAATTAATGTAAATAAGAATAACTTCCCTCATATATACCGCCGATGGTTGAAAGAAGTGAAACCTACACTTGCTGTTGACTGGGAAGATTTGGCACCAAGAGGAATCTACGACTGTGATTTTTTTCTGGCAGATTTAATGTCACAAGAAAATACAACATTGTTGGAGAATCTTTCTGTACTGCTAAAATTGAATCACTACAAAGTGGTAACGGGACATCGGCAAGGCGGGCTTCCTTTGTTTACAGATATTCAGTTTAATGATAACCAGATGGCTCATCGCTTGTTCTGGCAAAGATATAAACGCCCGCCACGTGAAGAATATAGAGACTACATCATTGAACGTTCAGATAGATTGCGTCCTCAGAACGTAAGGATGTATCATGGAGCATATTATACACCTTTGAAGTGGGTTGAGAAAGCACAGGAGTATCTTGCAATGGAGCTTGGTGAGGATTGGCAGGATAATTACTATGTGTGGGATTGTGCTGCTGGCACAGGAAATCTATTGGCAGGGCTAATAAACAAAAACAATTTGTGGGCCTCTACATTAGAACAGGCTGATGTGGCGACAATGAACCAACGTATTGAAGACGGTTTCAATATGTATCGTAATCATGTTTTTCAGTTTGATTTCCTAAATGATTTTCTTTTGGATTACACAAATGATGACGGGGAGTTCATGCAATCGAAAGTTCCACCTGCTCTTCAAGCAATTCTAAGAGATGAACAAGAGCGAAAGAAGCTTCTAATCTTTATTAATCCACCATTTAAAGAAGCTGCAACAAGTACCACGGTAACTGGAACTGGAGAGAATGCAACAGGCGTGGCTGTAAATTCAAGAATATACAAAACATATGCTGCTGAATGGGGTATATCTTGCCGTGAACTATTTTCGCAGTTCATGGTCAGAATTCACGAGCAAATTAATGGTTGTAAAATAGGTCAGTTCTCTAAATTGAAGATACCTGTTGCACCTAATTTTGCAGGATTCAGAAGACTATTCAGAGCAAAAGCTGGGCGTTGCTTTATCGTCCCCGGCAAAACTTTTGATAACGTAAACGGCGGTCAATTCCCCATAGGTTTCTTCACTTGGCACACCGATGAAAAACAACCTGTTGGTGAAATTATAGCAGACGTTTTTGATAAGGATGGTGAGCTCATTGGTTCCAAACGCCTTGCTGTTAATGAAGGTGTTCGTTCTATTAACGATTGGATTATTTCCACACGTAACCGTACTGGTGAAAAGAAAATTGGTTTCATGTCTGCAAAGGGTTGTGATTTCCAAAACCAAAACTATAATTTCATCATAAACGATAAGTCGCAACTACCACATCCACGTGGAACACAGGTGACAGATATGAATCTGAAAGAGATTGCTATTTATCTTGCTGTTAGACATTCTGTAAAGAAGAATTGGCTTAACGATAGGGATCAGTTTACAGAGCCATATAATACCTGGATATCTGATGTGGAATTTCAAAATGATTGCCTTGCATATTCATTATTTAGTGGTTCAAACAATATTCAGTCTGAGTATGGTGTAAACTGTTGGCAACCATTCACGGAGGATGAGCTTGGAATAAACAATGAATTATCAAACCATTTCATGACCGATTTTATTTCCGGCAAGAAGAGACCTCAAGTGATACAAAATGACTTATTTGAAAATGGTGTTCAAGCTAACGACCAACCGCTTGTTTTCTCAACTGAGGCAAAAGCAGTATTTGATGCTGGTCGTGAATTGTGGAAGTATTATTATCAGCAGCCAGACGCAGATTTAAATGCTGCTTATTATGATATTCGTAAGTATTTTCAAGGAACGAAGATAGACAAAAATGGTAAGGAAATTATGAATTCTACAAGCGAGGATGAAACCTACATTCGTCTTCATTCTGCACTACGTCTTGCACATCGAAGGCTATCAAAGAAGATTGAACAAAAGGTATTTGAACATGGTTTCCTAAGATAGGTAAAGTATAACGGTTAGATAGTATATGCCCAAAAAGTTCCCTGAGTTCCACAATTTTGGCGAGTACCTGTACTATGCATACGCCAACCTACAGATGCTGCACTATGCGCTGAAGGCTGACAAACCAAAGTACGACCGCATGTGCTACATGATTCGGGCCAAGGCGTTCAAGGCATATAGGGAAGGGCGTTGGAATATTCATGACCTCTTTGAATTCAACATCGCGAAGATAAAGCAGAACGACTACTGTTGGTATTGCGGTAAGGAAATGGAGCCCTCAAAACTGACAAAAGACCATGTTTTTCCAAGGAGCAAGGGCGGTGCCAACGATATGGATAATATCATTATGGTATGTAAGGAGTGTAATTCATCGAAGGGCAAGATGGATTTGTTTGAGTGGTATTTTACCATTAGAAAAGAATGGCCTCCTATCAATGTGTTGGTACATTATATGAAGAATATCTACCTCTTTAGCGTGGAGAACGACCTGATGGAGAAGCATGCAGAGGATTTAGATGCAATGGATTTGCCCTTTAATTGGCGATACATTCCTATAGACTATCCTCAGCCAGAGGAATATTGGCCAGAGAAGTTTGATGATAAAGTTTATACATAAATAATACAACAACAATTTGATTAATATGGATAAGAATTTGATGATACTGGAATACAAGGAGTCGAAGGGGCAGTGGCACTATAATATGGTACGGAACAATGTGCCCCAAAGCGAACCTGACTCTTACGGATGGGCATCAATCGCCTATACCGAAGAACGTAAGGCAAGGGTATTTACCTATATGATGGATTGCAAAATGCATCAACGTGAAAGAGAAGGGCTGGAGCCTTACAAGACAGAAGAGATCAAGAAGGAGTGGAAGTTGTTCTGTTATGTTTATAATAGCATTATTAGGTATATAGAAATAACCGATGAAGACAAAGCCATAGAGGAAAAGTATTTCGATAATACCGCTGCATTGGCACGTCTCGGCCATGCAGCTTTCTCAGACGTGAAGGAGGATCGTGAACTGGACGATGCATGGGAGTATGATTCATTGAGTCTTATAGATTCAAACTTTTAACGTAGTCACGAATGGAAATCTTTCAGATACCAAGGATACTTATATATGAAGATAAGTGTCAACTATCGGATTATGAAGTAGAAGACAACAGATCGGTTAATCATCTCCTGTACAACTTCCTCAACCAGATATATTGCAGTATTCAGGATAAGACATCCCTCTTCAACGATGCCTATTATATTTGTACGCTGATACTTATGGACGATTCACCTCAAAGGCATTTTGATGATTATGCTGAGATTGCAGCTGGCGGTGGCGATGATAAGGATATTCATAAAGATGCAGTCTTATGTTTGGTGTTTAAGTATCTTACCTCTATTGTCAGTTCTCAAGATGCAAAATTGAGACAGCTCGCAGAGACGATGGAGCTAGAACTAAACGTCAGTGCTCTCATAGCACTGCACGAATTAGACCACATACAGCTGCCTGATTCCACGTTCGCTCCTCGGAAAATAACTAAGGAACTTCTGCAAAACGTCAACTTAAAAGAATTGACTAAGGGTTATTCTATTGAGGTCGTTCTTCAGTTGACCACATTGTTGGCAAGGAACACAGTAGACAAGATGATTATTCTTGATGCAGTTATCAAGTCGGCAGAGAATGAAATGGATTCTGATAAGGAGAAAAGCCTCGTTAAGTTATTTCGTATGCTGAAGGTTCAATTGACTGATCCTGCATATAATTCCGCAAGGGAGGATGAAAAGAGCACAGAGCAGGAGATGGAGATGGCTGTTAGGGATGTGAACGAGAAGATGGGTGAAGCTACTGTTCCTTTGAGTGTGTTAGTAAATGGCATAAAGAAACGCGCACAAATAAAGGGCGTTGATGCAGCTACAGAACTCTTTGACCACCTAAACAGCATTTTATATGATATTCCAGAATGGCGCAAGAATGTGCCTGAATTGGAAATGTTCTTCGCTGATAAAAATGATGAAGGTAACAAACTGCAGAAAGTAATCGAAGCGATGCAAGTTCAGGCAGATGCCATAAAGAAGATGGCGGACAACCCCACGACTCAGAATAACTATACCCTTGAATTAGTAGGCAAGAAGGAGACGAACATCGACAAGAACTATGGGCCAAACATCGAGAATAATGGATCGCTGAGTCTGCCAGAGGAATTGGTGGCGAAGCCATTGCCAGAATCTGAGGATGACCAGTAATAAACAGGAAAGAATAATCGTTTTGAAGATATGGAAGATAAAGGTCAGATATTACTCTATCAGACACCTGACGGAGAATCGCGCATAGAGGTGCGGCTGGAAGGTGAAACCGTATGGCTCAATCAGGAGCAGATGGCGGAGCTGTTTCAGCGTAACAAATCAACGATTTCAAGGCATATTAACAATGCTTTTGAAGAGGGTGAACTGACGCCAGAGGCAACCGTTGCGTTTTTTGCAACAGTTCAAACAGAGGGTAACAGGCAGGTGGAGCGAGACATTGCTTTCTACAACCTCGATATGATCATCAGCGTGGGCTATCGCGTCCATTCATATCGTGGCGTGCAGTTCCGCATGTGGGCGACGAGGGTGCTGAAGGAATATATCGTGAAAGGCTTCGTGCTTAATGACGACCTGCTGAAACGTGCCGGTGGAGGTAATTACTTTGATGAGCTGTTGGCACGCATCCGCGATATCCGTTCGTCTGAGAAGGTGTTTTATCGAAAAGTGTTGGAGATCTATGCGCTCAGCATCGACTACGACCCAAGAGTGGAGATGACGCAGGAGTTTTTCAAGACGGTGCAAAACAAAATGCACTACTCTGTGCATGGGCACACGGCTGCGGAGATCATCTACGAGCGTGCTGATGCCAGAAAAGATTTCATGGGCCTGACCACATGGACGGGTGCGATGCCACAGAAGACGGATGCTGAGATAGCCAAAAACTATCTGTCGCAGGAAGAGATAACCACACTAAACCGTATTGTCAGCCTTTATCTGGACTTTGCTGAGTTGCAGGCCGAGGAGCATCGCCCCATGTACATGAAGGACTGGATAGCAATTCTTGATGATTTCCTGCGTATTTCGCGTAAGGACATACTGACTCATGCTGGCTCTATCTCAGCAAAACTGGCTAAAGCCAAGGCCGATGCAGAATATGACAAATTCAAGGAGCGGACGAAGAATGAACTGACTCCTGTTGAGATTCACTTCCTCGAACAGTTTGAGAGGGAGCAGAAGAAGTTAGGTGACAAGAATAAAGAATAGACAATGGGATTCAATATCAAGAATAACTATGGGCCAAACATCGAGGTGAAGGATGGCGGCAGGTTGACGCTGACGCAAGGTAAGAATGGGCTTTGGCATACTGTAGATGTTGACGCTGAGGATGCTGAATATGAAGAGGTGACAGCAGAACAAATGCCACAAAAGGAAGAGTCTAAAGCCAGCAAAGACTATGGTCATCCTCAGACTGATGCAGACTTCAAGGCCATCTACGACCAAGAGAAGAAAGAAAAGGAGCCCCTTAAGAAAACGGCTCAGCAAGAATATAATGTTTGGAAAGAAACAGAGTGCTTTGGCTCGCCAACGCTGGAAAAGCTGGAGAACTATCGGCTGAGGGTGTTGCTGGAACTCTTTGCAAGTGGTATCTTCGACGCACTGGTAAGCAAGATGGTGGTCACAGAAAAGAAAGAGGGAGAAATCAACTTTGACGTGCTGGATGATGAGGCTGAATGCAGAAAAGCATGGCGCAACTATACGGCATTGAGAGACTTCTTTGAGTACGAAACAGGTCTGCTTAACGTGAGGAATGCAAGCAGGCTGGGTCGCCTTTTCTATTCGCTGGTGAACGACAAGGCTGTGGACGAAAAAATTTCTGCACTCTTCCTGTTCATATATAAACTGGCGCTGATTCAAAACAGAATTCAGGAACTTAAGATGCTTAACAATGAGCGAAACAACATGCTCACACCCAAGCGACAGATAGTTCTGAGGAATATCGACTCGTTTATTGAGAAAGGCGAATGGGTGTTGCCTGCAACAGATGAGAACATCAAGCAGATGATGAGAAACGTGCTCAATGTGGGCGACTATGTACTGGAGGGTAAAGATTTTGAATTGTCGAAAGCCCTTTGGGAATTGTTCGAGAACAGGGAGGGCGATGCTACTGCCGTCACCTGGCAGAACATAGTTGGCTATCTGTATTCGTATGAGTTGCTGCCTCAGTCTAAGGGTTCGAGCCAGTTGCAGAAGATGTTCTTTGGTAGCCACGATGTTGATAAGTACACCAACATCGACAAGGGGAAAATTACCAGTACGCAGATGCCTGCAAAGTTCAAAAAAGTGCTTCCTTTGCTTGACAAGTATCGCGTGAAGTCATAAAAAGTAAGCTGGGACTAAGCTGAAAACACTATTAAGCGGTCAGATTTCAGAAAATGAAGTCTGGCCGCTTTTCTTGTATGCCCTTTAAACACAGGTGGTTTGAGAGGTTAAACACTCTTTAACACACAAACTTGCTGTAGCTTACGCCAGTTCTGTAGCTCATATACCTTTGCAACCAGAAAATCAGACGCAACGGGTCTCAATAAACACCCTGACGCGCTGATAGAGTTAACAAAAGTATTAATAATAAAAAAGGTAAACGCTATGGCAAAGAGAAAAAAGCAAGCAGTTACAGAGACAGTAAGACAACCAAAGTTGAACATCACATTGAGAACGGTTCCAAATGGTTATCTGCTGGACGTAGAAAAAGAAGGTTACATGTACTTCGACGAACAGAGCCTGTTAGAGGGATTCTGCATCCATGTAGGGCTGGAACGTAAGGTCTTTATGACTCGTGACGAGATTCGCAGTCTGCTTCGTGCCACTGAGGATGGCAGCGCAGAGAAACGCCTGCAAGAGGAAGTGACACAGTTGCAAGAAGAACTGAAAGCCGTAAAGGCTGAGTTGAGAGACCTGAAGAAAAAAGCGAAGCAGTCATGAAACAAAGAATTATATGCGTTGGGACTCTTATTGATCTGGTTGTCATGTTTGAACCAGACGATGAGCAGGAGAGTGATGAGTTATTTCAGAGTATATTGGACGAATACAATTATTAATAAGGTATGGCAAAAGAAATTCGAATAACGAGCGTACGAAACGCTCATGGTGTGAAAGTGAAGCGCTGTTGCGCAAGTTGTCAACACAAGTGCATCGAGACGGACGGTACAAGGGTCTGCGCTCAGATGATGATCAAGGTAGAACAACGATTTAAGTGCAAGCAGTGGCTGATGAGCGACGGTATGAAGAATGCCGGTAAAGGGGGAGGCGTGGTTCGCCTGATAGGAACCACAGAGGTAATCATTAAGTAGTAATCGGGCGAAGGCAAGTGAAGGAAGTCTACGTAGTGAAAATGGCCAAATTCCGACACCCTTCACTCACAAACCGCAAGATTATGAAACGAGTAGAATTCAAGAACGAGAGTATCGTGATGAACCTGCTGAAAAAGGGGTTCAAGGTAGAGGGTCGTCTCTGGCTGGAAGAGACTGAAGACGGCAAGTTTATCATCTGGTTTGATCGTTACAATCGCAAACCGCAACCAAAGCAGCGCAACTGGCTTATTCGCCGACTGGAGCACGGCTGGGTAAAGGAAAGCGTAGAGCGTATCAAGGTCTATGAGAGCATTCCCAAGGATATTGGCACAGCAAAGGTGTTGGCGGTGATTGACCGTGAGACCAAGGAGGCGAAGAACGCGCTGATAGACAGAGAGCTGGATATGTTGGAGTTTTGTTAATTAGGAGGATAGAGTTATGAAAGATAAGATTTTAGTTTACGGTAAGAGTGGCGGTTACGCCGTAGTAGCAACTTTTCTGGGCAACCAGTGGTGGATAACATCCAAGGACGATAAGTTGGAGCCGCTGTTCGACAACAGCCCCTACGCAGAGTCTGACTATCGCTATCTATGCGAGGTAGGCGAACTGATCCAGATGCGCGACTTGGCTGGTATGATGGGCAGTGCGCTGGAAATGCCTGAGGAGAACATCAAGGTGGTGCTGACCAATCGCCTGAAGGACCTGAACATGATGGGCGTGAAGTTCGTAGCTTCAGTTCAGTACCTGAACCTCGATGTGCGTGTGTTCAGCAACAAGGGCACGAAGCGAGAGGGTAATTACAGCGTGATCTGTAGCGACTTGGACGCTCAGAGGACACTCTTCGACATTGACTCGTTCGACGATGCCAAGGAAGCTCTCAGTTGGTTCAATGTCTATAAGGAGTTCTTCCTGAAGCATGGTGTGAAGGTATGCAGTACCCTACATTGTACTGAGGATGTGCTGGAGCTGCTGAACGGTTTGACCAGTGGCATGAAGATAGAGATTACAAACCTTTAAAAACTATAAGTATGGAAACATTAGGATTGATCAAGGAGGTAGGCGCATACTCTGAGCGCCAGTACCAGAAGCAGGATGGTACAACGGAGTATTTCAAGAGTCGTGGCGTGGTGCTGAAGCACGGTGGCGACGAGGTGTATGGCGAGATGACAGGCGACTATGCCTCGAAGAACCGCGACACGCAGTATTACGAGAACCAGCCGTATGTGGTGAAGGGCTTCTGGAAGCATCGCACGTGGCAGGACCAGAACGGCCAGACGCGACACGAGAACGCACTGTACATCACTGATCTGCAGAGTCTTTAACAACGGATTTAACGGATTAAACAGATTTGTATGCAAGGATTCTGTTATCAGGAAAACACTCACTTCTCTCAGGCCGTCAGGTGCGGCCGAGAGAAGTTCTGGGAGAGCGTGAGGAGCACGTCTACTGCCTGGAAGATTGATTCACGTCGAGACATACTCGATGTGGTGGAGCGACACGACGCAGAGGGGATCAAGCGTTGGCTGAAGAATGAGGACTATGGGAAGTTTCTGGCTAAGAAGCGTGGACTTAAGAAATTGTCAGCGCGTCAGAAGTTCTTTGAGAAGAGCGATGAGGAGAGACTGCTGGCCTTTGCTCAGGAGTTGAAGGATAACTTGACGGCGTTTATCTTTAGCTGCTATGAGTTTGACGCAACGCCAACGGCTAATGGCAATCCCTTTTGCCATCGCAGACTGGCTGACTGTCATCTGAACGGTTTGGTGATGCTCGACATCGACCATGTGGAGAATCCATTGGAGGTTTTCGAGGCCCTGAAAGCCAATCAGGAGCTGATGGTTCGCACGGCACTGGCGCATATCACTTCATCGAAGAAAGGTATTCGCATCGTGTTTACTGCGAATATGAAGGACGGTAATTTGGCTGACAACCAGATTGTGTTCGCTGAAAAGCTCGGCTATAAGGCCGACTCCAGCTGCATCGACGCTACCAGAAACTCTTTTGCTCCCAAGGAGGAGGATATTTTGTACATTAACGAAGATTTACTATTCAATTATTATGACGAAGAATTTGACAGGGAGTTCACTCCCCAGTATCGTGACAAGAAAACTCAGCCGATTTTTCAAGGAGACAGGAGTAAGGAGACAGGAGACAGTAGAAATGTCCTGCCGCATGGTAATCTACAGACTCCTGACTCCTCGACTCCTGACTCCTCAACCATAAAATGGCGCGGCTATGATGTACAGTCTATTATTGATGCTAGGTATGCAGACAAGCTGCCCTGCGCTGCAGACAGCAATCGTCACAACGAGAGTCTTAAACTGGCAACAGACTTGTTGCTCATGCTCGATGGCGACAAGACCGCAGTGCTGCGCATCGTGGAGGCGCAGCCGTGGGTCAAGGAGATCATCGACGAGAGGGATGAGAAAGTCAGCCAGACGGTGGCAAGCGCAGCTGACTGCGTGGCGCAGAAGGAGAAGAAATATGCCAGTAGTCTTCCGTCCAAGGCAATGCTCGAAGCGATCCAGAAAGTCACAGGCAAGTCGTATCAGGAGATTACGAAGGCGCAGGCGCAAGGGACGGTAGCGCAGACT
>JAEEGJ010022080.1_pt1 | contig 13566 bp, 11 predicted proteins | sample 8958761 | NCBI WGS metagenome assembly JAEEGJ01 (sample SAMN16246546, study PRJNA631951) | gut metagenome | biome: gut microbiome; feature: rumen; material: RS-attached | host: Bos | place: Iran: Karaj | collected 2018-10
CTCCAAAGAGCGCAATCGCAGAGAACAGGAGAAATATGCGAATACCAAGGCACTTGCAGAGCAGGGAGATCCGCAGGCTATTGAACTGTTGGCAGAGTATGATCGCAGGATAGCGTACCGGAAGAAGCGTGTTAGTGAGCAGGGAAAGGCAAAGCGCAGAGCTGAGAAAGAGGCACGTGCAAATATACCGTTAATTACCGTTAATGAGTAACGGATAATAGTGCGGGCAAGGAAATATTCAAATAACATATTGCAGTTTCTTTTCATTCGATAACTATCGTATGAACTGAAAGAAAAAAGGCATCCAAAGAGATCATCAGAGATACAGATCCCAGAGGGTGCCTTTTGCTATGTGGATAAGTGGTATGACGGACATACCCGAAAGGGAGCCTTCCCTTCCCTGCCTTCCTTCTTCCTCTTCCCCCTTAGAAAGAAAAACGAAAAGAAAGAAGCAAAGAAAAGATAAAAGAAAGATATACCCCTATTATCATCATCCATCCTATCCTATCCCATCCGTCCGTCTCCCGTCGGGGAACGGCTACGCACGTTCCCCTAAGAGGGAGACGGGATATACGCGCGCGTGCGCGAGAAAGGAGCCTAACAGAGAATGAAGCTAACACGATATGAGCAGGAGACTATAGTGAACTTTAATGCCGAAGAACCGGATGCGATAGTTTACACCCGTGATAAGGCTGTTATGAGACAACTTGATACGTTAGTTACCGAGTATCCCGATATCTTTAAGTGCATAGGTGAAACAGATATCGATAAGACATATTCAATGCCTAAGTCACGCATTAGTTACCGTAAGCCTAGAAAGATATCTGAAGCTAAGAGACAGCAGGCTAGAGAGGCCATGAAAAAGATAAATAATAGTGCAAATTAGGGGCTGCATTTTAGAAGAACATATGTTATAATAAACTCTGTATGAATTAAAGTGCGGCGGCACTTATCCGCTGTGAACGTGGGACCACGTAGAAACCGAGGTAAAAATGAAAAAACGTAAGATCTTTAAGCTTGGCGAGCTTTATTGCGGACCTGGCGGCTTGGCGTGCGGAGCGCTGAGATCTCAAAGCGATGATGGCTTTTATGGCCTTACACATGCTTGGGCAAACGATTATGATCCAGATACTTGTGAGACATACCGTAAAAATATCTGCCCGAAAAACCCTTCTAGCGTATATTGTGGAGATGTAAGAAATCTCGATATAAAGTCATTGGGCAAAATAGATGCTTTTGCCTATGGTTTTCCATGCAATTCATTTTCGAATGTTGGAGAACATCAAGGCCTTGCGAATGAGAAGTTTGGGCAACTGTATTGGTACGGAATCGAGGTATTAAGATACTATCAGCCTGAGTGGTTTATGGCCGAGAATGTATCTGGCATAAGATCAGCCGGATCTGATGATTTCCAGATTATCTTGAAAGACATGAGAGAGTCAGGATATCGCCTTGTGGCACATCTCTATAAGGCTGAAGAATACGGCGTTCCACAGACAAGGCATAGGGTAATTATCGTAGGCATAAGGGATGATCTTAATGTCGAGTTTAAGGTTCCGAGTCCGGCTATGTTTATGAATTGTGATATTACATCACGTACTGCGTTAGCGGGCATAACCCCTGATATGCCGAATAGCGAAATCCGAACGCTTAGTGATACGGTTGTACGGCGCTTATCGTATATCAAGCCGGGACAAAACGTATGGCAAGCTGAGGCCGAAGGAACGTTACCAGAAGAACTGAGAATAAAGACCAGAACTAAGATTTCACAGATATATCGTAAGTTGGATCCTGACAAGCCTAGTTATACTATTACGGCTGCAGGAGGTGGTGGTACTTTTGGTTATCATTGGACCGACCGTGAACTATCAAACAGAGAAAGGGCTAGAATCCAGACATTCCCAGATAACTACGAGTTTGTCGGTAATTACTCGTCTGTAAGAAAACAGATAGGCATGGCCGTTCCTTGCAGACTAAGCGAAGTGGTAACTACGGCAATTCTGAATTCCTTTGCGGGAATTCCGTATGAAAGTACGGAGGCAAATCTGGATGAGTGATTGTAATTATTGGTGGGTAACAAGACCTAAACGAAAGCTTAATTCGATACCGGAAATTCTATCTGTATTTGCCGGAGCCACGCTTGAACATCAATGGGATGGGAGCAGAAACCTGCATATTCAATTTGAAAATGATCTCGAAGAAGCAGGACTCAAACGCGTGGGTTCGAGAAGAGATGGAGGAGGTTCCGGTGGGAGGACTTATGCGGCATGGCTAAGATCACTTGGCCTTATCTGTGAGGAGACCACATCGAGGCAGGTGTATTTGACTTTAGCTGGTGAGGCTATTATTGATGGAAAGTCACCTGTTAAGGTGTTGAAAAAGCAGGTGTTGGAATACCAATTTCCATCACAGTTTTCCATCTCTGTTCATGTTAATGAACGCTTCAAAATTAAGCCTTTTAGGTTCCTGTTACAACTTATGATGGATGACCGCATCGGTACACTATCTACAGATGAAGTTGGAAAGATTGTTATTACAGAAGCCGAAACAGAGAAGGACTATGAGAAAATCGTAAATAGACTGATCGCTTATAGAAACTTTGGTAATGATGTTCTTTCAGACGACTTTTTTGATAAGTATATCCCGGATGTTAATCCTGAGAGCGCAGATCCTTTTCAAAAACTGAAAGATATCGCAAATACAATGTTTAATTGGCTGGAATATACCCAGCTCATAGGTAGAGATACCGGGATTATTTTTATCCCAGGAGAAAACAAGGAAGAAGTCAAAAAGATTCTTGAGGAGAAAAGTCCGCTTATAGCGAACCCTAATGACTCAGAGTTTTTCCAAAGAAAGTATGGTATTGATCCTTGGCATAAGAAGGATACAAGAAACCTCTTGGAAACTAAGACAGTAACATCAAGAAGCATTGATGTTCAACGGATTAAGAACGCAATGATCATGCTTGCGTCCAGACGACCGATAAAATCGATCGATTCCACGGTGATAGACTATGTGGTTGAGACGACCGGGACAGATAGAGTTTTGGTTGAGAATACTTTATTATCTGCCTACCCTCACGGATTGATTGGTGGTTTCCTTGCCAATTACTACGAAATGGCATTTAAGGGAACTGAAGAGGCCGTAGAGTTTGAGAAGGCGACTACAGATCTTTTCAGAGATGTGTTCGGTTATAAATCCATCCATCTTGGACAAACCGGATCCAAGTCTGCACCGGATATTCTGCTTTTGTCGGATTCCGAGGGGTATCAGGCGATTATAGACAATAAGGCTTACAGTAAGTACAGCATAACAGGGGATCATCATAACAGAATGGTTTATAATTACATTGAAAAAATCAGTAATTATAGCGATTCTGATTATCCCATAGGTTTCTTCTCATATATAGCAGGTGGATTTATTTCGACATTTGACAAGCAAGTAGCATCGGAAATTGATGAATCTAACGTTAATGGTTCCGGTATTACGGTAGCGACATTTATAAAGATGATTGAAAAGAATACGGAACATCCGTATTCTCACAAGCAACTTAGAGAACTTTTCTCTATTGGAAGAGAGATTAAACTTGCAGACATATAAAGCAAAAAACTATTCATGTAACAAATGATTTTTTTGTTGAGGAAAACTTGACAAGCAGAACGGGAGGAACAACGCTTTGACAGACAGACAGACAGACAGACAGACAGACAGACAGACAGACAGACAGACAGACAGACAGACAGGATATCCATCAGTCGATAAGCCGTGGTTGAAATATTACAGCGAGGAGGCTATAAATGCACCCTTGCCGGAATGCTCGATATATGAGTATATGCTGGAGAACAACAAAAACTATCCGGCAGACATCGCCATCAATTACTTGGGGCGCAAGATCACATACAAAGAATTATTCGAGAACATTGACAAGACAGCTTCTGCTTTTATAAAGGCCGGAGTAAAGGAAAAAGAAATAGTTACCGTAGCCCTTCCGAGTATACCGGAAGCTCTATATTGTGTATATGCGCTTAACAAGATAGGCGCTGTGGCCAATATGATCCATCCTTTGGCAGGCAAAGAGGAAACCCTGAATTATCTAAATGAAGTAAAAAGCAGGGTGGCTGTTATTTTCGATGGGGCTTATTCTACTATCGCGGATGATATAGACAAGACCTCCGTTGAACAGGTCATCGTGGCATCACCGTCAGACTCATTACCGATTGCACTTAAGATTGCATATAATCTTAAGGTAAAGAAGGCAAAGCTGGGTGGGAAGTTTATAAGTTGGAAATCGTTTATGCAGGATGGATATGGTATTACTGCCAGTTCTGTGAAAAAGGATTGTCATGAGATGGCGATCATATCTCATACCGGTGGAACTACTGGTGAACCGAAAGGAGTTATGTGTACAGACTACAACATCAATGCTTTGATTTACCAAATAATTCGCAACTTTGAATATCGTAGACAAGAAGCATGTATTGTCGTTCTTCCGCCTTTTGTGAATTACAGTTTGGTTGAATCCATGATGGCTATGCTTTACATCGGATTCAAGGTGGTGCTTATACCTCAATATGACCCATTAAAACTATGTGAATATATTACAAAGTACAAACCATACGTAATCTTTTCCATTCCCGCTTATTGGGAGGCACTACTTAAAATAGGAAACAATGACTGTGATATGTCATGTTTACGCTATAGCATTTATGGTGGTGAGACTATGGGTGAAGAAGCAGAAATAGCGGTTAATGATTTGCTTAGAAAATGTGGAGCAAAAGGAATACTTTTAAAAGGTCTTGGTTCTACAGAACTGGTTGCTGCCGCTACATCGACATATGAAGGACAGAATACAGTCGGTAGCGCAGGAGTACCTTTGGTTCGGGTTAATTGCAAAGTAGTGGAGCCAAAAACCACAGACGAGTTGCGATATGGCATTGAGGGCGAGATCTGTTTCTCAGGTCCGACGCTGATGCTTGGATACTATAACAATCCTGAAGCAACTGATGAAGTTATTAAGATACATGAGGATGGAATTCGATGGATTCATACAGGTGATTTGGGATACATAAATGAGGATGGCGTGATATTTGTTACTGGGCGTATTAAGAGAATCATTATGACGAAAGGCGATGATGGCCAGGTTACAAAATTGTTCCCAGATCGTATTGAGAAAGCGATATATTCAAATCCGGCCGTTGATATATCATGTGTTATCGGTGTTCCGCATGAGACCAGAATTAACTACCCTAAAGCTTATGTGGTTTTGAAAGAGGGTTTTATTCAGAGCGATGATGTTAAACAAAACATTATAAACGGATGCAAAGAATTATTACCAGATTACATGATCCCGGAAGAAATAGAGTTTAAAACGGATTTGCCAAGGACTTCCAGAGGGAAAGTTGATTACCGAGCTTTAGAGCAGGAGATAGATAATATAACACCTTGACAAAGGTGAGAGGAGGTAGGACGCTTTGACAGACAGACAGACAGACAGACAGACAGACAGACAGACAGACAGACAGACAGACAGACAGACAGACAGACAGACAGACAGGATATCCATCAGTCGATAAGCCATGGTTGAAGTATTATGAATTAGGACAGAAAAATGTTGTTATACCTGAAACCAGTTTGTATGGGTATCTTTTGGAAAACAGCAAAGATCATTTGGATAATTATGCCTTAAACTACTTCGGAAGAAAGATTACATATCGAAAATTGTTTTCGATGATCGATGAAGTAGCTAAGGCATTTATTTCTATTGGAGTTCAAGAAAATGAAGTTGTTCCTGTAGTTTCCGTATCAACTGTAACAAGTATAGTCTGTTTTTATGCGTTAAATAGAATAGGTGCCGTTTCTGATTACTTAAATGTTTTAGCGGAAGAAAAGGATCTTCAGGGGTATTTTGAAGAGGTTAACGCCAAAGTCGTTGTGGCTTTGGACCTTTTTGGCGAAAAAGTGAGCAATGCAGCTAAAAGATGTGGAGTAAAGAACGTTATCTTGTTCAGCCTGAATCAGGAGATGCCGACTGGTGTTAGTATTGGATATAGAATAAAGACATTAGGTAAAATTAAATGTGTTACTGATTCTAAACTGATTACTTCTTGGCATCAGTTTGTAAAGAATGGTTACGATATAAAAGAGATTAATCGGCATAAAGATTCGAGTACAATGTGTCTTCTCGCACATACCGGAGGTACTACAGGCGATCCCAAAGCTGTGGCGGTTAGTGATAGAGCTATGAATGCTGTGGCAGATGGATATTTTACTATATACAAAAGTTCAGAAGTTTTAAGAAATTCTCCAGCTAATAGCGTTTTCCTACAAATTATGATTCCGTTTGTAATATATGGAATTTTAACTTGTATGCATATGCCACTTTGTATGGGGTGGTGCCTTGCTATAATTCCTAAATTTGATGGAAAAGATTGGAGTAAATATCTGAAAAAATATGAATTTAATTATGTGTTTGGAGTCCCGGCATATTTGAGTGCTATGTTTAATGATGAAGGTTTGGTAGGAATGGACTTTTCGCACATGAGAACTATAGCTATGGGCGGAGACGGAATGAATGAAAATCTGGAAAAAGAAATTAATTCATTTTTTTGCAATCACGGGTTCAATGTGGATGTAGTAAAAGGATACGGACTAAGTGAGGTTTGTGCTACGGCAGTTTCAACTTTCCCAGGATGCAACAAAATCGGGAGCGTTGGAATACCTTTATATAGAAATAACATAATGGTGTACGATAATGACAGTAAAAAAGAGTTGCCATACAATGAAATCGGCGAAGTTTGTATGCAATGTCCTTCACGCATGATTGGATATTTAAATAATTTAGAAGCAACTAAGGAATTATTTAAGATACATCCAGATGGAACAGAATGGCTTCATACAGGGGACTTAGGGTATATCGATGAGGATGGTTTTCTTTTCCTATCTGGAAGAATGAAGAGGGTAATACTTACTACAAAGGATGGTGTGGCATATAAGGTGTTTCCCAATGCACCCGAAGAGATTCTTGATTCCCATGAAGCTGTAATAACAAGTTGCATCGTAGGGGCTCGTAACGGTGACGATCAAGTTCTTCGTGCGCATATTGTTCTTGGCGCGGATGACTTAAGCAGATCATCAGAAATAGAGTACGAACTGAGAAAAATCTGCGAAGAGCAATTGCCATCATACTCAAGACCAGCATTTTATGTTTTCTGCGAAAAATTACCATTGACTGCTGCAGGAAAAGTTGATTATAGGGCTTTAGAAACAGAATATTCAAAATAGAAATGTTTGAAAAAGTGTTACCACAGACGGTGACGATTGATCTTAAATGATTATTCGTCCCCGTCTTTTTTTATCCCAAAATCGCCGGAAGCGGCATATCAAAGAAAGGAGATTTTATAAATGGAACAGCAACAGATTTCACCAAAAAAACAGAAGGCATTGGAGAAGGTGAAGCGAGCTAATGCGGAGCTTGCCAAGGTGGTGCGTGAGGAGAAGGAGCAACTCAGAAAGTCTCAGGATCGCCACAAGTACATGATGGGCGGTTGCGTAGTGAAATACTTCCCAGAAGCTTATGACTTTAGCGAGCAGGAAATGAACCGGATCATAGCGTGTGCTTTTTCACTTAAGGATGTGAAGAACATGATCGCCACGGTTCTGAAAGAGCGACCGGATCCCACGGTAAGTAACGATGAAGAGGAGGCAGAAAACGATGATTTTGATTCTGAGGAAACCGAGGAAAATGATCCCGAAGAAAGTGACGATGACGAGGGCGGAGAAGCCTAAGGTCTTTCACCGAGATTTTCTCGGTGCGCACAGATATACCACCGGAGGTGGTACTGCGCGTCCTGCCGGAGGCGTCCTGCGGACAGCTGTTGTCTGCCGAGGGCAGCCAAGAGGGGACACTACGTTTCCCCTCCGGTGCTTTCGCACCTACCCCTATGTGTACTTTCCGCTTGGCAAAGCTCTAAAGAGCAGAGCTTCACCAGGCGAAAAGTCTGTCCTGTCAGTCCGTCCATGTTTTGGTATGCCCTCAAGGTGGAAAGTGAGGTGCGGACATGACAGTTAAAAACATCAGCACCCGTGCCAAGATATGTGGCAGGAGTGCCAAATGTACGGGCGGTCATTCTGCCGTTGAGCAAGCCTCATATATCAGCAGGGAGAAGATGTACTGCGAGTATGACGGTCAGACATATTATCCAAAGTATTCCGAGGATCTTGTTCATTGCGAAGTTTTGCTACCGGAGAATGCACCCGAAGAATACAAAGATCCATACGTTTTATGGAATAGTGTAGAGCTTGTCGAAAAGACAAAGGATGCTCAGCTTGCCCGAACCTTCCGCATAGAGCTGCCGAATGAGTGGAGCTATGATCTTGCTAAGGAAGTGGTGAAGGATTATTGTGAGCGGAACTTTGTCAGCAAAGGTATGTGTGTTCAGTATGCCATCCATGATTCTGAAAACAAGCAGGGGCAGAGGAACTTGCATTGCCATATCATGCTCACATTACGGAGCATTGATGAGCAGGGAAAATGGATGCCGAAACAGAAAAAAATTTATCAGAGGGATGAGAACGGAGAACGCATCCCAGACATTGATAAAAAGACCGGACAGCAGAAAGTTGATAAGCAGAACCGTAAGCAATGGAAATGCACTAACATTCAGACCAACGATTGGAACAGTAAGGAGAATGCAAAGATATGGAGAAAGGATCTTGCCGATACCATAAATGCGGTCAATGCCAAGATTGGAATGACGGATAAGTTTTGGGAGTATCGTTCCTTTAAGGAGCAGGGGCTTGATATCATCCCTCAGATCCATCTTGGAGAGAAAGCAAGTGCAATGGAGCGAGCGGGGATCCGGACGATCAGAGGCGATATCAATCGGGATATCATCGCACGAAATGCCATCATTGATGCTGCCCGTGCCGTATATGAGAAAGCCAAGGATGAACTTGCACAGGCTATGGCTATTCCGGCTACGGTAGTTAAGGCATTCAAAAGCGAGATCATTGATGTAATCCGGAAAGTGGCTGAGCGTAATAATAATCGTTTGAGTCTGCCGATAGTTAAGGGCAAGTTTATCGGTGCCGTTTCAGATCGTGCTTCTCTGCAGGACAAGGCAAAAATGGAAGCCTATGTGCAGAGCAAGGGATGGACTACCTTTGATGAAATGCAGGCAGAGCGTAAGGCGACACAAGCCGAGTATGAAAAGCTTGGTAAGAGCCGAGGCGATATGAGCGCACGCATGGATTATCTTGAAAAGCTGCTTGGTTTCCATGAGCAGTATGAGCCGTATCAGAAGGTCAATGCGGAGTATTGGAAGCTGAAAAAAGCCGAAGAGAAAAACGGAAAGCCACTTGGATTTTTTAAGAAAAGTCAGGCAGAGGAATATAAGAGAAAGCATCAGACGGAACTCAATACTTACAAGATCTATCGTGATACACTTAAGAGCATGATCGTGGAGCCGGACAAAAAGATCAATCCAAAGGCATGGATGAAGGAGCTTGACAGTCTGAAAGAAAGCTATCGGAAAACGGAAAGACCGTTATCGGATGCTATCGTGGATCTTGCCAAGATGGAAGTGCTTAATCACAATAAACATGATCTTGAAAGAATGCTTCAGAACGAGAGAAGCGAGAGGAGCCGGACACACATCAGAAACAGGGATCAGATACTGTAAACATGAGCATATTGAGGAGCAAAAGGCATGGTTATCATAGCGGTAATCGTGCCTTTTCTTTTCGGAGAGGAGGATTATGGAGAATACCGAACAGAAATACAATGCCGGAGGATCCTTTGAGACCACCATCGGCAAGACACAGTACGAAGTCGTTATGAACTTCAAGGAAGAAGGCATGAGTATGCAGGAAAAGGCGCTCAGAGCCGTAAAAGAGGGCATTTCCGAGGATAACAAGCCTGCCTAACATATTGCAAGTGATAGCAATTTGTTCTTGACAAAACGCTTCCAAAGGGACAGCTCATCGGCGAAGTCGGCAAGGCATTAGCCACAAACGGCTATGATATAAAGGTCTTCAACACCATCGATTTCAAGAAGTCCATGCACTATAACCCCTTTAAATACATCCACTGCGAGAAGGATATCCTGAAGCTTGTCACCGCCCTTATGGCTAATACCAAGGGCGAGGGCACTTCAAACGACCCGTTCTGGGAGAAGGCTGAGTTCCTTCTTTATGCGGCCCTCATAGGATACATCCATTACGAGGCTCCGCCGGAGGAAAAGAACTTCTCAACCATGCTTGAGTTCATCAACGCTTTTGAGGTGCGAGAAGACGATGAAGACTTCAAAAACGCGGTGGACAGAATGTTTGACCGCCTTAAAAAGAAGAACCCGTTTCACTTCGCAGTTCGACAATATGCCAAGTTTAAATTGGCGGCGGGAAAGACAGCTAAATCAATCCTTGTCAGCTGTGGCGCCCGCCTGGCTCCCTTCGACATTGAGGAGCTTCGCAACATAACCGCATACGATGAGTTAGACCTTGATACTCTGGGCGAAAGAAAGACTGCCTTGTTTCTCATCATGAGCGACAACGACCCGACATTCAATTTCCTTGTATCCATGGTGTACACCCAGCTTTTCAATCTCCTTTGTGAGAAGGCGGACAATGTTTATCGCGGACGCCTTCCGGTGCACGTACGCTGCCTGATAGACGAGGCAGCCAACATCGGGCAGATTCCGAACCTTGAGAAGTTAGTGGCCACCATCCGAAGCCGCGAGATTTCCGCCTGTCTGGTTCTTCAGACGAAGAGCCAGCTTAAGGCCATCTACAAGGACCACGCGGACACCATCATCGGTAACATGGATTCACAGTTGTTCCTTGGTGGTTCTGAGCCTACAACACTTAAGGATCTTTCTCAGGCATTAGGCAAAGAAACAATCGATACCTACAACACCGGCGAAACCCGCGGCCGCGAACAAAGTCACTCCATGAACTACTCAAAACTCGGCAAAGACCTGATGTCCATAGACGAACTGGCTGTAATGGACGGCGACAAATGCATCCTGCAGCTCCGCGGCGTTCGCCCTTTTCTTTCGGATAAATATGACTTAACACAGCATCCGAACTACAACCTCACCGCCGATGCTGACGAAAGAAACTACTTTGATGTCGAGAAATATCTGCACAGACAGCTTAAACTGAAGAAAGAAGATGTGTTTGAAGTAGTGGATGCGGATGCGCTTGAAAATGCAGTGATTTAAGCACACGGGTGGTAATTTGTTTGATATAATTAGGTTGTTTTTTTACAGTTTAACCTGCTATGGGGCATATTAAAAAACACACATCTGTATTTTAGAAAAATGGCGCATTGTTCGTAAATATAAAATGGCAGTTGTAAATCGGATGAATCTGTGATATGTTTTAAGAAAGCGGATTTGGTGCCGAAAATCTAAAATGGAGTGCAAAAATGGTAATCAATAGAGATATTTATCTTAACAGACTCATAAAACGCAAGAATAACGGGTTGATAAAGATAATAACAGGTGTCAGAAGGTGCGGAAAATCGTATCTTCTCTTCAATTTGTTCTATGATTATCTGATAGGTTCCGGTGTATCGGAAGATAATATCATAGCCATCCCGTTAGATGATGATGATTATGCTCAATATTGCGATCCTCATAGACTATATGAATATATTAAAGCGCGTATTAAGGACAGTAAACAGAATTACTATGTTTTCATAGATGAAGCACAGTATGCCATTTCTAAAGAGGAAATGAAGAATCCGGATGTTCCTATAAGACTGTACGGAGTGTTGAACGGGCTTCTCAGAAAAAATAATGTCGATGTTTATGTGACCGGAAGCAATTCAAAATTTCTTTCTTCAGATATAATGACAGAATTCAGAGGGCGTGGTGATGAAATACATATTGCGCCACTTTCATTCTCAGAGTTCTATCCGGTATCAGGTAAGGATAAGCAGGATGCCTGGCAGGAATATTTATATTATGGCGGACTGCCTCACATATTGGAGGAGCCGGATGAGGAAAGTAAAAGCTCATATCTCGAAAGACTTAACAGGGAAATATATCTGAGAGATATAGTTGAGCGATATGGCATAAGGGATGAAGCAGGTATGGAAGAACTGATGAAATTGCTTGCTTCTGCAATAGGCTCGCTCACAAATGCCCAAAAGATATCAGATACGTTTAAAAGTAAAGGGAATAAAGGCATCACTATGCCTACTATTTCAAGTTATCTCGCGTATTTACAGGAGAGTTTTATTATTCAAAAAGCTGAACGTTATGATATTAAAGGACGGAAATATATAGGGACGCCTTCAAAGTATTACTACACCGATCTCGGACTTAGAAATTCATTACTAAATTTTCGACAATATGAAGAAACGCATCTGATGGAGAATGCTATCTACAATGAATTGATCTATCGAGGGTATAATGTCGATGTAGGTGTTGTAGAAACAAGAATTCCCGAGAATGGTAAAAATACCCGAAAACAGCTTGAGGTTGATTTTGTGATTAACCGAGGGAGCGAGAGATATTATATACAATCAGCCTTTGCTCTTCCAACACAGGAAAAAATTGATGGGGAGCAGGCCTCGCTTATAAGGATTCCTGACTCTTTCAAGAAGATAATAGTGGTTAATGGAACTACACCACTATGGAGAAATGAGCATGGAATAACATTTATGGGATTGTATGATTTCTTCCTGAATGATAACAGCCTGAATATGTAGTGTTTGTCATCACATTATGCTATGGTCAAGCAGAGTAGAACGATATTTCGGAATTCATAGGGCTATGTGTAATGAAAAAAATACTTTGTAATAAACGATATAGCGGGTTTGTTTGGCATTTGATATTTGCTTTGCCTTTTGTCGGACTGTCATTGTTGTTTTTGCAGTTTACACAAGGTGTTACTTGGTTTCTTATCAGTTCTGTATTAAGGATTGTGTTTGGAGTGGGGATACTGATTGCGGCAGGCAGATTGTTTGAACTGGCACCTGCTGATATCATATCGAATAAGAATTTAAGATCGGCACTCATAGCAGGGGCGGGATTTCTGTTGTTCTTCCTGTATTTTATAGTTCAAGTTGTGTCGGGCTTTGGCCGGCTGACAGGTCTTACTATTGGAATTTTTCTTACCAAAGTGCTTCTTCAGCAACTGACGACAGGGTTTTATGAAGAATTGAATTATCGTTTCCTATTGTTGGAAGGATTAAAATACACGGCAAATACCACAAGATATAAGCTGATTTATGTGTTTGCAAGTACTGTGCTGTTTGGACTTGTCCACTGCATCCCCTCGTGGGATACATATACTTTCCTAACCACCGGTGCGATCGGATTTGCTTTCGCAGTAATCTATGTTAAGTCCGGAAACATTGTACTTCCAATGGTGCTTCATTTTGTATATGACTTTCTGATCAAAATGGCTGCATTCGTACAGTGGCGGCCCAATCCTGTTTACTACGGTATCTGTGATTGCTCTGATATAGCGTATGTGGTCATGTTTATGATTTCGCTTGTGTTCCTTATATATACTCCGCGACGAGCAAAGAACAAAACGAAATAATGATGTGATCGG
>JAEEGJ010022086.1_pt1 | contig 13563 bp, 14 predicted proteins | sample 8958761 | NCBI WGS metagenome assembly JAEEGJ01 (sample SAMN16246546, study PRJNA631951) | gut metagenome | biome: gut microbiome; feature: rumen; material: RS-attached | host: Bos | place: Iran: Karaj | collected 2018-10
TGCGCAGCGTCTATGTGATGCTTTTAATAAGGCGTTGGCAAACAGAACGGCATTGTTTACTGTATTTGAATTCAACGAGGAAGGTTCCCTTATTCAGCGCATCGTGCCCGAGAAGAAGCTTCAGATCTCTGTCGAGAAGATGACCGAAGCCGAGTTCAAGAAGCTCTCGGAAGACCTTATGCGTCCGTTCGTTATGATCGGCGAGCCTATGATCCATGCAGGCATCTATCAGACCGAGGAATCTGTTTACCTGTTCTGGGAGATCCACCACATCATGACTGACGGCACGGGCATGCATCTTCTTAATGACGATATCATTAAGGCGTGGAACGGCGAGGAACTGCCGCTTGATACTTACTATGCTTATCTTCATAACGAAGAGGATATGCGTGAGGGCAAGCGCTACAGGGAAGACCGTGAGTTTATCGATGAAGTCTACGGCAACAAAGACTGGTGCATTAACCTTATTCCGGATACCCAGAACCGTCCTTCAGGACGCACACTTATACCGCTTAAGATGGTTTCACTGGAAGACATGGCATCCTTCGAAAAGCAGCATCACCTCTCCAGGAATCTCTTCTTCACTGCAGTTGCTCTTCTTAGCATAGCAGTAATGGAGAATAAGGATCAGGTCATGGCAGACTGGATCTTCCACGACAGAACCGATGAGATCAAGAAGGAAGCATTCGGCTGTCTGTTCCGTTATATAACTATCGGTCTTGAGATCGATAAGAACATGACGGTAGGTGAGTTCTTCAAGGCCTTAACGGATAGATCCAACGTTATGTTGGGCCACTGTTCTTATGAGTGGAGTATTAAGCAGGATAACGTCTTCGAGCATGATACGCTTATCTGCTGCTATGAGACTTCCGAGATCATGAGTACAACAGATATCGGATCGATCGGCGGTACAAGACTGAACGTCACCAGCAATGCTCCTGTTAATTCAAGAAGCCTCGCGTTCCAGATAATCGAGACTCCTGACGGCATCGTTCCTTATCTCATGTTCAATCAGGCTCTTTATTCGGAAGAGAAGATTAAGCATACGGTAGAGGCATTCTCTGAGTTGATCAATCGCCTGATGAACGCCGATGAAGATGATAAGCTCTTAACTCAAAGATGGTGGATGACCGCTTCATTGCCATCCCATTCAAAAGCTATTTAAATGACAAGCTCCCCGGGTGACCGGGGAGTATTTATCGGTGCGCTTTACAGCCTGAAATTCTGTATGTCTTACGACGGGATTAATAGACCCGTCAAACGCATATTTACTGCACTTATTAGGTTATTGGAATATTATCTCGGCTGCCTTTTTTCGATCTTTTTGATCGGGGCGGTAGTTAGCCTTATAAGATCCATTTTGGATGCACGCAAGAGCTTTTTACCCAGATGGTATAATTACCTTGTCTGAGGGAGTGATCCCTTAGTCGAGAAAACGAACAGCTATACGGTGCAGAGTTGGTATAAATCATCAGTTAACGAAGCAAGAGGCGTTAGAACTAAAATGAAAAGGATTATCGGCATAGTATTAGTCTTGGTGTTTGTTATAGGAATGTTGGGCTGCAGTAAGCCCGAATCTGAACCTGACTCCAATCAGTTGACTCTGGATAGAGTCGTTGAATTATCATCCAAAGGTGAAGAACTGACATGGGAAGACTTTGAACAATACCATGGCGTAGAATGCGGTTCGGGTCTTTATATTGTCCGGTATGAGATTGATGACGATTATGAATTGGTAATCGGCGGGACCTCGTCGACCGGAAGCCCGATGTATATTAATCTTGTCAGAAAAGACTCTGAGGATGAGTCTGGGTTTATCGATATCAGGACAGAAGATGTACAAGAGTTTATCGATGAAACACGATAGTAAGATATATTATCAGTATTACTCACAATGATGTGTGTAAAAGCAGCTGGAATTGGTTCATGTCCTTCGATGTTTTGTTGCGAGCCTATGCTGTTTTATTTGGTGTATTATAGTGGTTGTATGATAACTCAACTGACTTGGTGCAAACCTGATAAGAAAACCTCACGCGGGCACCTTAAGAATGTGCTCCTTGTGTGTGCAAGGGTTATCCTTTCATCTTCAGTTGTTTTTGTTGCAGCGTGCGCTGCCACGCTCATAAACACCACTCGGATTCAATTGCTGATGACGACAATATGCTTCGGCTATTATTATTATCGAATAGGATTATCATTCGGCATGACAATGCCGGAGGATGAAGAAGTTCTGTTCAAGCCCTCGCTGTGGAGATTTCTGTTCTTTGTTATCAATTTCATACCATTAACGTGCTTTCATATTATACGTTCGCCGGCGACCATAGGAGTAAGGATCTTACTTCTCTTGGCTATGTCAGTGCTGACCTATTGGAAAGAATACCTGATCATCATTCTCATTTTTGTCGGGAAGTATGATTATAAACAGGGACATGTGCTGTCAGTCAGAAGAATAGTGAAGAAAGCTCCAGGCTACAGACGTTATTCGTTTTACATTGTTTATAATATGTCCTTTGAAGATGATGTCGGAAGGTCTATCCCTGTACTCGTAGATTATCCAACATACACAAAGTACAGGAACGGCCACGATAATGACGCCTTCCTCTTAAGGTTCAAGTGTGGTAAGCAGTACTTGTTCTATGTATTAAAGTGGTGAAGAAGAGGTATATGTGTGGTCTGACTTTTCTTGAATATAACCAACCAAGACAGGAGTTCAATTCCCCTCAGAAACGTGAATGGGTCTCATTTGAAAGACCTAGTCAAAATCGACAAATACCGCTTGATCTAATAAGGTCGGGCGGTATTTTTGTAATGGTATAATTGGATTGTCAGTAAGATAAATCAGAAGATAAATTATGGAGAAAACAATGATCAAGGCTTTGTTTGTGGATTTTTATGGCACTGTTGTCCATGAAGATGGCGCAGTCATTAAGGTGATAACTCAGATGATCAAAGATACCGGTGACGGGTCTGACACATCTGAGATCGATTCTTTCTGGTGGACTGATTTCCAGACGATGTTCCTTGATTCATTTGGCATTGCTTTTGAGACTCAAAGGGATCTTGAGAGGAAATCATTGGAACATACAATCGTAAAATTCCATTCTTCGGCAGATGCTTCAAAGTTAAGTGACATGATGTTTGAACATTGGATGAGGCCGCCGATATTTGAAGAATCCAAAGAGTTTTTCAGTAAATGTCCTATCCCGGTCTACATTGTTTCCAACATTGATACATCTGACATTATGTGTGCAATTGAATACCATGGTCTTAATCCGGCCGGCGTTTTTACATCCGAGGATGCAAGATCATATAAACCTCGAAGGGAACTGTTTGAACTGGCACTTAGCAAAACCGGGCTTATGCCTGACGAAGTTATTCATATCGGTGATTCAATAAACAGTGATGTTAAAGGCGCTTCTGCTCTGGGGATCGGAACTTTGTGGCTTAACAGATTCGGAAAGGCTGTTCCGGAGGGTGTTACAGACATAAAAGATCTTCTTGAGTCATTAGCTGTTATCAGTTGATCTAATCCTGAATTAAATGATCCAAGAGTTTGGCAACTGCCAGACTCTTTTCTTTATGTTATAAAAGCAAGATTCTCATTGAGGTTCAATAACTCATTCTGAGATATTGTCTCAATGTATCTTGCAGGGGATTATGCGCCCCTGACCCTCATTAGATTTTGAAAGAAGCTTGCAATTAGAGATAATTTCTCTTCGCTGCTATGCAGCGATAGTTGTGAATCGAAGATGAGCTTATGCGGGTTTGGGGTGCGAAATCCCCAACATGGAGGATGACAAGTTTTTGAAAACTGGCAGCCGATGAGAATCTTGCTCTAAAGCAAGATTCCAAGATTCATTGAAATGCGAAAATGGAGTTTTCGTCAGACAATGAGAATCTTGCTCATAAAAATGTGAAGCTGTGTATAATCGCTTTTTAGCAAGTAATTGTTTAAGAATCCGTAATAATAAAAGATTTATAATAAAGAGGTGCTTGTAAGTGTCCTAATAATGTTCAGTCTTATCTTCGTATTGATAAGCGCATATAACGATTGGAATGGTCTAGCAAGCAACGCCTTTGTCCATACAAAGACCTTTTCTTGTCAGGGAATGTCCCTGAAACCCAGCTTCATCTTTCTCATCTTTAGGCGGTTGATCGGATTGTCTAACCATCAAATGGATTCAATAGAGTCTTGTTACTTCTTCCAGAAGTAACGCCTTATTAGTTTTGACACTGCGCATCAAAACTTAAGGCGCCCTTCCAGGAGAGTCTTGCGGACGCAATAAATCGAATTACCGGCTGAAAAAGAAACAGGGTACCAGGGGTGTCCCCGGGCAAGCTCTTATGCCTTTGTCCGTACACAGGCGTTGCTTGCCAAACCATGGGACATCAAAAGTCCGTACATATTTATGACTTAATGAAGCACTGTTGTAGCAGCCAGCTGAAACATAAATTTCCATACTTTTGACTCAGTATTACTATGTCCGATGGAACTAATAATGGTACTCAAATGCGAATAAACAATATAAACGAACAAGTGTTCTTGACGGTGAACATATGGGATGATATGATTGCTTATGTAAACCAAAGTTTGCGATGGACATTGACAATTTGATACTGCAAACGCATAGATCCATGCAAGTTTGCTGATGCGAAAAACTGATTAAACCGATTTTTTGATAGCTACGAGTACTGAGAGGCATCACCGAATTTGATTCATGGAAGTTGCGGTTCATGATTGACCTTTGCCCATAGGGTCTTTGTTACCGTGCTTCCGTTCAAGTTTGGTGGTGCCTTTTTAGCGGAAAGGGGGAATTCGAGATGAAGGACAAAGTCTAAGGAGCAGACAAGCTCGTTAAAAAACAAATGGAAATATGCGTTTAGGAGGTAAACAGAAGTTGGATTATAAACCTTTGGATGTTAAGTCGTTTGACGAGTTAGCAGAAAAAGATTTCGAGCAGATTGATCCTTTGATTGATCATTTTCTTCCCGGAGTTGGAGTGTTCCTGTTTTGCGGCAGTTCCAAGATCGGCAAGTCTTGGCTGGCACTTGATATTGGAATCCACTTAGGCTCCGGAGAGAAGTTCTGGGGTTACGATGTAAGGCAGACAGAAGTCCTGTATCTGTGCCTTGAGGATGGTGAGAGAAGATTACAAGATCGTATGTTAAGCATCGCGGATGAGTACAGAAAGTCAGTACACTACTGTACTGAAGCGACAACGATTGATACAAATCTTATTCAGCAACTAGAGGAACAGTTAACGGTATATCCCGGAATCGGATTGATCATTATCGATACGCTGGCAGCAGTCAGAGGCGAGCTGACTGCTTACCATAATAATGCGTATCTTGCCGATTACGGCGTTATAAGATCTCTGCACGAGTTCTCACTTAAAAATAATATCACAATTCTCGTGATACACCATGTCAGGAAGATGAAATCATCGGATCCGTTCGATGATATTTCAGGGACTAACGGACTGTTCGGTTCTGCAGACGGTGCGTTTATCTTCCGCAAGGAAGATGACGCCGATGATATAGTGAAACTTCATTCCAGATGTCGTGATATGGAAGATCGGGTGCTTACAATAAAGTTCAACAGTGCAACGTGCCATTGGGAGTTAGTTGATGAGGGAGCTCCTTGGGAAGATGCATTTAAGACAGATCCGGATCTTAAGAAAGTAATCGAGTATGTGAAGGAACAAGGTATGTTTATTGGAATGGCATCTGAATTATGCGAGTTGCTTCAACTATCTAAAAAGGCACAGTCGATAAGCGGGAAGCTTTACAGTCGCAGGGGACAACTGAAGAAGATGGGAATCCTCTTTGGTAGGACACGCACACGTGAAGGCTCCATGCTGACGCTTTTTACAGAAGCAAATCCGGCAACAAAGAAAGATGCGTGTGACGATGTGTGTAGACGTGACGACTTTTCTTCCCCAGACGATATGCCTTATGAGATCGTCACGGATGATTGTGACGACCTTAATTCTGGGGGCAATAATATCGTCACATCGTCACAGTCGTCACAAAAAGATACGAGAGATGTATCAGAACTAAACTATAAGGAGCGTGTTATATGAATGATATCAACATAGTTTGGGAACATGCGCAACCGTCAACAACATCGCATACGGATATCTGTTTGTCTTACTTCATAAGGCTTTTGGCAGAACGTATGCAGACAGAGCAGTATCAGAATAAACTTGCTCTGCTTAACGAGAAGAAGCTTCTCACCATAGGTGAGACTGCTGATCTATTCGGTGTGGGCAGGAACAAGATATATGAGCTCACGAATGCAGATGATTGTCCGTTCGTCTTATGGATAGGCGGTCACAGGAAAATCAAAAGAGAAGCATTTGAGTCCTATATCATGAAACAGTATTCCGTGTGATTTGAATTCCATCAGGGACATCTTGGGATTATAATTATCCCAAGACGTCTCTGATGTAGCACGGAAAGGAGCTAAAAATGGCTACACAGAGAAGAAAAGATAACAAAGGACGCGTCTTAAGAGAAGGCGAATACCAAAGACCGAATGGCACATACCGTTTTCGATGGCTTGATAAGAGACACAGAGAACACAGTGTATATGCCAAGACTTTAGAAGAACTTCGAGTCGAAGAAGAGAAAATCCTAAAAGATTCTCTTGATGGTCTACAAACAGACACCGGTCTTACCTTGAATGACATGTACGATAAGTGGATATGTGTTAAGCGTGGTCTACGCGAGAATACATTTAATAATTATAAGTACATGTATGACACCTTTGTTCAGCCTGACTTCGGAAAGATAAGGCTTACGGACATAAAGAAGTCGGATGTAAGGTCTTACTACAACTACTTAAGAGAACAGAGAAAACTGACATACGCCTCTATAGATAGTATCCATACAGTCGTGCATCAGGTTTTGGATCTGGCGGTAGAAGATGAATATATCCGTTATAATCCGTCTGACGAAGCTTTGAAAGAACTCAAGCGAACACATGAAGCTGATGATCGCGCTATCAGGGCATTGTTGGTGCCCGAGCAGGAATTGTTCGAGTATTCACTTGCTAATGATCCGCGACATAAGAGATGGCATTCTATCTTTACGGTAATGCTGTGGACGGGGATGCGAGTAGGTGAGATAACCGGGCTTCGTTGGTGTGATATAGACTATGATAAGAATCTTATCAGCGTCAATCATACATTGGTGTACTTCAATAAAGGTAAGCTCAAAGGCGGATGCGCTTATGCGATTAACCAGCCAAAGACGAAAGCCGGTTGCCGAGTTATTCCAATGTTTCCGAATGTGCGTGCAGCTCTGGAGGAAGAGCGTGACTATCAGGAACTCGAAGGTGTAAAATGTGCAAGTACGATAGATGGTTTTACGGACTTCGTCTTTCTTAACAGATTCGGATGTGTGCTTAATCAGGGTACCTTGAACAGAGCCATAGATCGAATCGTAAGGAACTGCAATCTTAAGGCAGCAGACCAAGGTTTGGATAATGCGGTAATACTGCCGCCGTTCTCTAATCACTGGTTGAGGCATACATTCGCAACAAGAATGGTAGAAGCCGGAATGCATCCTAAAGCACTGCAGATGATCTTGGGTCATAATGAAATCTCGACGACATTGGATATCTATACTGATGCATCGAATGATTTCGTTACTCGGGAGATGGAAAAGTTCCTTAACTTGCGTCTTGATCCGGAAGGATCCGTACAGAATAAGGCTTACCAATATCTTACCAACGACTTACCAATGATTGGTAATTTCTGGTAGTAGAATGCGGTAAGAAAAACAGATGAAAAACGCCTGCTTTTGAGTGTCGATGAAGATGTAGAATCATATGGTCGTATATATGCGAAATCCAAATCTAGTCCCGACACTCAAGAGCATCGGCTGAAAAAGTCAATAAAATCAAGGGTTCCCAGACGGGGAACCCTATTTTTACGCCAATTTGTGTGCCAAACGCTCAGACCGAAGGAAATGGTTGTGCTTTTCCAGACTTACAACACTAGTATGAACATTGATGTTATATTCATTCTATCGGAGGTCAATTATGTCGAACGAACTCGCTTTAGCTAATGCAATAGCATCGGTGGAGATGGAAGGACTTCATCTTAGTGATGAAGGTTATGAGTTGTGTCGGCAGTATTCTGATAATGAGCTTACTTGGGCTGAGTTCCTTGCAAAAGCACTTGAGATAGTTAATAAGCAGGGATAATGGGCTATACATATTAGGAAACCGAAGAATCTCTCCTTCTTGTTTTACACTTCAGCCCCAAGGGCCGTTGCCGTAACTTACTGATACTACAGTTCCGTGTTCGTCGAGCTCCATCCAATAACCATGACCATCCTCGTCAAAACAAGCCCATCCGGATCTTCTCATAGCCACGTGTCCGTATTTCTTTTCCACATCCAATATGTTGTGACCGATAATGAACCAATCGTTATATCTGAAGTCTGTCGGATGCGAAGCACAAAACAGCAAGTGCATCCCGCCGATCACTAAGCAGGCTGCAATGGATATGATCATCCCTTTAACACTCTGATGTTTGTGCTTTTTAACAAAGAAAAGAATGGTAAACACTGTGAGAAGGACCAGTATAATCGCCCCTATTCCCACAGAAAGAATAATTTGTGTTACTGCATGTTCCATAGTTGTATACCCTTTTGACTCAGGAGCATTGTACAACAAACTGTTTTCTTATATGTAAGAAAACCGAAGGATTGACTCCTTCGGTTCTGTGTCGATTAAAGATTATTAGTGGTATATTCAGGCTTCTTCATCATACCAGTTGGGTTAATAGTATTTAAGAAAATTAACAACAACGCTGACTGTACCAATTACTGTGCCAAATGACTAAATGCGTACAGCAATATACTAAAGGAAACTAAAGCTTACTAAACAGTAGATGGGCGGCATCCCGACCCTCAAGTCCATCGACAAGAATTAAGTCTGGAAACCATTGATTTTATTGGGTTTGTTGATTTGGGACAGGAGCGTTTTGACGACAATCTGACGACAAGTCCCAAAACCATAATAAAATCGCACATTTTACATATCCTTGTTTTTGTATTTGAGCCCCGAGGTCGTTTCTCGGGGTCTTCTTATGCTCGTTTATATCACTTTGCAATAGGATATAGAAACATATGAAATGGCATGTACCGCCTAAATGGTCATCGCACGTTGGAAAGTGCCCGCTTCAGCCTCTCAGGGTTTTGAGATCTTCTATATCGACCTTAATGTGTCTGTTTGGCGACAGAGAAGACTTAATGTGTCTGTTTGGCGACAGTTCGGGGAAACATTGTTCCTTGGTTTTTGTTTTTGAAGAGAGGAGAATAAAAGCATGAATCGATTCAAAAAAGAAACTGGAGGAAAGAAAGATGAAAAACACAACTATGTATGAAACAACACTAGATATGATGAAGAATGTAGCAGGAGGAAAATATGATGTAGATGAGTCCAATCCGCATACACAGGCATTCATCGCAGAGTGTAAGAGGTTAAGAGAGATGTACATGAGCAGGAATCTTCCGATGGGAAGCCAGATGGCTTTGGACATGGTCCATGATGCATTCGGACGCTGCGGATGCTTCGGAGTACTTGAATGGTGGCAGGAGCAGGATATCATGGATAAGTATTTCTTAGGAAAAGAAGTGGAGTAACCAGAGTAGATAGACAGGGTTTATCAACCTTGGGGCACCGGCAACGGTGCCTTTTTTATGTGGATTTTTAAAACGTTAATCAGATTTAAAGTGAGGTATAAGAGAAGTGTTATGAGATAAAGGTCAAGGCGGTTGACACCGATTCTCACGACAAATTGAAGGATATGTATAACAACATATAATCGAAAACATGAAAGAACGCATAGAAGAGCAATGAAGAAACGTAAAGTTATATAAGGCTTATACACATTTTATTAATAAATAATTGATTGGGTGTGATAGATTGTCTTACCTGAGACGATTAAGATAAATGAGTAGAACATATTAAAAGGAGGTAATGCTTTATGAAAGAGAATAAAGTTAAAAAAATAGAAATTGTTGACGTAAACGAATTAGAAGATGTTGTTGGTGGACGTGCATATAATGAAAAGTGGGAATGTCCTAAATGTGGATATGTTATATACTTAACCCATTACAATGCTAATTTTGGGGTCCAACAACATCTGGAAACACATGGTTTTGTGTGCTACGGTGTTGATTACGGCGAAGACTTTTGGAAGAGGGATAATTGATTAGGAGGTTATCTATGAAAAAGATACTATCCGTGTTGCTTTCATGTGTAATGTGCAGCACTTTATTGTTTACGGCTTGTGAAGCTGCACCTGAAGAATCTACAGGAACGGACGCCCAGGCTCCGATAGAAGAGATGATCGTGGGTAGATGGATGACATCACTGGTAAACGGCGAACCGGCATTAACCAACGATAGACTTGTATTTAACGTTGTTTCACCGTCTGAGGTATATTCCAGTGTATCCCTTATGAATGTTAGTACTTTGCCTTGGCATGAACCTGAATTAACAGAGTTTGTAATTAGCGAAGACGGCTTTTCTTTTACTGATTATCGCCCAGAGGGTATGTCGGTAGTGAGGGAATACACTCTTACTGATATTAACGAGACTGAATTTACGGCTAACAGAACAGTTACACGGTTTGTTGATGGCGTCGAGGTGGAGACTCTGGAAAGAGAGAATGTTGTTACCTTCGTAAGAATTAATGATGATTTCAGCGGCGACATTATAGGCACTTGGGAAGGTAGCTGCACTAGTGAAGGATCTGTATTCGATGATGGTCAGCCTCACCGCTGGGAATACCACGATGATGGAACCTTCGTTTACTATGTACAGGATGGTGATGAGTGGGTTGCACATAATGACGGCGAGTACTATGTAGACGGTATTCTGCTCCGCACCCGTTGGTTTGACGGTGAAGTTGATAACCGTGAGTGGTGGGAGATCACTATTGATGGTGACACAATGTCATGGACAGCTCTCAGAGCTAACGATGACGGTACGACATATACTGCTACGTTCGAGATGACGCGGGTAGCAGAATAAGTTCAGTTTCAGGACGGAACACAAAATCCTGAATTAAACAATCCAAGGACCTGGCATCATGTCGGGTCCTTTTCTGTCCCAATAATGAAACCTTAAGGCTCCTATAATGATACTCATGGAAGACTATAAAACAGGACAAAGAGTATTCATAGTAGCTAACGGGATATCGATCCAGCAATACCTTATAACCCGTATAGAGCATGATTTCTATACATTAAGGGGCATAGATACCCTGTGTTCCATGAGATTAAGAAAACACCGCCTGTATAAAACAAAAGAAGAAGCATCGAAGAAACTTAACGAGATCCAAAGAATATCAACAGGCATCCAAGATACCTCATCTTACAGATGTCCTCACTATCTGTAGCAACAAGAACCAGCCCCCCTATTCATGTTCTCCGGGAAGGGCGGGTGGGACATCATAGTTCCCCTGTATTATCTGCATAGGGTTCCCAGACTGGGAACCCTATTTTTACGCCAATTTGTGTGCCAAACGTTCAGACCGAAGGAAATGGGTGTGCTTTTCCAGACTTACAACTGGTAACCACTGTAAAGGGCGGTTATTCCCCGTAATTGGAGTACCACTCTCCGTATTCAACTCTGTTGTTAACGAGGAAATTGCAAATGAAGAATTCCTGACCGTCAGCCTCAAAGTAATAGATCATGACCAGGTCATCTGCTGACCGTGGATACGACTGATCATAGGACTCGACTACATAGTACAGATCAGCGCCTGTATCGGAGAACGGAATCTCTTCACTTCTGATAAAGACTGCATCAGGATTCTTCATCTGCGCCATCTCAAGATAATAATCTTCAGCTTCCTTCGCACGATCTCTGAAGGATATTTCCGGTAATCTCACGCTTCCGATATGACACAGATCGCCACCGCCTGCAGAAGAGAGTAAGTAAGAATACTCAGGATCGTTATAAATGTCTTCACCTTCGTAATCGTTCATCAGCTGCTCATAGTATGATGTGAGCCACCCCTCGCCGTGCTCCAGGTAGATAGTCCATCCGTCCATCCTTGATTCGAGATTATATCTTTGGAATACATCGGCTATCTTCTCGATGCCTTCCTGAGCCTGCTCATCAGAGAACTCAGGATCCGCCGAATACCAGTAACAATCCTCGAGATTCGATTCTTCTTCTGTTAATCCGTATTCAGCACATATATCTTCCAATTCGGCCGCAGCATCTTCAAGAACATAGTAATGCAAAGCCCAGTTGAATGAGTCGGAAGAAGATGGAACAGAACCGAACGATGCCCCGTCGATATTGATATCCGCCATACTGCTTGATACCTGGTATTCGAACCCCTGGAGTTCGTCTCTTAAAACTACGACCGACCCTTCGTCATCAGTAGTCTGACTTACTACTTCGCAGGGACCATGGTCACGTCTCGCCTGCCTTATCAGACCGCGGGCGCTCTTAGGACTGCATCCTGTTGCCAGAATTACCGAAGATATGACAGATAAAGATAATACTGCGACACCGAACTTGTTTCTCATACCGTCACCCCCTAATTCGAGTCTGTTGATTATATGATATTGAGGAATGCTTTGATAATCAAACTAATTATGTGGCAATCCTGTATTATTCAGAAATGCCGGGCAACGATCATTTGTTATTCGCGAATCTCGCGGAAGATCAGCCTGTTCGGATCACACCTCTAATTCATTCGGTATGAACATATACTCGAAGTCGAAGAACTCCAATGCCTCTTCCTCTGTGACCTCTGTCCTGTCATCCGTCCAAATACCTGTCGTGCTCATGTACCAGGCGATCTCACCCGTATCGTCATCGGAGAAGTAGGATTTGGTCAAGGTCAGCTCACCATTATCGTAGGTGTAGTTTGCAAGGCATGCATATGCGGCACCGTTTGATCCTCTGTTATAGAAAGATCCGTCAGAGCAAAGATAGTAAGTGTTACGTGCTCCGCCTGCAATAAAGTGTACGAGCTCACCGTCTCTAACCGTGTAACCGTCATAGATGACGGCACATTCCTCACCGTCTTCATTTACCATATGCTGATATATAAGAAGTTCGTCCACGCCGTTTCCGTCCACATCAATCAACGTGTAGTAGATAGGATCCTCGGAAGGAACATACATCAGGTCGGGAGAGACTAATTCCGCCATAGAGGACATGGTCTCATCATCAGCCTGACCGCTGTGGCATTCACTTATAGTATCGAGTATCCCGTCGTAAAGACTCGTAACGGAAGACATCGATTCCGCATCACTCAAAGAGCTCTCTGCGGGAGCGGTCTCGCTAACGATCGACGAAGCCGCCTCTGTCTGTGCATCGGAAGCTTCGGATTCCCTGCTTCCCGAATCATTGGAGCAACCAATAACAAGTCCTCCTATACATGCTGTAATCAACGCAATCTCATATACCTTTTTCATATCAGACACCTCTTTCCCGATAATCATCGATAATTACATATAAGCATTATACGCATCACTCAGCTACATCCGCCCAATAACCTACTTCGGGAATTCAATCTT
>JAEEGJ010022088.1_pt1 | contig 13562 bp, 16 predicted proteins | sample 8958761 | NCBI WGS metagenome assembly JAEEGJ01 (sample SAMN16246546, study PRJNA631951) | gut metagenome | biome: gut microbiome; feature: rumen; material: RS-attached | host: Bos | place: Iran: Karaj | collected 2018-10
TCCAATAGTTGTTCCCATTCCGAGCTGTTCTTTACCACGGTCGTCTGTTCTTCGCCGTCGACAGAGTAGACTATGGTGCAGTTTTGGCTGATATAGGGTTGCTCTTCCTTGCAGGCGGTGGCGCAAAGCAGTAGGGCAAAAATGGGTATGATTAGTCTTGCTTTCATCTTTGTTTAGAGGGATTAACTTTTTTGTCTGATTTTGTATTTGAGCCTTCGAGGGCTTTTATTTGATAGTTGAGCAGGGCTTCGTACTGCTCGGTGCTGTCTATGCGGTAGAATGCCAGGGTGCGGCGGTCGTGCGAGGCCACCACTTTGCACACTGGCTTTTTTGACCAGCGGGTGCGGCGTGCGGGAGCATTGGCTTCGCCCAGCCAGGAGGTGGACCCGTGGCCGGGGCGGATGGCGTACTCCTTCATCAACCGTTGCCACGCGGCATCGTTGTCGGCAACCACCAGCACAACGTCTACCCTAACGCTGTCGCTCAGTGCAAAGCCGTTCACTTGCGCTACGGCCAAGTCTTTCTGCGAGGCGTAGCGCTCATAGAGGTGGCTTTGGGCACCAGCAGCTATGGGCAGCAGCAATAATAATATAAGTAGTATTCTTTTCACAATAAATAAATCACATTAAATCAAGGGTAAGCATTTCTGAGGCCAACGACACCCACTGGGCATCGTCTATGTTGGTTCGGTTGCAGCAAACCATAGGGTATTCGTCAGCAACCGCGGGTCGCACCATGGGTATGGTGACGGCGGTCATCACTCCTACTACCAATACAGCCACCACTCCATTGCGCACTTGGCGTCTTTTGCGTTCCCAGGCGGGATATTGCAGGGCCAGTCGATGGGCTTTCCCTTCTGCGGTGGTTTTCTGCCATAGGTTGTCAAACTCTTGTTCGTTCATAGGGTCATTTTTTTTCTGAGTTCTTCTTTAATCCGCACCAGTCTAACGCTTACGTTCTTAACGGACATGCCCAGTTCCTCGCCGATTTCTTCGTAGCTGTAACCTTCCAGCTGCATGCGCACGATGGTGCGGTTGGGTTCGTCCAGCAGGGCTATCTGCTCATGCAACTCACGTACCAGTGAATTATCCTCGGCAGCTTCGTCGTAATCTTCGCGCAGGGCCTGGGTGTCTTCAGTACGTCTGAGGCAGTCAACCACTGCATTGTGAGCAATTCTCCACACTAGGGCTGCCTGTTGTAGTTTTGGCAGCGGCAGCACCCGCTCACGGGTTCGCCAAAGTGCAATAGTGGCTTCCTGGACCATGTCCTCTATCTCTAAACCTCGGTGACTATATCGCCGACAGAGCGAGAATATCAGTCCACGGTAGCTCTGCAGCAAATTGTCAAACGGGTCGTGGTGCTTCATCTTATATATTACCGTAAAAACTATTTAAAAAACTACACCGAGGTTAAAATTTATTTTTCGTCTCACTGATTGTTTGTTGGTAATGAAAGCTTTGCGGCCAGTTCTTCTCGGGGCTGAAGGGTGTAAGTGAGTGCCTTCTGCCGTTCCGGCGGGAGGGTGTGGTAGTAGTTGAGCTGGTCTGTGAGAATGGTGGAGAGGTAGCGGAGGATATGAAGTGCCTGGTCCTTATTGCCGGCGTGGGCATAGGCTTGGGCTATGTCGTAGATGAGGCTAGGGGTTTGCAGGGTGGAGAGGGGTATCTCACTGGAGGTCTTTATGAGCGCGCTGTCGGCCTGTGCTTCCATTCCGAGGTTGCTGAGGTTCTCGGCCAGCAGGACTACGTCGCGCCAGTACTGTTCCAGAAACTTGCAGCAGGTTTCGTCGATGTACACATGTTCGAGAGGCTGCCAGCCCATGTGTTTCATCACGTGGCGGTAGAAAGGCTCTACAGCCACGCTGTCACAGGGGGTAGCGGTCAGGCGGTAGGCGTTGCCCTCCAGCTGTAGCCGCCCATCGAAGTAGCCATGGAACTGATTGTAGGCATAGTGGGTAAAGTATACCGGACGGCCTAGTTGTATACTCTCCTGCAGCAGATTGCTGAAGTTTGCCCATCCCATCAGGCCGATATTCTCCACCCGCACATCGGTCCGCTCGTGTTCTACCGTTTGCAGATACCAGAGTGGGAAGGTGTCGTTGTCGCCATAGCAGAACAGCACGGCCCCCTGTTCGTTGCTGTCGCAAGAGTTGAGGATGTTGGCTCCGGCATCATGGGCTATGAAGCGTCCGCTGCGGTCGTGGTCGTCCCAGTTCTGACAGGCCATAAGCAGTGGGACGGCCAGCACCAGAGCCGTGCCTAGGAGCGAACCTACACTGGAGTTAATGCGGACCTTTGGCAAGAGACGGGCTACCTGTTCCACAATCCAGCCAGCTCCATGTCCAATGAAGATGCAGAAAGCGTAGAAGCTGAGAATGTAGGCGTAGTCGCGTTCGCGAGGTTCGTAGCAAGGGTGGTTGAGGTAGACCGACAGCACCACGCCGCCCATTAAGAACAAGGTGAGCACGGCCCAAAAGGATTTTTTGTTGTCGGAGATCACCACCAGCCCCAGGATGCCCAGCAGCAGAGGCAGCATATAGTATATGTTGTGGCCTTTGGTGTGGAGCGAGTCGGGTGGTCGCTCGGCTGTGCCCACCAGCATGCGGTCGAGGAAGGGAACCCCTGTGATGAATTGTCCGTTCTGAGGCGAACCGTAGCCCTGCCGGTCGTTGTAGCGCCCCGAGAAATTCCACATGAGGTAGCGCAGATACATGTAGGTGAGCTGGTAAGAGCCGTAGAACTGTAGGTTGCCGAGGAGGTTGGTGTCGCCCCCGTTCCAGGTGGAGTTATAGAACGCGTCGTTGGCATGGTGCCGCCACATGCGGGGATAGAGGGGGGCTTTCTCGTAGCGTTCGCGGTTGAGGTAGACCTTGAATTCCTGGGCAGTCGAAGGGTTTCCTTCGTTTATGGGGGTGCCTGCTGCGGAACGGATGGGAATGATAAGATAGGGGCTGAGCCCGATGACAAAGAAAAGCAGACACAGCGGAAGCACCCTTGTCAAGTACGTACGGACAGGCAGCTGATGGCCTTTTTTTTTCTGCTCCATGGCTTTGAAGACAAAGAGCAACAGGAGGGAAGGCGAGGTGAGTAGGGTCAGCTGATGAACGCAGTAGCCCATGCCGTACAATAACGCGATGAGCAACAACCAACGTTGCCCTTGTCGGCGGTCGGACGAACGATACCACCGCAGCATGCACCAAAGGGTCATCGCAGCAATCAGCATGGCTGTGCTGTACACCTCGCTCTCCACGGCTGAGAACCAAGCGGTGTCGCAGAATAGATAGCAAAGGGAGCCTATGAGTGCTGCCACCCTTGTGCGTGTGACGACCCGAGCCGACGGCTGCTGTGGAAAGAGAAGCAAGAGGGTCCAATAGAGGAACATCACGGTCAACCCAGCCGTGATGGCCGAGAGGGCGTTGCACCACGGGGCCACAGCCATCATGTTGCCGCCCGCAAAAAGCGAGAAAAGATGAGCGAGAAGTTGGTAGAGAGGGGCTCCAGGGGGATGCCCTACCTGCAAAAGGGACGAGACGGCAATAAACTCGCCAGCATCCCAAAAACTGACAGTCGGTTCCAGACAAAGGAGGTAGACCCCCGTGGCACACAACGCCAGCAGCCACCCAACGAGGAGGTCGAGCCGGCTTACCAGTTGACTACCGATTTGTTGAAAATGTCCTCGCATAGTTCGGTTACAATCTCACTAACAAGCCCTGCCTCCACAGCCGAGAGGTCGAGCGAGGCGTTATAGTCCTTAAAGCGGGTGAAAGACTGCTCGAAGTCGGCCTTAGGGTCGAAACGGTTGGTGAATTTGACTCGTATGGTGACGGTCAGACGGTTGGTGGCCACATTGTCTGAACTGCTGATTGAGGAGGCCCGTGTGCTGTAGTCGGTGATTTCTCCGCTGAGCTGCAGGTCGCCTTCGTCTTGCGTTACATTGAGGCTGGTTTGTGAGGAGAACATCTGCTGCAAACCATCATAAATTTTCTGACTCAGCTGTGGGTTGACCGTCGAGGCATAGTTGGGAAACTGGCTGATAGAAATAGTCTTGGCCTCTACGGGAATAGAAGCACCCGTAAAGGAATAGCCTCCCGTGCAGCCACCCATGACCAGGGTGGCGAGGAGCGTGAGAAGGAAAGCCAATTTTTTCCGCATCGTTTTGTTCTGGTCAGACGTTGTTGGCATCGTGGTCGATGTGCTCTTCGTCTTGCAGCTGCCAAAGCATATAGGACGACTGTTGCTCCATGTAGTCGAGGATGGCAATTTTTTGGGACAGGTCGTTGATTTTCGAAATCTCTGCAACCACTTCGTCAATTTTAATTTTAATGTTGTTATCCATGTAGTTAGCAATTAGTATCATGTAAATAACTTCGTTTATTTTGGCTGCAAATTTACACATAAATTTTGATTTGAACTATCACGCTTCAAAAATATTTGCCACTCCGTCAGTATCAGACTTTTCCCCTCCTCCAGAGGGGTGGTGGCTGGGCATTGATTGTAAAAAATCTATGAATGCAAAAAAAGTTGTGACATCTTTTTCCATTTGCAATTGTTTGTTTTTTTTATGTATCTTTGCATTTTGATATGAACCGTTTGCAATATTGGATAAAAGCTCAGACGCAGTATAGTGTGCACTCGCCCTTTGTGTTCGACATGTATCGCAAAGTGCTTTTTGCTCAATTGCCTAAGGAGTTGTTGCAACAGGTATTGCGGGAGCATGCCACGGGGTGCCGACAGTATCACGAGCTGGTGTATAAACTCACCGACCACTACCATCTGCAGCAGCTCTGCTACGACGAGGATGAGGCTGTGCTGCAGGGCGACCCCCAAACGTTTGGCACCGTGAAAGTAGTTTGCCTGCCCCATGGCAGCCGGCTGCGCGAATTGCGGTGGAATGCCCAATGTGGCAACAGCAAATACAATGTCAGCATCGACCTCTTCGACGTAGGTCTGCTCATGAGCCATCCCAAGTTGCACAAACAACATTTCTTGCTCAAATAATAAAGCTGATTTTCTTTAACAAACACAACGACATGAAAAATAAATCCTTGGTTGTATTATGCTTGATGGCACTATGCCTCCCATTGGTCTCTTGCCACAGCCGCAACGATGAGGCCCCCAAGCCTACCGCCTATCTGCGCATCGACCTGCCCGCCCATGCCTACACCCTCTGCGACACCGCCGCCCTGCCCTTCACCTTCGAGCGTGGCGCCCTCTCGCGGCTTCAATGGAAAGACAATCCCGACCGCTCGCAGGACAAATGGTTCACGCTCGAGTACCCCCAATACAAAGGTTATGTCTTCCTCTCCTACAAGCGGTTGCACGGTCCCGCTGAGTTGAAAGCCCAGGTGGATACTTCCTATCGTTTTGTGGAGGATAACTTCCACTTCTCTTCGGGCGTGGATGAGAACCGCTTCATGGACCAAAAACATCGTCTCTACGGCACCACCTACCACCTCAAAGGACAGAATGTTGCCAGCACCTATCAGTTCTGGATTACCGACAGCAACCACCATTTCCTCCGTGGCGCACTCTATATCGATGTCACTCCCAACAACGACTCCCTGGCCCCCGTGTTGGAGTATCTGCAGGCCGATATGAACCACCTAATGGAATCGGTTAGATGGAGATAAGAAAGCTTATAGCTTCTGTGGCCTTCGCCCTTCTTGTCGTAGGTGTGCATGCACAGTCTTTCACCGAGCAGGAGGTCGCCATCCAAATAGTGTCACACCAGGCAGACGAGCCTTCCTCGGCGGGCGACACCATGCGTTTGGCTGGCACACTCACCCTGCCTATAGGGGTGGAAGGCAAGGTGCCTGCCGTCATCCTCATTACCGGCTCCGGTGCGCAGAACCGCGATGAGGAACTTCTGGGGCACAAGCCTTTCAAGGTGATTGCCGAGAACCTTTCTTCCCACGGCTATGCTGTGCTTCGTTGCGACGACCGGGGCGTGGGTGGTTCCACGGGCGATGTGGTTCATGCCACCACGTTCGACTTTGCCAACGATGTGGCCTTCCAAGTAAGGTATTTGCAGAATAAAAAAGAATTCAACATCGACCCCAATCGGATCTTTCTTTTCGGACATAGCGAAGGAGCCACCGTCGCGGCCATTGTGGCTGCCAAACAACCATGCTCTCCCCACCCTGTGGCTGGCGTGGCCATGTTGGGCGGCTCAGCCCTCGACGGCCGAGAGCTACTCCTGCAACAAAACGAGGCCATATTCCGCCTGCGGGGTGTGGCCGACAGCCTTATCGAAAGGAGGTTGGCCTGTATGCGCGAGCTTTTTAACGTCTGCGACACCCTCTTCCTCGGCAAGGATGCCGACACGGTGAAGCGGCTCAACCAAGCCTTCCGCCCCCTCTTCAAGCGTCACAGCCAGGGGCTGACCAAGGAGCAAAAACAACAAATCGGACTCACCAGTGTCGAGTGCTACGGCTGGGCATTGACCATGGCAACACCATGGTCGCTCACATTCCTCACCTTGAACCCGTCCGACTATATTGCCCAGCTGCGCTGTCCGCTCCTGGCCATGGTGGGTGACAAGGACGCGCAGGTCCCGCCCGTCAACCTGCAGCTGATCGAGCAGGTCTGTCTGAGGCATCATGTCCCCTGCACCATTCATCTGATGAAAGACGTCAACCATTTGGGACAGAAATGCGAAACGGGTGCCGTAGAGGAGTACGCCACCCTCGGCCAGGCCCCCTGCGATGAGGTGTTGGACGTGTTGCTGCAATGGCTTTCCGTTCTTAACCAAAAATAAATTTGGCCACTTCAATTATTTTACATATCTTTGCAAAATTAAAAAATAGTTAATAAATAAATAAGATATTGTCTATGTCTAAGTTACTTTTACTGGGCGACGAAGCAATCGCTCAAGCATTTATTGACGCAGGTGGCAGTGCCATCAACAGCTATCCCGGCACCCCCTCCACCCAAATCACCGAATACGTCATCAAATCCAAAGAGGCTGCCCAGAAAGGCATCCGCGCCAACTGGTGCGCCAACGAAAAGACCGCCCTCGAGGCCTCTATTGGCGTGGCCTACGCCGGCAAACGTGCCATGACCTGCATGAAACATGTGGGTTTGAATGTCTGTGGCGACCCCTTCATGAATGCCTCCATCATCGGCACCAAGGGTGTCATCATCGTCGTGGCCGACGACCCCAGCATGTTCTCCAGCCAGGACGAGCAGGACAGCCGCTACTACGGCCACTGGGCCATGATTCCCATGCTCGAGCCCTCGAACCAGCAGGAAGCCTACGACATGGTCTTTGCCGGCTACGACCTCAGCGAGCAGCTGGGCACCCCCATTCTCATGCGTATCCCCACCCGTCTGGCCCACAGCCGCGCCGGCGTCGAGCGCAAGCCTGTCCGCGCACAGAATCCCCTCAGCAGCCCCAGCGACCCCAAGAGCTATGTGCTGCTCCCCGTCAACGCCAAGCGCCTCTACCGCGACCTTATCGACAAGCAGCCCGCCTTCACCAAACACAGTGAGGAGGATGGCTTCAACCAGTATATCCCCGGCACCGATAAGAAACGCGGCATCATCACCACCGGCATCGCCTTCAACTACCTCCAGGAGAACTTCCCCGGCGGCCGTTGCCCCTATCCCGTGGTGAAAATCACCCAGTACCCCCTGCCTTTCAACATGCTGAGCAAGCTCTATGACGAAGTTGACGAGATCCTCGTGCTCGAGGATGGCCAGCCCTTCGTCGAGGAGCACATCAAAGGCTTCCTGGGCAAAGGCAAGCCCGTCCACGGCCGTCTGGACGAGACCATCCGCCGCGACGGCGAGCTCAACGCCGAGAAGGTGGCTATCGCCCTCGGCAATCCCATGCCCAAGGGTCCCGCTGTGCCCGAGGTGGTCACCAACCGTCCTCCCGCCCTCTGTGTCGGTTGCCCCCACATCGACAGCTACCAGGCAGTTGTCGACGTGATGAAGAAATACCCCAACGGCCGCGTCTTCGGTGACATCGGATGCTACACCCTCGGCTTCAACATGGGTGCCATCGACACCACCGTCTGCATGGGCGCCAGCGTCACCATGGCCAAGGGTGCCGCCGAGATGGGCATCTTCCCCGCCATCGGCGTCATCGGCGACGGTACCTTCGGCCACAGCGGCATGACCGGTCTGCTCGACTGCGTCAACGAGAAGGCCAACGTCATCATCATGATTCTCGACAACGACATCACGGCTATGACCGGTGGTCAGCCCTCCAGCGCCAATCAGAAGCTCTTCAACATCTGCAAGGGCCTCGGCGTGGACCCCGACCACATCCGCACCATAGTGCCGCTGCCCAAGAACCACGACGAGTTCATGAAGATCCTCGAAGAGGAGATTGCCTACAACGGCGTCAGCGTCATCATCCCGCAGCGTGTCTGCATCGTCGAGAACAAGAAACGTATTGCTGCTAACAAATAAAAATGAGTGTTAAACTGTAAGCTGTAAGCTGTAAGTGGGCTGACGCCGTCCAACCTGCGCAAGCTACTTAAAACTTAAAGCTTAAAACTTAAAACTAAAATGAAGAAAGACATCATACTTTGCGGCGTAGGCGGCGACGGTATCGTCTCCGTGGCCAAGATCATCAGCGACGCCGCCCTCAACCTGGGCATGAACGTCAAGCAGAGCGAGATTCACGGTATGAGCCAACGCGGCGGCTCGGTGTTCAGCCACCTCCGCATCAGCTCGGAGCCCATTTTCGCCGACGTCATCCCCGAAGGCAAGGCCGACATCATCCTCAGCTCGGAGCCCATGGAGGCTCTGCGCTACCTGCCTTTCCTGGCTCCCGACGGCGCCGTCATCACCAACAGCGACCCCTTCATCAACATCAAGAACTATCCTGAGATTGAGAAGGTCAACGCCGAACTCGCCAAGCTGAAGAAGTGCGTCAGCTTCAACGCCAACGCCATCGCCAAGGAGCTCAACGCCCGCGGCAACATGGTGCTGCTGGGTGCTGCCGCCCCCTACCTCGAGCTGCCGTTCGAGGAGCTGGAGAAAGCCATCAAGGCCATCTTCGGCCGCAAGGGCGACGCTGTGGTCGAGACTAACATCAAGGCCATCCGCGCCGGTCGCGACGCCAAATAAGTGCTGACAACAGTACATATAATAGGCATCCTACTCACCGTCAGCGTCCTGCTGGCGGTGAGTATACTTTCTGGACGCAAGGTCAAGGACGCCAAAGCCTTCACCACGGGCGGACGCGCAGGCTCGTGGATGGTCTGCGGTGCCATACTGGGTACCCTCGTTGGTGGCCAGTCGACCATAGGCACGGCTCAGCTGGCCTTCTCTTTCGGCCTCTCGGCGTGGTGGTTCACCATTGGCGCAGCCCTCGGCGCACTGGTGCTTGGCGTGGCTTACGCTGGCCCGCTACGCCGTAGCGGATGCTCTACGCTGATGGAGATTGTGAAGAAGCAGTACGGCCGACGCGCCGAGACGGTGGGTTCCATACTCTTCCTCGTGGGCATATTCATCAGCATCACATCACAGTTGCTCTCATCGTCGGCAATGATTAGCAGCCTCTTTGGGGCCTCGACGACGCTGGCGCTGGCTATTGGCGCAGCGCTCATAGCGGCACTTGTGCTCTCGGGCGGCATCAAGAGCGCCGGTGCGGGAGGCATTGTGAAGCTGGTGCTGCTATACATCAGCTCCATAGCCGCCGGCGTGGCGGTGTGGAAGATTGGGCACGGCCTCAGCGGAATACGCGAGAGCATAGCGGCCATCTACGAGAGCCCGCAGCTGGCAGCGATGAACGATATCACCAGCGCCGAGGACATTCACCGGCGCTACGGCACATTCTTGGCCCGTGGGCCACTCAAGGATCTCGGCGGGTGCCTGTCGCTGACGCTTGGCGTGGTGTGCACGCAGACCTATGCCCAGGGCATCTGGTCAGCGGCAACGACACGTAAGGCCAAACGCGGTGCCGTCTACTGCGCGGCGCTCATACCCCTCATCGGAGCTGCCTGTACGCTGGTGGGCATGTACATGCGCGGCCACTATGTGACGACAGCCGAGCTCGCCGCCCTGCAGGCCGCTGGCGAGCAGCTGCCCGAGGGCATAGGAGTGATGGAAAACTCGCTGCAGGCGTTCCCGACATTCATACTGGAGCACCTGCCGGCATGGCTCGGCGGCATAGCGCTAGGAACGTTGCTTATCAATATCCTCGGCTGCGGCAGTGGCCTCGTGCTCGGCGCTGCCACCATACTGACGCGCGACGTATACGGCAACATACTCACGGCCCTTCGGCGCACACCGCGCGTGAGCCTGCTGACACAGACACGCCTCAGCATTGTGCTTTTGCTGCTGCTGGCTATGGTCATGGGACATTTCATGCAGCGGTCGTTCATCAACGACCTCGGTTTCCTTTCCCTCGGCTTGCGTGCTGCCGCACTGTTGCTGCCGCTGAGCTTTGCATTGTGGCTGCCGGGGCGCTTCAAGCCGCAGGCGGTGACGGCCAGCATGATAGCCGGCACGGTGGTGATGCTCACCGCCGGCATGCTTGCATTGCCTGGCGACGCCATGTATTACGGCCTTTTTGCATCCTCTTTGGCTATGCTTTTCGGCCTGAGGAGGAATGGTGTACAGCGCTAATAATCAGTGTTGATAGAGCGGCGCATCACCAATAATGGTGAATTTATTTTGCCATGTCGGAAAAATGTAGTAATTTTGCACCCGCTTTCAAAGCAAAGAATATTGCAATATTAATCCTAAAAAAGAAACAAAATGGCTTACAAAATCACTGACATCTGTGTTGCTTGCGGCACCTGCATCGATGAGTGCCCCGTCGGAGCTATCAGCGAAGGCGACATCTACAAGATTGACGAGAACGCTTGCGTTAGCTGCGGTACCTGCGCTGGCGCTTGCCCCACTGGCGCTATCCAGGAAGGTTAATCGCTCACAGATCAAAGAGAAAAAGGCTCACGCAAAAACGTGGGCCTTTTGTTTATGAGACGCATTGCTCTTATACTTATATTATTAGCGCTTGGCTGTAGCGCTACATCCGCGCAGTGGGATCGCCTTCAGAGCGGCGACCTGCTCTTTGTGCGCGACACCAGCGGTATGGGACAGGCGGTGCAGCAGACGACCGGACAGTATACCCATGTAGCCCTTGTGGAGCGCTGTGGCGACAGCCTCTTCATCATCGACGCCACCCCTACCCTCGGCGTCTCCCGCCGACAGCTTTCACCCCCCACCTTTGACATTTCACATTGCGATGTCTATCGCCTGACAATATCTTTCGACACCGCCGCCGTGATAGCCCGTGCCCACAGCTTCCTCGGGCAGCCCTACGACAACGCCTTCATGCACAACAACGGCGCCCTCTATTGCTCCGAGCTGATATACGAATGCTACCTTGACTCTGCCGGCAACCACCTCTTCGAGGCCATCCCGATGAACTGGCGCGCCCCCGACGGCACCATCCCGCAATACTGGCTCGACCACTTCCGCCGGCTCAACACCCCAATCCCCGAAGGCCTCCCGGGCACCAACCCCACTGCCCTCTCCCATTCTCCGCTTCTCCGCAAGCTATAGGCATTTTCGCGTCAGTAGTTCTTTACCCATCTCTCGTCCTGCTCATACCCATCTCATACTCCCACAGGTATCACATATTTGAATTGGTTTCTCAGTATGTCAAAGAACTCTTTTCGAATGTTTTGGAAAGGTTCGCGCTGGCCAGTTCGTCCCCCTTTCCGAATGCAAAAGTACGACCGTGGGATTGCGGTCTACGAATGATTGCGAAAATTTTTTTCTTTGCGTTGCGCGTTGCAGCGTTGCAGTTCGGAAATAGGTAATCAAAAAGTCAAAAGTAAAGTTTTATATCTATATATTTATATATAGATATAAAGAGTAATTTTAGGGAATTGATATTCCCAAAATGTAACTGCAACACTGCAACGCTGCAACGCTACAACATTTACTTCCGCAATCACAGGGATAATTATATGACAATTAACGTTTTACGAAAATAATAAAAATATTTTCGTTCACATTCGTAGACCGCACTCCCGGGGTTGTATCTTTGCATCGTGATTTCAAGGCGAGAAACCCGCGGAACCCTCTCCAAGAATCACCAAAAGAGCTCTTTGACATATTGCGACCTATTCACCATAGATGCACACAACCGTCATAACCAGCGAAGTCGACCGCAAAATCTTCAAGAAACTCGGCGTCGGCCTCAACCCCGAAAACTCATCCGCAAAGACTGACCCCAAACAGAGACTTATTCTAAACGTTTTCAAAAAGAGCCAAGACAGATGATTTCAAAAATAGACGTGCCCCCTATTATAATAAAGCCTCTGTATTTATTTTTGTACAGAGGCTTTTATTTAACTATACCTTATCATATTCTTCGGTGACCAAACCTTCTATAGACAAGATTAATTTACTACTAGTCAACTCTTCTATTACAAAGGAGAACCCTCCTATATTTATGATGTTATCATTTATGGAATAAGTATAGGTCTGTGTTGAGTTGTCACGAGCATCTGTAGTAACTAATTTCCCATCAGATTTGAACTCATAAACATCACCCACGCCTTCCTCGCCGTAAGTTGTGCTTTCACCCCAATATGCTTGGACTCTTGTGCATTTCCACTTACCAAGAATTAAATCTTTATTATCCTTTGGGAAGACCTTTGAATCTTTATTTTCCTTAGAGCAGGACAAAACCATCAACATTCCTGCCAAAAACAAAATCATGGCAAAAAACTTGCAGATTGATTTCATTTGTCACCTCCTTCCTGCTTGCGTTGTTGAATGTGTTGAAGTAGTTGTAGGGTCTCACTCTTATGCCAAATACGCTCTTCATCTTTAATCTTGAGGTAGCAATCTGTCAAGAATATTTCCTCAACTAATCTTTCAACATTTGGGATACTGGCATTCCCTCCAAGATTCTCAAAATAATCCAAGCCAACCTCAAGTACTTGGTACTTTTTACTAGACATTTTTTTACCCTAATACGTGACGGGCACAACTTTTACTGCTCTCACGGCACCGACTTGAGCGGAATCTTTCAAAAACGAAGCGTGGTACCGTACACAAATTCTTTTTGAGGAGGTCGTGAGAAAAACCTTTAATGGAAGAAAATGAGAACAGCCCACGCAAAACACGCGAACCATCATACCATTCTGCCATTGATAGAAATTTCTCACGTTTCCTCAAACAGAACGAGCATAACACCTCGTGATTTACTCTAAAATCGACTGCAAAAGTACAACATTTTTACGATATGGCAAAAAATTTTTGTGTTGGGCATAAAAAAAGAACGATTTTATATTCCGATTATTTATAGGGAGAATATTATTGTGGGTACAATATTCTTCTTTATTTGTATGGATAATATTGTTACGATGCTATGTTCTCTAATCTTGAAAAGGGAGATTATTTGGGCGTGATAACGTCAATAAACAAAAAAAGGGAACCTCATCGGTTCCCTTAAAAAGATTGGCGGCGACCTACTTTTCCACAAACAAGTGCAGTATCATCGGCGATGTGAGGCTTAACTTCTCTGTTCGGAATGGGAAGAGGTGAACACTCACTCCATAGCCACCAAAAATAATGGTTTTGACT
>JAEEGJ010022093.1_pt1 | contig 13560 bp, 6 predicted proteins | sample 8958761 | NCBI WGS metagenome assembly JAEEGJ01 (sample SAMN16246546, study PRJNA631951) | gut metagenome | biome: gut microbiome; feature: rumen; material: RS-attached | host: Bos | place: Iran: Karaj | collected 2018-10
GGCCATACTGATTACAGGAATATCAAAGTTCTTGCCGATAGGATACATCTGTGACTGGCTTGAGAAACCGCCCTGTGCTCTTGTGATAAGCACGATTACTGCTGGCTCGTTAGGCATATCAAGGAACTTCTTGATACAGCTCTCGAAGCACTTCTTGTACATGATGTCCTCATGGTCGTTTACAGAGAATTCAAGGAATATGATGTCTGCCTTCTGTGAAACTATCTCCTGCTCGCTGCGGACAAGTCCTACTACTGAAGATGTTCCCGAAAGACCTGCGTTTATTTCCTTGAAGCTGCCCTTTGCAAATGTTGACTTAACATAGTTCGAGAATGGCGATGTATAGTTCTTGCCTTCTGTGATAGAACCGCCAAGATAAGCTATTGTAAGAGGCGAACCTGCTTCAGCTGCAGCAAGCTTGCTGTCAAGTCTGTAAGTGTTTCCAAAATGCTTTATAGAGCTCTTGTAGAAGTCTATATACTGTGCAGATGCTGTCTCCTGATAGCTGTCCCACTTAGCTGTGTCGATATCAGGCTTTTCAGGAATGATTATCTCTGGAACCTTGCCTTCACCGCCTGTTGTAACTGTTGACTTTGTGCCCTTAGCTGCAACCAGTACATTGTCTATGTAGAAGTCCATAAGATCTCCTGAACTCTCAACAGTCTCAACATAGAGTACCATATCATCAGCATTGTCTGGAATAGTGAATGATGTGTTCTCTATCTTTGTCCACTCTCCGCTCTTGCAGGTTTCCTTTGCGATAGATGTGTAGGAAGTCGTGCTTCCGTCACTGTGCTGGAGAGATATCTGTATAGTAGCATCACTGCCTGAAAGTTGGAGTGCTCCTAAGCTGATGCTGTATGTCTGACCTGCCTTGAAGTCAGAACCGAGTTCGATAGCTGCACCGTTCCACTCAGAGCTTCTGTCCGTAATAAAGAGTGACTTGCCTGATGCGCCGTAGTATGCAGTATCCGATGCTTCAACAGAAGCTCCGCCTCTGCCGTTCCAGCTTCCAATACCTGAATCAAAACTTTCATTTATAGAACCGCTTGTTACGGGAGCAACAGTGGTGGTTGTAACGACAACAGGATTCTCTGTTGTTGTTTGTGTTGCAGTATTTGTTGTTATGACAGGGGTTACATTTATATTGTCCGAATAGCTCTCAGGGAGAGACTTGATGAGGCCTAAAAGGTACTTCTGGATAACAAATGCATCATTTGTTGTAATACCGCTTCCTGCCTCATAAACGTCTGCATTGAATTTGCCCTGAGCTGTGAGCTGATACTTGTTCGGATTTGCAAGAGACTGCATAATAGCTACTGCATCGCTCATATCTATTCCATTGTCGCAGTTTGCATCGCCCCATCTTGAAACCTTTGCATTAAGCTCTTCCTTGGGATCTGACTGCTTTACAGTAGTTGTAGTTGTTGTAGTCTCGGGCTTTGTTGTAGTTGTAGTAGTTGTGGTTGTTGTTGTTGTAACCACTGAACTACTCTCGTCCGCCTTAAACGCATACCTGAAGAATGTGTAGAGATGAGGCTTTACAGACTCAGCACCATGTCCGCCACCAGGAATTGACTGGTATACATGCTCAACACCGTTCTTTGTAAGAATGCTGCTGTACTGTGACGGGAAAGTACCAACAACAGAGTCGTTTGTACCACCTGTGATCATAAATACCTCAGGCTCAGGTCCAACATCCCTAAACTTCATTTCACTTTCCTGCATACAGCCTGGATGTGTCATATACATATCTGAACCAGGTGTAATACCTGGTGCAGGACAAGCACCACCAACGTAACCAAATACGTCAGGACGCATAAGTCCACAGTAGATAGCCTCACGGCCACCCATTGAGAATCCTGTGATAGCTGTATATTCTCTGCCTTCCTTTACAGAGTAATTCTCCTTGATGAAAGGAAGGAGGCTTTCTGTTACATCATACAGGAAGTTATCATACTCTGCACATGTCTGCTGATTTATACCGCTAGGGCCGCTCATAGTCTTGCTGGTGAACATATTAGGAGTTACTGCTATAAACTCCTCTGCCTGACCGCTAGACATAAGTCCTGTCATAAGCTCCTGAACGCCCATTCCGCTTACCATGTCGTTTTCACTTCCCATGATACCATGGAGAACGAACATTACAGGATATTTTTTGCTTGAATCATAGTTTGGAGGAAGAATTACATTACAGGTCTTCTGTTTGCCTGTATATTTACACATATAATTCTTTTTCTCAACCTTACACTGACTGCTCTTTTCTGCTCCGCTTGGAACAGTTGTAGGCATATCGCCCTTGATCTTAGCGTTAAGACCTGACTGAGCGTTTCCGCCGTTACCTGCGTCTGAACCAATGTTTGCTCCGCCACCGTTAAATCCGCCTGCGAAGCCACTCCAGTCCATGCCGCCCTGGCCACCGTTTCCGCCCCAGTCCATACCGCCGCCGAAACCTCCGAAGCCGCCCTCAACCTTGCCGCCTGAAACGCTGCCTAAATCAATGTTTCCAATAGCGGCTGAAGCAGAGAACGGTACGCTTGCTGCGATCATCATTGCAGAAACAGTTCCACTGATGATCTTTTTGAGTGTGTTGTTTTCCACTCTAATCACTCCTTTGTTTTTATATAGTTCTGAACAACGTTCCATGCAAACAGCATAACAACATTATGCGCATCAATAAAAACAGTCGAATAATAATGTATAACATATCATGCTTTACAATAAAGAGGGAATCGACTGATATCCGAACGCAAAAACAAAACAGTAAATTGCATTAAAAAATACACCCGAAATGTTTATTATGCCGAATGTATGTCACAATTGTCTAACATCTTCAATGTAAATATACAATACACAACTATAAAAGTAAATATGCTATTAATAATAACGCAATATTTGGTAACTTATTAGCAATTTTTGGTCAGTGAATCGCGCTACTAATTTAATCATTTCAGTCATTTTGGTAATATCTTATACATTCGCCCACGAATTTTATTAAAATAAACACTTAATGTAGTGCATGATCTTATAACTTTTTCATTAAACTTTTCTTATCTCATCTAGAAAGATATATATTTATGTAACACTTATCACAACTACTACGAATGTTTTATACAGAAAGCCTGATACACTTAAGGAGGACATCAAAATGAATAAAAGATTATTTATTACATTAGCTCTTGTAACTGCACTTACATGTACCGCATGCGGAAAAACAGACAACAACCAATCCCCCGTTACATCAGCAATAAAAAATGATACTGTGACTACCTCATACGATAATATAGCTGTCACAACACCCCAAACAACTCATAAAGATGATAAAATTCCAATAACCACAACATCAAACATTCCCATTAATACGACAATAAAAGCTGTAATCGATACCACTGTAATAACTACTCAAACAGAAGTCATTACCGCTCCAACAACTGTCACATCTGAGGCCATAACAACCCAGTCAGCAACGACTGTATCAACAAGCGTCGAAACTACACAGCCAGAAACTACAAATCCAGCTCAGTTGCTGCGCCCTGTAGGATCTCCACCATCACCTGATGACCCCGACTACGCGCCTGCACCAATACAATATAATATAGAAGGAATTACCTACATACAAGGAGCTCTTATTGCAAACAAGTCATACAGTCTTCCTTCTAACTTTAATCCAGGACTTGATAAAACTTGTCAGACTCAGTTCAACAAAATGGTAAACGACGCATACGCGAAGGAAGGATTACAACTGAAGTTCGGCTCTGGTTTCAGATCTTATAATGATCAATATAATATATACAACAACTTTGTTGCTCGTGACGGGCAAGCTGCTGCTGATTCATATTCAGCGCGTGCAGGTTATTCTGAACATCAGTCTGGACTTGCTATTGATGTAAATACTATAGATCATACTTTCGACGGAACACCTGAAGCTGCATGGCTTGAAAATCATTGCCATGAGTATGGATTTATACTCCGATACCCTCAAGGAAAGGAGAACATAACAGGTTATCAGTATGAATCATGGCACATACGCTATTTAGGCACAGACCTTTCTTATGCCGTTCATAACAGTGGACTCACTCTTGAAGAATATTTCGGAATCGACTCGTACTATCACTGATATATCCAGCAAGCCGCAAAGGCCATGCCCCAATATATATGAGGCATGGCCTTTATTAGTACTGCTATAAGACTATTCCTTTACTGTTTGATTTCAGTGCCACCCCATTCAACTACTGAGAAGCCTTTTCTTTCAAAAGTCTCAAGCTTCTGAGGTTCGATTTTCACTGCTTCTTCAAGCGGAACGTAAGCCATGAATACACGGAGAAGACTGTCAGGTGTCGGAGTGATGTTCAGCTTGGCTGAATTTGTATAAGCATCGCCTTGGAAGGAGATGAGATTATACTTGTTGTGCTCCATCAGCGGCAGCCAGTATATAATGAACTCATTCATTTCCTCTTCAGTAAGTCCCATATATGTCAGTTTTTCTTTGAGGAAACTCTCGGTATCAATTCCTGCCACGCAGAATCCCTTTGAGAAGTCATATCTTGTGCGGCAGTTTGCTGCATCCCAGAACAGATACTTATGATGTGTTCCATCTGCCTTGTTGAGAAGCAAACCGTCAGGAGACGCTGTTACATCCCAGCCGTTATTATACCTCGGATATGTCGTTGAGAGATCGGCTTCCGTAAGCTCAAGTTCAACACGAACATCTGTCTCTTCCTCAGGATAGAGATATATTACTGGCTTTTTTGCTGCTTCTTCAAAATAGATTACCATTTTGCCGTTCGAATCTAAGGTATTGATCCAACCATACTGCCCATTATATTCTGTAAACAGCCACTCACTGTTGCCTTTCTGTGCTCCTTTTTCAATCAGGCGTGTATCCGCAGGAATAGAAGCTATGGAATCATAGCTTTCATTAGGACCAAGGTAAAGCTTCAGACCATCCTTAAGAACATAGAACGGAACACCATATTCAAAACGTTCGTCCGGTTCAACATAAGTTATGATATTATTCTTTATGATCTCATCTTTCATAAGACAAAGATCAAATATATCAAGCTGGTTGTCTTTGCTTAAGTCAGCTGCCTTCCAGTTGGTAAGTACAGTATTACGAATGCCAAGCAGCCATTTTCTCAGCAGGACCATATCTGCCATATTTAATTTTCCGTCAGAATTAACATCACCTTTTACCACAGCTTCAGGCGCAAATCTCGAAACTTCATCCTGTAAGAAAGACAATACCCACGCAAGAGATGCATTGATACTGAGCGAAGTGCTGTTTGAAGACCACGCTTCTACCGAATCATAATAGTATCTCTCTGATGGATCCCAAGAATGTAATGCTACTATACCAAGAAGGCGCATATAATCATCCCTAATATCCTGGGTAGGACCGCTGACAATAACACCGTCAGGCGCCTGCGGAAGCGTCTTATCAAGCTCATAACACCAGTACCTGTGAGTCGGATTCTTTACGTGATATGAACCGTACCCAGTTATATATGAAAATGACAGAGGATTGTTTCCGAGAAGGTAATCCATACCAGTCACAACTCCGTTAATATATTCTTTATCCCATGTCAGGTCATAAGCATATGCCATTGCAATCATATTATTGAGAACACGCTCATTTGAGTCAAGCTCATAACCGTCAATGATAAAATCTGACGGCATATAAGTTGGATCCTCATATCCAGGTCCGTCATATTTGTATGGAATACCATAGCCCTGATTTTCTTCTTCCTCGATGTATTCCTTAGCAGCATTTGTGATAGAATCGTTCAGAGTCTTCTTCTGAGCGTCTGTCAGATAATGCTTATTGAGAGCGAGTGAAAGTGAACCAGCTGAAGCTGTATTTCCACTGTTGAACATAGTAAATGAGCCCTCGCCGCTGACATTTTTGCCGCCAGTGATCCTTGTAGTGACTTTAAATGCATCCCTGTAATCGGAAAGATATTTATAATACACATCAGCGTCATCATCGCCAAACTGACTTGCAGAGATAAAGAGCTCACAAGCTGCCCAGTAAGCGTCGTCCAGAACATCATAATCGCAAGGCAAAGTGGTTTTCATCACGTCAAGTGGCTCATAAAATGAAGCAGAATTAGATTCTTCATTTAAAGATGCCTCGTACCAGTTCTTCAAGTAGGCATCATATGCCTCTTTTGCACTTTCCATTAGTTTTTCGGCATATGAAGCATCATACGGTTCCCATAATCTTGCGCCCTGTGCAGCACAGGCAGCATAATTCAAAGTTGCTGCGAATGTCGGAGGTCTGACGATACGAACAGTATCATATTCATCTTCATAATCCCAGGGGTGTACAGCAAGACCTGTCCACCCGCTATCCTGTATGCGCTGATAATACATTCCTGTGTATTCGCCCCATGTTTCCTCATCAGGCTGTACCTTCATACTTGACATAAAGTCAAGCTCATACCTGCATTCATCGAGTATATCAGGATAGGAATTGTTGTTTTCTGGAACTACCACCGTTCCAGAACCTTCATCAAATTTCTTAGCTCCATTATATGATTTAATCGCATGCTCATACATATTCTGAAGCGTCCAAAGAGCAATTCCTCCCTCAACCATATCCTTGCTGTGATTTTCTGAATCATACCAGCCACCGTTCGCTGTAAGCTTTGATGAAGCATATGTGACCTCTGCCTCATCTTTATTCAGATACTCCCTGACCCACTTCTTCTGAACGAATCCCGTATCATTCTTATGACCGCCTTTATGAGCAAGCATTTCTTTTTCGCCTGATGTTATATATTTTTTATCAATAGCAGTACCAGAACGATTCTGATAAAAATAATTGAGCGAATTGGTAAGAATATTGTTTTCCTTGTCACTATAGATATTATTACCTATCTTAAACGGAAAAGATCTCCATTTCTTGCCCTTTATACGAATGTAGTATTCACCTTCATCATTGAAATCTGTAAAGTCAATCTTGCAGACGCTGTCGCCTGAATCCGTGTCTTTCCTTGGACTAAATGTTCTGCCTGTGTAAACAACGGTATCATCATAGGTACTCACTATCTCAAAATCATAGCTACCTTCAAGCTCAATTGGCTTTGATTCGTAAATAAAATCTTTGGTAATATCGCCGGCATTATCGCCAAGTGTAGCTATTTTCGATAGGCCCTGATAATATCCTAATTGATTGACTGATATATAGTTATTCTCAAGCCTACTGTTTGAGCGTGTTATATAGCCGAAGGGATAAGGTGGATTATCTATCGTATCATCAGACATATCAAAAATTGACATATCATCAAACCATATCTCATCACCTACCTGGGCATTGCCATAATACTTTGTTCCCTTTGCGTACTGGAAACACCATTCTACTGCCTCAAGATCCTCTGTAGGAATGAATACACCCTCATATGTCTTCCATTCAGTCGTGAGCTTTACAGGAAGTAACGGCCAATTACCTCCCATATGTGGTCCCATGTGCATATCATTGGACTCGCCGTCAAGCTCAAAGTACTCTTCATCCCCTTTGATATTACCAATCTTCGAGCAAAGCTCCATGCCTTCTCGCGACGCCTTTGCCTTGAAGCTCACTTTATACTCGTGGCCTTTGATGAAATTGAGATTCCTATGTCTTAACTCAAGATCCCATTTTTCCTTGTCACGCCCCTCTGGCACCCTGATTAAGATGTGTAAAGCTCCATCTTCAATTGCAAAATTCTGGTTTGCAGGAGATGCCGACGCAAGATGCCATGGCAGCATCTTAAAATCAAATGTAGACTCACCCAAAATCTCACCAGCGGAAACGTTCAAAGGCTCTGCAATACTGACAGTTGTTGGTATGATCATTGCAGCTGCCAGCAGTACTGCAGCGATCTTTTTGTATTTTTTATGCATATAATTCCCTCCCTTTACCAATAGCATTTGCATACTTATTATACATTATTACAACGAAATAGTCAAGATATTTTGCTCAAACGTACAAAAAGCATAATATCAACAACGTTAATAATACTATAAACCGTTTATTAAAAACGGCACTAGTGTGTATTATCTCTTTGCAGTATATTACGGCAAGAACTTCCCCGACGCAAGGTAGAGCCTGTACCAGTCATTATGAGACAGTTCTATATTTGCTGCCTCGCAGGTCTCCCTGATATGAACTGGGTTCATAGTACCTATCACCGCCTGCATTTTAGCTGGGTGACGAAGTATCCACGCAACGGCAACAGCAGCTTTTGATACATTTTCACGCTCGGCTATCTCTGTAAGAACCTTGTTAAGCTCTGAATAATCAGGGTTATCTATAAATGTTCCACCAAACATTCCAATCTGCAACGGTGACCAAGCCTGTACAGTAACATCATGCAGGCGACAGTAATCGAGCACACTTCCGTCACGATTCATCGACATATCCGTAGTTTTGTTGTTCAGATACAGCGCCTGATCAATAAGCTGTGACTGCTCAAGTGAGAACTGAAGCTGATTGATAATAATTGGCTGCTTCACATATTTTTTCAGGAGTTCCGTTTGCATTGGCATAAGGTTGCTTACACCGAACCAGCGAACCTTTCCAGTCTTTTCAAGGCTATCAAATGCTTCTGCAACCTCTTCCGGATCAAACAGAAGATCAGGCCGATGCAGCAACAAGGTATCAAGATAGTCCATATGAAGTCTACTAAGAATACCATCAACACTAGCTAGAATACTCTCCTTTGTCCAGTCAAACTCTCCTCTTTCAGGATAAATGCCGCACTTACTCTGAATGAAAATATCCTCGCGCTTTATTTCCGTAAGTGCAAGTGCCTCCGCAAAACGCACCTCTGCTTCTCCGTTTCCGTAACATGTTGCATGATCGAAAAAGTTAACACCTGCATCATATGCCGTTTGAACAGACTTAGCTGCTTCTTCCTTTGTTAGCGCAGGCATTCTCATACAGCCCTGAACAATGGCGGAAGCATTCTGAGGTCCATTTACAATGTTTATTTCCTTCATAATTTCAATTCTCCCAATATCACAGGTAGGTTACTGTATCGTTAAGTGGCTTTCTGCTGTCATGGTTTGGCAGAGGGCCTGAGCCGTCAGCGGCATATCCAAGATCAAGTAGCATAAGAACTTCCTCATTATTAGGCATCCCAAGAGCTTTTGCTGCCTTATCAGGATCAAAGTAATTTAGCCAGCAACTATCTACGCCCTCGTTTGCAGCTGCAAGCATGAGATGTGTAGCAACAATCGTTGCGTCCTCCACGCCCGAATCGCGCTTGCCGCCTGGATATGTAAATACCTCATCCTTATTGAATGTAACTACAAGCACTGTAGGCGCACCATAACGGCATGGTGTCAGCTCATCTATCCTTGCCAGAAGTTCAGCCGACTGAACCACATAAATATGCTGTTCCTGCAGATTCTTTGCTGTAGGAGCAAGACGACCTGCCTCTAGGATTGATATAAGCTTCTCTTTTTCAATTTGTTTACCACTGTATTTCTTACACGAATAGCGATTTTTTATTACTTCCTTAAATTCCATTTGTTTTTCCTCCGTATTTACTTAATAAGGTATGCCCTGCATGGTGCTCCGTCACAGCCACCAAGTCCAAGCGGGGCTGCATTCAGAAAATAACGGCCTTCATCGACATTTTTAAGTACAATTCCTTCAAGAAGCACGACTTCTGCCCCGAGAAGTATAAGATGTACCTCCATAGGGGCGTTCTCAGGTCCGACAGTCTGACTTTCGTTGCCGAGCAGAACTACCTTTTTTTTCACGAATACCTTAGCTGCCTCCGCTGTTACAGTTGCTTTTCCAGCAATAAGTATGCGCTGCGAAGCGCCTGCCATCGCAGCTTTTTCAAATATTGCATTAGCGTCACTTGCAGTAACATCACCACTATGATGCGCAACAAAGCAGTCTCCAACAAAAGGCTCAAGCCCCACCATGTCGATAGTCTTGCCATCATTTATAAAATGAAATGGTGCATCAACATGAGTTCCATTGTGGGCACACATTGAGAACTCAGTAAGGTTACATACATCCCCTTTTTCAATGCTGAGATGCCGCGTCATCTGAGGTCTCGGATCTCCTGGATAAACCTTACACGAAAATACTTCCTGTGAAATGTCTATAATCATTATTATTCCCCCTGTTACAATAATAATTTATTTCAGCAGTTCTTTGCGCAGACGTACAAGATCAAATATATCAGCCGCTTTATCCGCATTCATATCTGCAAGATTGAACTGCGCTTTAGTGAAATTATCAACTCCACAAATATATTTGGTCATAAGTAGCAGATCAGCTGCATTTACAGCTCCGTCCATGTTAATATCGCCCTGTTCATACTCAGTTTTCCTGAAAATACAAACTAGCGTGGTCGCATTTTCAGCAGTAACTGTTATGGTCGCAGAATCAGAGCTTGAAGCTCCCGACCATCCTTCAAAAACATATCCCTCGGCAGGCTTTGCCGTAATAGTTACTTTTTTTCCGCCCTCAAAGGAACCCGTCCAAACATTGCCCGAAAAAGCTGCATCCTCATTATTAACAGAAAGCTCTCCCATTCCCTGCTTAGTAACGGTAACAGTTGCACTGTTCTTTGAGACTCCAAGGTAATCCTGCATATCCTCAACAGCATATTCTGCGCGTCTGTTGAAGAAAGTACGCATTTTCTCTATTTCGTTATGATAGTAGCTTTTCTGTTCTGACAAATAGCTGCTGTAACCAGAACGTGGCCTACCGCTACTCCATCGCCATGCGGTCAGAGTCATGTAGTCCATGTATCTTTCTTCCTCGTCGTTAAGTTCAGCGCTCATTTTTGAGGGTTCAAATACTGAATACGCATACGAATAGAATTTATCCGCAAACTGCTGTTTAAACTCCGGATTATCGAGCAGAGATATGAATATCGAGGTAGGCATATCCTTTTTTGCACTGTCCATTTTACGGAAGCTGTCGTACTGATACCCCTCGACCCCTCCGAAGCTCTGATAAGTAAGTCCGACGGAATAATCAAAGTCAAAGGAACCGAATCTCCATTTCCCATCGCTGTAGGGATTGCCATATATGGCTTCACCACTATTTTTCCACATGAGATAATTATGGTTAGGCCAGTCCCAGGTACCAAGATAAAGGCCGGTACAATAGCAGTCTATGATACTCTCCACGTCTATCTTCGAAGACACATAGTTATAGTTATCGGCAACTGAAAGGTCATGTGCCATGCAGAACTCATCAATCTTTTCGAGTTCCTCAAGATCATCTTCAGTTCCTTCTTCAATTTCGCCATTCTTTATCATAACTACATTTTCGGCAGGAACACCGTAATTTGACTGTATGTAGTAGTCAGAAGCTCTTTCTATAATCTCATACATTCCCCAGAGCTCACCATCAATGAATAGCATACATCTGTCACTGTCATAAGTAGCAAGTGCAGGGACATCCCTGAGAGAAGAATGCACCACTTTTTCCCTCATTCTGTCTACCCATGCAACAGCTCTAAGACTGAACGAATCATATCGATTTACAGTTTTGCCGTCAATTACTGAATGGTTGTCGTCTATTAGCTTGTAATCAAGCTTTGAATCACCATATTCGCTCCTTGCATAAACATTGAAGCTCTTGGTCTGACTATTCCTTGTAGAAGCTCCTTTTATGCGTATTCCCATTTTCTGTGTAAAGCCAAAATTTCCGTTCTTAAAATATGTAATATCTGCCTCGCGCTCCCATTCCTTTCCCTTTGAAAAGAAATTCGCAATATTATCCGTATCCCATTCACTCTTTCGTGAATTGTACTGCGGACTATTCTTCCAGTCGATATACTGCTGACCCGCAACATAGATTCCCTTATCCTTATCGAAAAGGTTGTCAGGATCAGTTACTAGAGATACTACAGGAATATTTGAATAGTATGCAATCTTTTCATCGCTCATGACAAAGAACGTTTTTGTCATAACGCGACTAAAAGTACCGTCAGCCGACTTTGAAACAGCTCTTACTATAGTCGCTTTGTCAAAGTTCTCAGGATTTGCGTCATATCTTTGCTTCAGCGTCACAGAATAGGGACTGTTGTCTTCATGTTGATATTTGCTGTACACATTATCATCAGTGCTCCTGTCATACATAATTATAGCACCGTTATAAAGTTTTGCAGTAGAAGAAGTTGTAGGGTCCGAACCATCAAGAGTATAGTATACTGTATCAGGCGAAGTTATAGAGATTTCCTTTACATCATTAACACTATAAAAGCCCGATTCCAACGAGAAAACAGGCTCAACAGGCGCAGAGCGATTAGCTGAGGCTGGAGTCGGAATCATTATCGAATAGCTTTCACTTCCGTCGGGTGAACAACCATATGTTTCGTCCTCTGCAAGAGCTGGGACATCAAGCTTTTGCACCACGTTTCCATCATCAGTTGAAAGTACAAGTGTTTCACCTGATTTGCTGAGGCCGAAACCAGTATTCAATTCTGTTATACCTTCTGCATTTTTATTTGCAACAATCAGCAGATAAGTGCCTTTCCTTATCACAGTGCCTGATGGGAAAACATATTTCGGCGGTGTATCTGCACTGTCAGAAAGGCCAAATCCAGTCAGATCAATGTCCGAACTGCCACCGTTAAAAAGCTCTATCCAGTCTGAGGCTCTTCCAAGATTGTCAGTGAAGCAGCTCTTATTCTGAGTACAGACCTCGTTTATGCACAGTCCATTCGGATTCTGTGCTGCAATAGCAAGATTGGTTCCACTTGGAATTGCAGTTACCAGAAGCAAAGCTGAAACAATCCCTCCTATTTTTTTAAAACATTTCATAAAAATACCCCTCTCTGTATTTAATGATAAACTTATTATAGCGTATTTCACATCAAAATTCAATGTATTTTGTGTATTTTTAACAGCTGAAAATTCAAAGGTATTTTTGTTAATGGTGTATAATCCCTTCATTTCCAAAGGTAATAAACAACAGTCAAAAACATATTTTTTGTAAATAAGTATTCTATTTTAAACTATCACATTGTTAATATTAACGTTAGTTTGTAATGTTAATATAAGATATATCAATGTAATTAATGCTGCATAGTTTCTCTTATCATATACTCAAGACTACACATCCCTCTGTAGGAAAGGCTGAGATACTTCACATCCCCAAGTGTCAGTGCCTGTGCTGCCACTTGCTATATAGTCAGGTCTATGACATGACTTTCACCCGAAAGAACTGTGTCATGCTTGTCACACATAATCGAGTAGGAGGCGGCGATGGTGCCACCGACCTCTCAGTCGAGTAGCCAAGTGGACTTTCACCACAAGGCTCTCACGGAACCGTTCGTGAAGCTCTCACTTCACACGGCTCTTCGTATTCCCATTATGGTTTCCAACCGAGAGCCCAATGTGCAAACATGTTGGGCTCTCTTTTTGCTTACTCTTGAAGCCATGTTTTAACTTTGATTTTATACCCTCTGAACCTTTTGTACTTGTGCCTAGCCCATCGACAAAGTCTTTCATTCAGGCAACGCATGGTATAACTGACTGCTGATTTACAATAGCTCATGAAATAATTCAGCCATGTTAATAATGTCTAATGCTTTCAGG
>JAEEGJ010022094.1_pt1 | contig 13560 bp, 11 predicted proteins | sample 8958761 | NCBI WGS metagenome assembly JAEEGJ01 (sample SAMN16246546, study PRJNA631951) | gut metagenome | biome: gut microbiome; feature: rumen; material: RS-attached | host: Bos | place: Iran: Karaj | collected 2018-10
CAGTAGCCGACGTAGTTGCAGAACTCAGCCAGGCCGACGCCCTCCAGTTCATCCCCATGTATCAGAAGATGCTCACCGAGATCGAGACCGTATGCCGCACCGACAACAGCGACGACAAGAAGACAGCTCAAATCGAGGATATCAAGGACCTGTACTACGACATCTTCAGCCAGGTACTGGTTACTGAGCAGAACGACGTTGCAATGAACAGCGTATCAATGGAATACTTCAACAACAGAATAGCCAAATAACATCAGGATAGTTATAACAAGGACTAAACGCTATCATAGTTTAAGGTTGAAAGGAATCAGGGAGTCAGACATCAAGTCCGGCTCCCTGATTTTTTATGTCATTACAACATATTACACCTTCTCCTCGCCTATCATTATTAGGCGATACAGGTTGCAGCCTATGAAATTGCCTATAACCAGACAAACATATAGAAGCAGCACGCTCCAAATGTTCTCCTTAATAAAGCTGAACGGAACCGTAAGGTAGTAGAAGGCATCGGCTATACAGTGAGGGAATCCGCACAGTATGAACATGGGGACTGCAAACAACAGCGGCAGCCACTGGTTACGGCGGGCAAACGTAACTGCGGTGGTCATCAGAAATCCGCAACCTATGGCAAGCAGTCCGGCACGCACAGGACCGATAGCCAACCGACCTTCAAGAATCTTTTGTGCAGCCTCCTGCAGCGGCATCGGTGACACTCTGGCTAGCAGTGATACCAGCAGACAGCCCACGATATTGCCCAGCAGAATGAGTAGCAGATCCCCTACTTCACCTTTTACAATGAATCCGGCAGTACCAGTATAGAGCTTGAGCTTATAACAAACCACAGTTATAAGACCAAAAGCAAACATTACAGCGCCTACAACGCCACCCAAAGCCAAGAAACCGAATCCTGCTATCCCTATGCAGATTCCTGCCAATATCGCAGACTTGAAAATAGTACCAAACTTTCCCATATTCAAAGAAATTTGCACAAAGTTAGCAAATAGAGCCAATGGGGACGGTTCCGTTTGGCCCTATTTTTAGAAAAACGATGCGATTATCATCAACGTTAGCAAAAATAGGGCCAAACGGAACCGTCCCCAATGGCTCTATTTTCGCTCGTGTCCGTAGAGGTTGGTGGGATAGTCGCCGTTAAAGCAGGCGGTACAGAGCTGGCAGGTTTTCATGTCACGACCCGATGCCTTATAGAGCGCCTCCAATGAGAGGTAATAAAGCGAGTCTGCACCAATGTAGTCACGAATCTCCTCCACATTATGACTGGCGCCTATAAGTTCCTCATACGTGCCGGTATCAACGCCGTAGTAGCAGGGATAGGCGTACTTGGGGCTTGCTATGCACACATGAACCTCGGTTGCTCCGGCTTCACGCAGCATACGCACAATCTGGCGTGATGTGGTTCCGCGTACAATTGAGTCATCAATAAGTATCACGCGCTTGCCGTTAACGATACTGCGCACGGGCGACAGCTTCATCTTGACACCCTTGTCACGCAGTTCCTGCGCGGGCTGGATGAACGTGCGGCCCACGTATTTGCTCTTTAGCAGACCCATCTCGTATGGAATCCCGCTAGCCTCGGCGTAACCCATCGCGGCGCTAAGGCTGGAATCGGGCACACCCACCACAATATCGGCATCAACAGGATGCTCCTCATAGAGCAGACGGCCGGAGAGCTTGCGGAACGAATGCACGTTACAACCCTCTATATCGCTGTCCGGGCGTGAAAAATAGATGTACTCCATCACGCACATACGGTGACTCCTAAGCTTGGAATAATCATTGGAGCGTATGCCGTGATGATCTATAGAAATGACCTCTCCCGGATTAACATCACGAATGAATTCGGCGCCTATCGCATCGAATGCACAGGTCTCGCTGGCCACTACGTATCCTTCGCCAAGTTTCGCAATGGAAAGCGGATGAAAACCGTACTTGTCCCTGCATGCATAGATGCGGTTTGGAGTCATTATCACCAGCGAGAAAGCGCCCTCAATCATGTTCAGGGCATTGATAATGTTTATTATCCTATCCTCCTCGGTCGGGTCTTTCTTTATTAGATGGGCGAACAGCTCGCTGTCCGATGTGGTCTGCAGCAGACTGCCCCTACGCTCCAGATACAGGCGCAGTTCCTTTGAGTTGATAATGTTACCGTTATGCGCTAAAGCAAAATCGCCAGTATAATGATGAAACGTAAACGGCTGGATATTCTCCAGACCGCCCACATTGGTAGTGGGATAACGCACATGACCTATTGCCATATTTCCGGTCAGCTCATCCAGATGATTCTGCCCGAATATCTCTATCACCAGCCCGGCTCCCTTATGCAGATGCATCCCCTGCTTGTCGGCGCTCACAATCCCGCAGCCCTGCTGACCGCGGTGCTGAAGGCTGTGCAACGCATAATAGGCATACTGTGAGGCATTCTCCACACCGTAAATGCCAAACACTCCGCATTCGTGATGCAACTCTTCCATAAAGAATTATTCTACTGTTACAGATTTGGCCAGGTTACGCGGCTGGTCCACATCGCGGCCCTTGGCAATAGCGATATGGTAAGCCAGCAGCTGCAGCGGAATTACTGACAGCAGCGGAACCAGACACTCCTCGGTATCCGGAATCTCGAACGAGTAGTCCGATATGTTCTTTACATCCTTATCGCCCTCGGTCACAATGCTTATCACCCTACCCTTACGGGCCTTAACCTCCTGTATGTTACTCAGAATCTTGTCATAATGGCCACGCTTGGGGGCAATCACCACCACAGGCATCTCATCGTCAATAAGCGCAATAGGCCCGTGTTTCATCTCGGCAGCGGGATAACCCTCAGCATGAATGTACGATATCTCCTTAAGCTTTAGAGCGCCCTCCAGCGCCACGGGATAGTTGTAACCGCGTCCCAGATAGATAAAGTTATGCGCGTATGTGAAAATCTTGGCCAATTCCGATATCTGCTTGTCATGCTTGAGAATCTTCTCAATCTTGGCCGGAATGTTGGGCAACTCCTCAATAATGCTCTTTCGCAATTCGGGTGATACAGTACCTTTCTCCTGCGCAATATTAAGCGCCAGCAGCAACAGCGTCTCCACCTGTGCCGTAAACGCCTTGGTCGATGCCACACCTATCTCAGGACCGGCATGAGTATAACAGCCGGTATCGGCAGCACGGGCTATGGATGAACCCACTACATTGCAGATACCAAACAGGAACGCTCCCGATGCCTTGGCCAGTTGCATGGCCGCCAGAGTATCGGCAGTCTCACCTGACTGCGATATGGCTATCACCACATCATCAGGGTAAATCACGGGATTGCGGTAACGGAACTCCGACGAGTACTCCACCTCAACCGGAATGCGCGTAAGGTCCTCTATCAGGTACTTGCCGATGAGTGCAGCGTGCCACGACGTACCGCAGGCGCAAATTATTATGCGGCGTGCAGCCATAAGCCTGGCTCTGTGGTCAATCACGCCCGACAGCTTCACTATTCCCAGCTCCGGATGCAGACGGCCGTTCATCACCGTACCTGTGGTGCGCGGCTGCTCATGAATCTCCTTGAGCATGAAGTGCGGATAACCACCCTTCTCTATCTCGCTCAGGTTCATCTCCAGCTTCTTTATTACCGGAGTCTGCTCCACGCTCTTAAGGTCCGTAATCTTAAGCTCCTGACCGCGCTGTATGAACGCAATCTGCTCCTCGCCCAGATAAACCACACGGTCCGTGTATTCTATGATCGGAGTGGCATCGGAACCAATCAGGAACTCGTCATCGCCCACACCTATAATCAGCGGACTGCCCTTGCGTGCGGCAATCATACGGTCAGGCTGAGTCTTATCCACAATCACTATAGCGTATGCACCTATCACGCTGTTAAGAGCCAGCGGAACGGCCTCCTCAAGCGTTATAGAGTGGCTGTCCATGATATACTGGATAAGCTGTATCACCACCTCCGTATCAGTCTCGCTCTTAAAGTGGTAACCCTGGTTCTGGAGCTCGGTCTTAAGCGAGCGATAATTCTCTATGATACCATTGTGAATTAGCGCCAGATTACCCGATTCCGAAAAATGCGGATGCGCATTCACATCATTAGGCTCGCCGTGAGTAGCCCAGCGGGTATGCGCAATACCTATGTTGCCGCTCAGGTCCTTACCCTCCACAGCATGTTCCAGATCGGCCACCTTACCCTTGGTCTTGTAAATGACCAGGTTGCCGTCATCATTTATAAGCGCCACACCTGCGCTGTCATAACCGCGGTACTCCAACCTGGAGAGTCCCTTTATCAGTATGGGATACGCTTTACGTTTACCCACATAACCTACTATACCACACATAGTTATTGCGTTTTATACGTTATTGTTCAAAATGTATTTAAAAGAGGAAGGCTGGTCCTGACTTGAACCAGCCTTCTTCTAAAAGTTTATCTAACCAGAATCCTCATACTCTCCGTCAATCTGTCCGACCGGTGAAACAACACGGAGAAGCCGGAACCTGATTATTATTCACGTTCTGCTTGTCATTCATCTGATTAGACAGACAGTTATAATCAAACCTTCTCTCCATCATTGTTCCAAAACCTGTCGCAAAAGTACGCATAATATTTCAATTTGCAACAGATTCCAACAAAAATATTACGTATTAACGCAAAACACATTTGATTCTAATAATAATGCGAACAAACATAGCCTATTGCAATACAATTTGCAAATATTTAACATCGAAACAAGACAAGAAGCAACGGCCTGACGAACACTCATGAGGGTGGCAAGAACAGGCTGTTCGCGTCAATTATTATTATTATTATTATGCATAAAAAAAATTATATTTGCACTCTACAACACTATAACAGTCAAGTTCTACTAATAGCAGTATATATGATGGACAAGAAGCAATCAAACGGATGTGACCGACTCAGAGCCATATTTATCCCCGTAATAATGTGCCTTTTTATGCTTGCCACAGCAATTAAGGTTTACGGAAATAATAACAATCAAGTTCCCGGACAGTTTGAAAAGCATGTAGTCTTGGTTTTTGATAATGGTAATGCACAGGTGAAACTTAATAATGCAGAATCTGTTGACATGAAACTGAATCAGGTGCCTAAGTTCCTCAAGAAAAACCGCAAGAAAGGTATTTCACGCATTACATTAAGGTATATGTATGATGTTGACGGGCTTGCCGATGTCCAGCCCCTTGCCCATAATATAAGTAATTTAGGCATTAAGATATCAATAGCCAACAACGACGAAATGCTAGACCGTATAAATATGCCGGAATACCGATGTGCTCGCATCTATGATGAAGGAGGTGGACAGTACCGTTTTGAACTCAACTGTCATTCCCAGGCTGAAAACGATAAGATCAGAAGAAATAACAGATCTCCACTAAGGGGTGCAAACGGTGGGTTCCAGGGCGGTACCTTTGGAATAAAGGAATATACATCTCCCATCAAGGACCTTTCCATTACAGGTGATATTGAGTTGATGAAACAATGGATACGGATGTTTGACGGCCACTCTGTAGGAATATATCCTGCCGATATGCCATATACCGATGCAGAACAGATGGCGCAGGCTGCCTGGAAACGTGGAATAAACCAGGTGTCAATGATTGTGCCTGGCAGAATAGGACCAGCCAAGATAGTACTTATACCGGAGGGCAGCAATTGGAGTGAATTGTATCCGGAAATGAAGGCTATCGATGTGGCAGGAAAAAGAGAGCAAGATGTGGCATTTAATTATGTCAATGGCGATGGCTTAAAAATATCTAACCCCAAGATATTCTATAATGCCGATGAAGATTGTTCTGAGATTACTAATGTGATAAACAAACCGGATGAACTGATTGTGATATATAAGACAACCCAGCTGGCGGACAATGCTTTAACGGGCTTAAGCTCTTTGGAACTTACTGCCGATGGAAAGAAATACAGGCAGACAAAATATGAAGGTCTTAACGGTTTTGAGAAGGAATCCTTCTGGAGTCCTGATTATGGTACTTATATCCAGAGTATCCATTTTGAGCCTGTTCCTGCCGATGTTAAAACTGTTGACATCTATAACAAGGATATCAACGCCACAATCATAAAAGGTCTTCAAGTATCTGACGAAATAACGTATTATGACAACATAAAGACAGTACATGTCTATTCATGGGCGGACCTTACAACGACCCATGGGAATGAAAGCCAGAAAGATAATGTAACAATAGATAGGATTGACCTGTCAGACAGCGAGACAACAATCTATCTTGACATGAAGATAAGAGAGCCACGTTCATTCATGGGATATGTGGGTAGTGACTTTGTTCTTACATTGCATGATGGAACAAAAATAAAAGCCATACGTTATGACGGCGTGCCTACCGACAAGGAGTTTGACCGTAACGGAGATAATGTGGATACTCATTTCCAGGTCATATTCCCGGCTATCCCTAAAGATGTTTTCAGCTTTGATGGAATATCGCTTACCGGTACAGTATGTCATGAACAGTTGGTGTTTAATAATTTACATGATGAAGTGGTTGACATTTTAAAAACAACGGAGCTTCCCCGTTTACTCGAAGGTAATGAAGACCAACTAAGCCAATTCATTGGCGTTTACAGTAACCTAAAAGGCCTATTTCAGAACTACAATGACAGGTATCTGTTTGGTGAAAATACTCCCGGAAGTTTTACGCTGGAGCAAAGGGATCAGGTGTTACACCTGTTATGTGTTAAGGAAGAGGATATTCCCAAATACGCATTGGCCAATGCATATATCATAATATATAAGGGAAAAAACGATCTTATTATTTATACTGTTCAAGAGAATGGTCAGAGTCGTATGAGACTTCGTGGAGGAAATAATGGAGAATCAGATACCGATTCCAATCCATATGAAATTATAAAACGTAACCCCAATATTACCGTTGATGGTCAAGGAAATTGGTTTGTTGAAGGTAAGAAAGCAGTAATCTGGGAGATAGAGTAAAACATATTTGATTCTAATAATAATGCGAACAAACATAGCCTATTGCAATACAATTTGCAATCCAGAATGCCCCTACTTCGACCTAATAATCTCTAATAAAAATTTTCAGCGTATCATCCACCACTTTAAATAAATCATCACGGGTTATCTTCTTTTTCTCAGTTGCAATATAGGGTGCAATATCAGACTCCTTTATGCCTTTTTTTATCCAGTCTTTATAAGTGGTAGCATAGAATTGTTGCACACGGCCACTTCCAAACATAACGACAGCTGGCTGACCATCATCTGCCCATATTTCTACTATTGCTGAAAAATTATATTTCATATTCTCTACTGAAGGGTCATACAGAAATGTAACGGTATAATATTTCCTGCCAAACAACTTCTTGTCTTTTAGGACTGGGTCATCTTTAAATGTTTCCTTAATTGTATTTATGTCGGAAATAACCGGCTCCTTGTAATCCCTGTAATAATCTGGACCAAAGGCCATAATAACCTCTTTAGCTTTTTCTATCAGGTATTCATTACGTTTTGACTCCTGTTTCCTGTCCAGACGCCTCATTTTGGAACAGCAGGGGGTACATATCGACAACAATATCAAAGCTACACATAAATGCCTCATACCGATGTACCTCCTCTGCATTAATGAAGTTTAGACATTCAAGTGACTTATCTGTATGGAAAAGTTTTTATGTCATGTTTCACAAGCTATGACTCAAAGCAAGGCGTTTGCGGTACAGACGGATAAAGTAGAAGCATAATGCAAGGGCTGCAATTATGGCCAGCGCTGTCAAGATTAAGGCTGTGGTGTCATCGCCGGCACCTGCTTCATTTGTGTAGGTTATTGAAGCCTTTAGGGTGTCAATAATTCCGTCCTGGTTGGGGATAGAATCTGCAACGCCTTTATTCACTACCGAATCTACCGATGCGGAATCAACAGCCTGAGTATAATTGGAAACAGTAGAGTCTGCGTTGAACCTGAAATCGGGAGTATTGAACAAGCCCCTTTGCGGATTAGTCCTCCGCCAGCTTCGCTCATTCCTCATTTGATTAATAATTTCCCAATCCTCCGGGCTCATGATTATGTCTAGAAATTTTAGCATAATAATTTGTATTTTAATTAGTTAATATTCAAAGTCAATAAATAAGTGCATACCATGTGGCCCAGCAATCCTATAAGGAAACTTACGGCATTGCAAAGCAAACTATATATAGACGCTTTGCGTAAATCCTTGATAAAGATGAGATACCACAGAGCCTCTACAATCAGCACAATCAGCTCACCTATCAGTACCGCCTTTGTGCTGTAGCCCACGTGCATGACAACAAGATTCAACGGGACATTGGTAAGTACGTTTATCACTATAGACAGAGCCAGCACCTTACGCCTGCGCTCCATAAGCAGCCACAGCACCCCAAGTTCAATCAGGATTGTCAACGTAAGAGATAAAAGCAACTGTCCTGCCATAACATTATCAATTAAAGTAACGTAGCTATCAGGTAACCCGGAATAAGCGATGCCGCCAGCAGCCCGAAAGCAAGCCCCTCATGCCCCTTAAGCATCACGTTTGCCCAGTAAAGAGTGATAGGCATTGTACAGTTTAGCATAAACAGGCCCGCAAGTGCAATGCCTATATGATTCCCTTTGGCCACAAGGCATATAATAACACCCGCAACCAGAAGAATGATTGACGTAACCATTCCCATCCATTTCACCAGCCATCCGCCAGCCATCTTACCCATCATGGTCAATGCTCCAATCAGGAGAACAACCATAGGAGTCTTGTCAATCACTCCGGTAAAGGATTCGCCCAAGAATGAACGCCCGGCTACAATAAGCATAATCAGGATCAGGAGCGCCCAGACCAAAGGTTTGGAGTACACTTTACTATCACTATCAACCTCTATCGCATCTATTTGCTTTGTGGTATCAATACGCAAAAAAGCCAGAGCCAGGATGCATATACCAAGCAGCAGGCAGAGCATCAGCGCCCGTGACAGAAATACGGAACCCACAGCAAGCCCAAACGCACCGGTAGATACAAACACGCCAAGCGCCCTTATGTCATTACCGGTCCTGACGGCAGTCTCTTTCCCACCCCATACATGAAACAGAGAATTTCCTATGCCCAGCAGAACCGATAACACCATAAGCAGAACCATAGATTCCGCAGAACAATATGGCATAACGCATACGGTTTCCAGAACCGCCAGAATCAACAATATTATTGAGGACAGCAATAACCAATGGCGCTGCTTGGCTCCATCGGCCAGCATCCCCGTAAACGGTTGGGTAAGAAACGCCAGCACATTATACACAACAAAGTATTTGAGCAAATCCTGAATGCCTGTAGTAGCCATATACAGGCAGCAAAGACACAGCCCGTCAACACAGAAATGAAGTGCCGCCGCCAATCCCGTAAGGGTAACCGTTCTGCCGGACTGAGACTTTGCCATATAAACTATTATTCAAACTCTATACGGTCTCCAAAGCGGCGCTTCAGTTCTTTCTTCTGGTCGGCCGATACCTTGCCATTTATTACGAGATGGCCAATATCCATACTGTCCATCCAATCTGGTATCTCAACCTTGTCGGTAAAACGCAGTTCCAGCCTGTCGTAATGATTGACAGAACGCAGTTCCTCAGGGACCTTGTCCACACGCAGAACAAGCCAACCAGCCATCTGTTTGAACTTTTTCAAGTTCTCATCGGCTTCTGACTCGTTTACAGCCCAGCCCAGTTGGAATGACACGCAGTCGTTCTCATCGGCCATGTATCCGGCTATGCCGCCGGTGAGTTCAAGCGGTATGGTTGCAATGACCTGGCCTGTTAAGGTATCCACCTCAATGTATTTGACCTGGGCCGATGCCATCTGTTTGGGGAAATCATCATAATTGTGAGGCACCTTTTTAGGTGTAGGATTGCCGTCTTTGTCATATGGCATAAGCTTGAGGAACCAGCCGTCAAGCTCGGTGGGCTCATCCAATGAGCAGGCGCCTCCACGTAGTCTTTCAGGGGTGTTCTTCATTACTATATCCTGCCAGAAAGACCTATCAGGGTTACCCTGCGCTGCCTGTACAAACTGCTTAAGTATGGGCTTGATGTCTGCAGTCCAACTGCCTGCACCCAGTTCCTGCAAACGGGCAGTCTTATCTACAATAGACTGCCAATCCTCAACTGTTCCGGTAAGTGTTATTGAGGGAAAACCGCAACCGCCATACATTATTATGAACTCAAAGAAAGATTTGGTAGTCTCCATCAGGACAATCTCTGATGCCATACGCTCTATTGTGCCGGTGGTTGAGAAATCGGCAGTAATGAGTTTGGCCACATCATTTTTGGTGTTGGAATCAATCTGCCGGGCAAAACCGTCAACGATTGCGGTCCAATCAAAATCAGGATGATAGAGCGGATAGTGTGACTGAACTATAAGGTCTATTTTACCTTCAAAATCCACGAACTTGTCACGGAACTTTTCAGGGTCGGCATTAACGTCATGTGAGAACGCCTGGCTTATGAGCATCCAGATTACATCGGGTGATAGTGTTATGGGCCGATGATCAGCAAAGGCCTGGACCATTCCGGTAAAGAACGGGGCATCAGCCACCATTAACGGTTGATCCCAGAAACTGGCGGCAATGTAGCTGTTGTCCAAGCCATAATATGAGGCTGCGCCTAAACTTTTAAGCCTATCTGCCTGTGAAATCCAGTTAAAATATTCGTTTTTTGGTTTGGGCAGATTCTCGTCAACAACAAAGGTTATGCTGCCCTGTTTCTGTTCCAGAATGCGGGCCTTATCGGCACTGGCTGTTGTGGCTGCGCATAACAGCAACATTGCCAGCCAGATTCTGATTCTACGTATCTTCATATTTCAAGCTATTGTTATTCGTTCTTTTTGAGGTATAATACTTGGATTATCATGGCCTCGGTTGTAAGGTAAATAGTGACAATAACAGCTGTTTCATAAATAATAGCCGGTTACTTGAGAGGCTGGAAGAAATTGTTAGTGGCCCGGCGGTTGTATTCTTCGGCGTCATAACTGATCACTTCGAAAGTGCCGTTTCTGCCTTTTGAACCCCATATTGCGACAAGGTATGCCCGGTCTGTCACCACTCTCGATGCCTTTACAGCTTTCTTTTTAACACCTAACAGCGCTGCAACCTTCTTCTTGGAGTATATGTCTTTATCCCAATCAAAAGCGGCATATTTTTCTTTATCCACCTCTACCGGGTTATCGTCATAAATAATCAACGGAGCAAATTCTTCTCTTGACACAGGTGGCTGAACTCCGTACATGAGACGCATATGGGTACGAAGGTATTCTGTGTCCATACGTATAGAATCAAAAACCGCTGCGATACTGTCTGCCAACTCCGAACCATCATCGTTAGCATGGGCTCTTGATGCTGATTTGCTTGAAGAGCACGATGTAAACAACGGCAGCAGCAGGAGCGACACGCTGCAGAGTGTGCGGTACCAACCACGGGAAAGCCAGATTCTGATTCTTCTTATTATCATAGCTCAAACTATTTGTTTGCTGACAAAAATAGTTCTCATATTTACAATCAACAAGGAAAAAGCGTTGCAAAAACGTTGCAATTCTGCGACCTTTGCTCGCCACGCCGGATAAAGCAAGCTTTCTCTGGTCGTTTGGCTTAACGCAAACGTTGCAATTTTCATCTGTTCTTTAAGTCTGTCACCCATTGATAATGACCACTCAGTTTGCCGGCCTTACGAGCCTTGCGGTAATACCTTCTTGTGAGTATCTCTAGTGAACCGCCAGCACCCTTATCACCCCATTTTTTTTCTGCCTCTTTATTATCCAATCTCTGTACTGCCTGTATCTTGTCACCACGTATTCCTAACAAATCAGCCAGTTTATATCTGTCAAGGATGGGTGCTCCAAAGTCAAATGTAGACAATTTGGCTTCATCAACAGAAATAATTTCACCATCAAGGAGTATTAACGGATATATTGATACAGAATCATCACCGTTTTGATTAAATTCTTTATAATAATCAACACCTGTGACATTATAATTGGCAGAACCGCCGAATCCGCCGAAACCTCCAAATCCTCCAAAGTTAAGATTGGATTCTGAAAGTGATCCATTGCCTGTAGCACCCGTTGTGATTTCTAATGATCCCATTCTAACATTAGCATTTTCCGGTTCTTTTGTCTGTTCATAGGCCGTGACTCTCTCCATCATATTGGCTGTGATACTATCCAGTTCTTCTTTGGTCATGTTATTTTGGGCTAACAATGAGTCAAGCCCTTGCCTGTAAGTGTCATGATTAAATGAAACGGTATCATTGGACATACGTACAGGAGTTATGGATGGCGTCATTGCGACTTTATTTTCAATTAGTTCCGGCTCAGCAAGAATGCCGCCAAGTTTCACGCTGTCAACGGGATTGGATATGCTGTCTGTAGTAGCCATCTGTTCCTCTTGTGGAGAATGAGGATTGTTCTGTGCGGTCTGTCCGGCGGGAGTTCTGTGTATGGGCAGCAGGAAGAGTAACAACAGAACTGCGGCTGCACCAGGGATTGAAATGGCTGCGATCAGGAACCCTCGGCGGCGCTTTGCGGCAACATCATGCACGGCCTTTCTGGAAAGGAAGTCATCCCAGTCTGACTGCGGTAGCTCTGCATTGAGGCCCTCCAGATAGTCTATCATTTTTTTGTCTCTCCAGTCCTTCATTGTCCTGTTGCTTTAAGGTAATCTGTAATGGCTTTCCTCACGCTGGCGCGGGCTTTGGCAAGAATGGATGTTGAACCGCCTTCCGTTATATTCAACGCCCGTGCTATCTCCTTGTGGCTGAACCCGTCTATGTAGTACATATTGAATATCGCACGCCTTACTGGTGAAAGTGTGGCCATTATCTGTTTCAGTACGTCATCGGGTATCTCCCGCTCAGGCCCGGCATCAGAATCCGATGCATCCGGCATCTCATTATCGCTCACCTGCTCAAGAGGGACTTCCATGAACCTACTGTTCTGCCTTAGACGGTCAAATACCACGTTAACGGTTATCCTACGGAGCCATGAATAGAGCGAGCCATCGGCTTCATTGCGGAAAGACCTGATGCTGTCCATAGCCTTTATCATGGAGTCATGCATAAGGTCACGGGACTCATCGCTGTCACCTATGTATCTTAGGCAGAGAGTATAGAGCCGGGCTGCAAATCGGGCATACAGCTCCTGCTGTGCATCCCTATCCCTGCGGATGCATCCCTGCACTAGCTCTTTCTCCGAAAGAAAGGTTCTCCTCATCACACTATTTTGCCTTTCCTTTAATAAGACGGCAATTTACTTAAAATGCGTCTCTCAAAACAATGAAAAAACAAAAAAAGAAAACAGTTGATGAATTTTTGAAAAGGGAGTATTTTGTATTTACTTGATTTATCAATTACTCATTATTGATTTGGCCGGGGAAATGACAAAAACAGACAATGTGAAGCTTGTGGTAAGCAGAGAATATGCCATTGATGACTGTGCCGCAGCGCGGAGTTTCAATTGTTGTTGGGTGATTCAGACAAAAAGGGATCTGTTGCTAATGTGTCATAAGTGACGAGTAGGTT
>JAEEGJ010022096.1_pt1 | contig 13558 bp, 12 predicted proteins | sample 8958761 | NCBI WGS metagenome assembly JAEEGJ01 (sample SAMN16246546, study PRJNA631951) | gut metagenome | biome: gut microbiome; feature: rumen; material: RS-attached | host: Bos | place: Iran: Karaj | collected 2018-10
AAAAAGCAATTCAGATGGCAGACCTCGGATTGAACCCATCAAACGATGGTAAGGTAATCCGCATTGCAATTCCTGCCCTCACAGCAGACCGCCGCAAGGAGCTTGTAAAACAGGCTAAGACAGTTGCAGAGAACTCAAGAACAGCTATCCGCAATATCCGCCGCGACGGAAACGACGACCTCAAGAAACAGCAGAAAGACGGAACACTCACAGAGGACGGACTTAAAACAGAAACTGACAAGCTCCAGAAGCTTACAGATAAATACATCGATGAAATCAATAAGATTTACGATGCAAAAGAAAAGGACATCATGCAGAACTAAAGCATGCTTTTATGACTGTAGATGTAGATAAACAAAATCTTCCGCTGCACGTTGCAATCACAATGGACGGCAACGGAAGATGGGCACAACAAAGAAAACTCCCCCGCACTTCCGGACACGATGAAGGTCTTAGAACTGCAAAACGAATTGTAAAAGCAGCAAGCGACATCGGTATTAAATATCTTACTCTCTATGTTTTTTCAACTGAAAACTGGAAACGTGCCGAACAGGAAGTGGGTTTTCTTATGAACCTTATTCATACACATCTTTGTGCCGAATTAGACTTTTATAGAGAAAATAAAATCCGAGTTCGTCATATCGGAAACTTTGAAGCCCTTCCTGCAAGTGTACAAAAAGACATTAAACAGGCAATTGAAGATACTGCCGGTTTTACAGGAATGACAGTCAACTTAGCCATAAATTATGGTGGTCGTGACGAAATTATCCGTGGAATTAAAAAAATCATAAATAATAAAATTACAGCAGATCAAGTAAATGAAAAGCTTTTTTCAGATTATCTTGATATGAATGAATGCAATGATGTAGATCTTCTTATCAGAACTGGTGGAGAACAACGCTTAAGCAATTATCTTTTATGGCATGTTGCTTACGCAGAACAGATTTATACCGATACTCTCTGGCCAGATTATTCTAACGAAGAGTTCTATTCACATATAAAAGCATTTGAAAACCGAAACAGACGATTTGGGGCAGAAAAATCAATAGAAAAGAAAGGAAAATAATTCTATGAATAAAGTTGCAAAAAGACTACTTACATTTTTTATTGGAACACCATTAATTTTAATAATCGTTTTTTGCGATTATCTGAATCATCTTCCTTTACAAATAATTCTTGGAATTTTCTCTGTATTAGCTGCAAATGAATTTTGCACTATGATTTCTAAGAAAAATAAACTCTTTACAAAAGAAATTATTTTAATTTCTACGGTTCTGCTGCCTTTTGCATGTTATATTTTTATTCTTTCAAATCTTTCACTTGATATAACTCCATGGCTTTTTATTGCAATAATAATTTTATTGATGGGCTTTGAAAGCTTTACAGCTAAATCTTTTGAAAATTCATTATCAAAACTTGCATATTCAACTTTAATAATCTTTTATTGCGGATTCCTTATTACATTCATTTCCAGAATGACACTTTTCCCCAATGCAAAATATATAATCAGTCTTTTTCTGATTTTTGTATTTATGTGTGATTCAAGTGCGTGGTTCTTTGGAATTCTTTTTGGAAAATCAACAAGAGGAGTTGTTGCAGCAAGTCCTAATAAAAGTATTGTAGGTTTTATCGGGGGAATCATTGGTTCAATTGCTTTTGGTTTACTTTTCAAATTGATATTCCCTGAAATAATGACAATTTCTTATCGTAACCTTGTTATTCTTGGACTTATCACTTCTCTTGCAGCAATTATCGGAGACTTAATCGAATCTGTATTTAAGCGTTCCTGTGATGTAAAAGACAGTGGAAATCTTATTCCTGGTCGCGGAGGAGTTCTCGATTCTATCGATTCACTTGTAATAGCAGCTCCGATTTTTTACATCGGATATAATTTCTTATTTTAATAGATGCCCGGATCCAGCCCGAGCATGACAAGTTTATTGTAACCCCGAACTAGATTTTGGGTCGTATTTATAAGATGCTGAAACATATTCAGCTTGACGTGAGATAATTATTATGAAAAAGGTTTTAATTCTTGGTTGTACAGGCTCGATTGGCACAAGCACACTTGATATTGTTAATAATATGCCTGAAGATTTTTCTGTTTGTGGACTTCAGGCTCATTCCAATAAAGAAAAACTGGAAAAGCTTTCAGCAAATTATAAATGCCCCTCTCTTCTTTCAAGTGAAGATAATTCTCCAGAAGCATTTCAAAAACTTATTGATGAAGCAAAACCTGATATTGTTGTAAACGGTATAGCTGGTGCTGCAGGGCTTTTACCCTCTAAAGTTGTTCTGGAAAATGGAATTGATCTTGCCCTTGCAAACAAAGAAACAATAGTTATGGCAGGCCCTTTAATTAAAGAACTTGCCCGTGATAAGGGAGCAAAGCTCTTACCTGTAGATTCTGAACATTCAGCTATATTTAATCTTACCCAAAGAATCGGAATGAATAATATTTCAAAAATTGTCATTACAGCAAGCGGTGGACCTTTTAGAACTTATTCAAAAGAGCAGCTTGAAAATGTTACTCTCGAACAGGCACTTAAACATCCTACCTGGAACATGGGAAAGAAAATCACAATAGATTCTTCTACACTTGCAAACAAAGGCCTTGAAGTTATTGAAGCTGCTTTTCTTTTTGATGTAACTGCAGATCAGATTGAAGTAGTTGTTCATCCTCAAAGTCTTATTCATTCATTAGTCCGTACTAACGACGGAGAACTATACGCTCAGATAAGTGAACCTGATATGAAACATCCGATTTTATGTGCTCTTAACTGGCCAGAAAACAAAGAATGTTACATGGAGCAGTTTGATCTGTTTGATAAGACGATGAGTTTCTTCAGACCAAGAATGAACGACTTCCCTCTCCTCTCATATGCCTTTGAATGTGTAAAATTTGGAAAATGTTATCCAATTGCATTTAATGCTGCAAATGAAGTTGCAGTTCACGCTTTTATTGACGGTAAAATAAATTATCCATCAATTTCAAGAATTGTACGTGCAGTCCTCGACCGCAACTGGAATAAATATCTTGATTCATTTGAAACTGTTTTTGAAGCAGATAAAAAAGCCAGAGAATATGCTGCGGAGTTAATATAATGAAATGGCTTTATGGAATTCTCTGTCTTTTCTTTTTAATTCTCTTTCATGAATTCGGACACTTTCTTGCAGCAAAGCTTTTTGGAGTAAAAGTTGAAAGCTTTTCTATTGGGTTTGGCCCAATACTACTTCATAAAAACATAAAAGGAACTGATTATAGACTTTCACTTTTTCCTCTTGGCGGCTACTGCGGTATGAAAGGCGAAAAAGATTTTCAAAAAGCTATAGAAGAAAAGTTGCCGGAAGTTTCTGGGGAAAGCGATTCACTTTATGGTATTCATCCTTTTAAGCGAGCTTTAATTGGTTTTGCAGGTCCATTCTTTAATTTTATATTAGCTGTTGTTGCCTGTTCTTTAATTAATGGAATCGGTTATACCTACTACACATATTCGAATAAAATCTTAATAAATGAAAATGTAACTACAAGTGTAGCAAGGGATGCAGGACTTATTTCTGGAGATAAAATCATAAAGCTTAACGGCAAAACAATTGAAGATTTTTCTGATTTAATAGAAATGGTTTCTGTTCGTCCTGATGAAGATGTAGAATTAACTGTAGACCGTAACGGTACAATTATTGATTTTAAACTTCACATAGATATGGATAAATCTACAGGAAGCGGAAAAATTGGAGTTGCGGCAGATACTTCTGAAGTCCTTAAAAAAGAATCTCCACATTACGGATTTTTCAGTTCCATAGGTCATGGATTTTTAGATGCTGTTAATACAGCGTCTGTAACAATAAAAAGCATTGGAATACTTTTTAAAGGTGTTGATGTTAACAATGCTGTGTCTGGTCCGGCTCGGGTTACTGAAATGCTCGGACTTACTGTAAAAGAAGGTTTTTCTGAAGGTTTAAGGGTTGGTCTTGTTTCTCTTTTTAGTCTTCTCTCTGTAATCAGTATTTCACTTTTTATTATGAATCTTCTTCCTATTCCTGTACTGGATGGAGGACTTATTCTTATTGCATTTATTGAAATAATTATTCGACGAAAAATTAATCCCCGCATTCAGTATTATGTTCAGTTTATAGGCTTGGCATTTATAATTTTTATATTTATCATAGGTCTAAAAGGCGATATTTTTTATTTTTTTAATAGAGGTAAATAATGAAAAAACATATATTTATTTTGGTTGCTGTTTTATTTTCTTTTTCTTTATCAGCACAATCACAGTCTCACATATCGACTCAATCACATCAGGCACAAGTTACACAGATTGCACCAGTTTCTGCGCATGGAACAGACGGTTCATACTACACGGCTTCTGACGATGGTTTTGTAATCAAGTGGACTTTTGATGGCCAGGGTGAACACTATCAGTTTTCAGATGTTTCAATAAAACTACTCGCTGTTGCACCAGGTGGTAATGAAATTGCGATTTATGAGACGGATGGTGGTTCAATCAATAGAATTACTGTATGGGACTGGAAAACTCTTTCACGCAAATACATCAAAAAGTTTTCTGATTCAATTACTTCACTTGCCTACTCTTCAAACGGAACTTACCTTATTGCAGGAACCGCAACTGTTGACGGAGCTGTATTTATAAAAACTGCGGGCTGGCAGATTGTAGACAAAATCAAATCAAATACCGGAATTGTAAGTTATATCAATACAAGTAAAACTGAGAAAACCTGTGTTTTTTATTCGCCATCTGGAAATCTTTCTTTTTATGATTTTGTAACCGGTAAGTTAAAACAAAAAATGCAGATTGTAAAAGGTCTTACCCAGTCTGTAATGTATAACGAAAACAGATATTTTGCCGGAGTTCGTGATAATACAATTTACGTTACTGCTTCGGGAAAAACAATTGCCTCTGTTCCTGCAAATAATCCTATTATTATTTCCACAGAAGCTGATTATAATCTTTTTTATCTTGAAAATGACGGAAGAAGTAATTACGAAATCAAGATGCTGGAAAGCAAAGAAGGAAATCTCGTTTCAAATCCCCGCCTTGTAAAATCAATGAAAGGACCTCGTGGTTCTGCAATAATAACAGCTGCCGTAAAGGACGCTACAAACATTTACTTTGGCGGAAAAAACGGAGCAGTTTATCAGACAGAAGCAGAGGCTACAATCAATACTACCAATCTTACTGAGCTTACAGAAAATACCTATTCAAAAATCAATGATATGGCTCCTTCTGAATCTGATTTTTACTTCCTCACAACTAATGCAATTTTCAGATCATCTTATGATACAGGTGTAATTACTAAACTTGCATCAACCTCTGGTGAATCAAATATTATTTCTTACAAAGATAACTCTGTAATTCTCTGGAGTTTTTCAGACAAAACTCCTGTAAAACTTTTTGACCTTGATAAAAAAACATCTTCAGTTTTGTTTACTCCGAAAAATAGTGTTCAGAAAGTCCGATTGTGCTCTGTTGAAGACAAAGATTATCTTATTGAAATTGAAAGCAACAGTATAGTTAATCTTTTTGATCTTCAGAGTGGTACTCTTACAGAAATTTATTCAGGAACAGGTATCCAGGATGCTGTTTATATGAATAACAAGCTTGTTTATATTGCAAAATCTGCAGCCACAAATCCCCAGACTGCACTTTTAAGTGTAAATCCAGAAACTATGGAAACTGTTCCTTTGTCTATAAAAGGAAACGTAACTTACGCTTTTAGTACTGATGGAAAAACCATTTATGGTCTGAATATTATTTCTGATGAAACCGGAAAAAATACTTATGTATTCTCTTTCAATGTTTATACAAAACAGATGACAAATATTTTGAGATTTACAGAGGAAGACCCGGAAGCCTTTACATATCTCAGTGGAAATACCTTGTTCACAAATATTGGTCGTAACAAAGTTTACTGCTATAATCTTTCAACTAAAAAGAGATTTGCCTATAACCGTTCTGCTTCTATTCCAAAAACAATCTGTACAAACAGCAGACGTGCAGTTATTTTAAATTCTAACGGAAGCATTTCCTGGTGTGGAACACTTGATTCAAAGCTTCTTGCAGACTGGTATCTTACAAAAGATGAACAGTGGTACGAATTCTAAAAAATTGCTGAGCAATTTTTTAGAATTCTGCGAGTTTGCTTCACAAACTCGTGAGTCGACATCTATTTCCAATCAGACGTATTTATACCACAGCCTCGCCAGAGAGCTTCTGAATAAACTCCAACATAGTTCTGGGCGCTTGTATCCCAACTGAAGTTTTTCTGCATTCCTCTAATCTGCATCTTTTTGATGTGGTCTTTTTTATTGTAGTAAGCCCAGACAGCCCATCCTACTGTATCGTAAACAGCTCCAGGAGTCAGTGCATCGAAGAGAAAGCCTGTTCCATCTCCTGTATTTTGATCATATTGCTCAACAGTATCAGCAAGTCCACCTGTACGGCGAACAATTGGTAAAGTACCGTAAAGCATAGAATACATCTGATTCAAACCACATGGCTCATACCGTGAAGGCATTAAGAAGAAATCTGAACCTGCTTCAATAAGATGTGAAAGAGACTCATCGTAACCAATATAAGCACGAAGATTTGGAAGTTTTGACTGAAGTGAATTAATTTCATCTTCACACCATTTTTCTCCGCTTCCAAGAATTGCAAACTGTACATCCATATTTACACAGATGGAAAAAATTGAACCGTAGGTTGGCGCAAAAACCTCTGCAATACCCTTCTGGTCTGCAAGACGAGTTACAATACCAATGAGCGGTACATCCGGCTTTACAGGGAGCCCCATGCGTTTCTGGAGCTCTGCCTTACAGATTGCCTTACCGGACATATCCTTTGCGTCAAAGTTTTTAGGAAGAAGCTTGTCTTTTTTAGGATTCCAGGTTTCTAAGTCGCAGCCGTTTAATACACCGCGGACAACATCAGAGCGAACACGTAGTAAACCGTCAAGGCCAAAGCCGCCTTCCATGGTCTGCATTTCTCCGGCATAGGTTGGAGAAACTGTTGTAATCATATCGGCGCAGGAAATGGCGGACTGCAAAAGGTTTATGCTGCCGTTTCGTTCAAGGCCTGCTCCGTAGTAAAGATTCCAGTCAAGACCAAGAGCCGGGAAAGAACTTTCGGGATACCAGCCCTGATATCCAAGATTGTGGATTGTAAATACGCTTGCGGTGTGTGCAAAATATCCGTTACGACAAACGTGTTTTAGTAAAACAGGCACAAGGGCACAGAACCAGTCGTGTGCGTGCATAATATCAGGATACCAGCCGAGGAATCGGCAAAGCTGAAAGGCTCCATGACACAAAACTGCAGAACGGTATGGGTTATCATGAAAGTCCGGTTCGGCTTTGGTTCCGTAAATACCATCGCGGCCAAAGGCCTGTTCATGGTCTATAAAATATACTGGAACATCTGTTCCTGGTAAGTTTGCATAATAAAACTTTACCCAGGTTTCTATCTGACCTGCAGCAACAGCTACCGGTTCATCAATTGCGTTGAGTTTTGAGCGGTCAATTTTATAAAAGCGAGGCATAACAATTTTTACGTCATGTCCCTGTTTACGCAAAGCAATTGCAAGTGCACTTACAGCGTCTGCAAGTCCGCCGGTCTTAGCAAAAGGTACGGTTTCGGATGTTACCATTAAGATTTTCATAGTCTATTCTCCATGTGTTGCATTATAGAATGCCTGGCGGCTGTTCAAAATTGTCTCTTCTGAACAGCAGTAGGCAATGCGGAACCAGCCCTTGCCACCAAAGGCAGAGCCCGGGGCACAAAGGATGTTGTAATCCTTAAGGTGATTGGTAAAGGCAAGATCATCATCATTCCAGCCGTCCGGGACTTTTACAAAAAGATAGAAAGCTCCTTCGGGCATTGCATATTTGAGTCCAGCATAATCCATAATTTCTATAAGCTCATTGCGGCGTTTTTCGTAAAGTGAATAATCGCAAGGGCAATCCCAGGTTTTTGCAATAACCTTCTGAAAAAAGGCTGGTGCATTAACATAACCAAGTACTCGGGTTGCAAAAATTGCTGCGGCAATAAAATCAGTTTTTTCAGGACAGGCAGGATTTACAGCAATATAACCAATTCGCTCTCCCGGGAGGCTAAGATTTTTTGCAAAGCTTGTTACAACAACTGCATATTCATATTTTGGGAATGCTGCAGCAACCTTTTTTCCACCATAAGTAATGGCACGATAAGGTTCGTCGCAGATAAGATATGGGAATCGGCCGGTTTTTGCAGCATGAGCTTTAAGAACGTCTACAACTGCCTGTAATTCTTCATCGGAATAAATGCGGCCACTTGGGTTATTTGGTGAATTTATGAGTACTGCGGCAGTTTTTTCGTTGAGAGCGGTTTTTATAGTTTCCGGGTCAAGTCCAAAGTCTGCTTTTGTAGACACTCTTATAATTTCTCCACCATGGTTGTGGATATAATGGTCGTATTCTGTAAAATACGGGCATGGAACAATTACTTCGTCCCCCGGGTTCAAAAGTGCTTTGAGTGTAGAATTAAGCGCTCCGGCCGCTCCTACAGCCATTACAACGCACTCTTTTGGTACTTCTACGCCCTGCTCCTTTGCAGTTTTGTCTGCCATAGCCTGTCTTGCAAAAGGATAGCCTGCATTTGGCATATAACCATGGCAGTTATGGCTTGTATCCTGTGCATATTCTTTTATTGCATCTACAACAGCCTGTGGAGGATCCAGATCGGGGTTTCCAAGGCTAAAATCATATACTTTATCTTCGCCGTATTTTTGTTTTAATATGGCACCTTCTTCAAACATCTTGCGGATAACACCGGCAGAAGGGCTTTTGACTAATGAATCTATTTGTTTTGAAATCATAATATTTTATTATAGCATATTTTTAATAAAAGTGTTAACAAAATGGCTCCCGGTCGTGAAATCATCTTTGCGAAACCGTGGGCTAGCCCACTAGGCGCTATTTGTTGCAATGGAACTATTGACTGCCGCTGCGCGGCATCAACAAATAGAGCCTTTTCGCAAAGCTGTTTCACTCCCTCGCGCCGATTTGTTTATCAGTTTTTTAAGAATATTCTTAATTATGATTTTGAAACTATAGATTCACAGGCGTTGTTTTATTGAATAGATGTATATTTTTGAATATAATGGAGGTATGTGGGATATGAAAAAGACTTCATCTCTTATAATTTTAATTTTTCTGTTCATGGCACAAATGGCTTTTGGGGGGGAGCTTTTTAACAAAAATCTTACGGATGATGAAAGACAGACACTCAAATCTGGTCAGGTATTGATTAAAAATATTGGAAATCAAAAGAAAATGTGCCTTGAATCAGGTTATAACACAGACTGCGACAAGCTCATTGGAGAAATAAAAGACCTAAGTCCAAAATATCTTGCAGAAATTATTCAGGTTAAGCCATATAAAGGTAACGAAAATCTTCCTGAGGTGCTGGAAGAACTGCTTTACAATGTTTCTGATTATGTGGGCATTCCTTATTGGTCGGAACGGAATCAAAAATACTATGATCTTTACGATTCTGCAGAAATTACTGATGAAAAAATCCTTAGTCAGGGAATTAATTCAGTAAGCAAGGAACTTAGTGTAACTTTTGGAATGAAGCCTTTTGGAACTGTGTATGAAACAATTCTGCTTTCGCGTACATCTTCTTCAGTTTATTATTCATCAGTCAATCTTAACAAACTGCGCTATAATGATCAGTTTGACTGCTTATGGCCAAAAAAGCTTAAGATCTGCATAATATTAATACGTGACGGTGACAATTGGATTTTGTATGGAATTGGTGGTGTAAATGCTCCACGTATTCCATTTTTTACAGAAAGAATTGAAACATCATTCATCAACAGAATTAAAACATTCTGTAATTTTATATTTACGAAATTTTAATTTGGAGACAAAGAAAAATGATTTGGCTTATCGGTTGTAAAGGAATGCTCGGAAGTGAAGTTGCACGCCTACTTGATGAAAAAAAGGCACATTGGGTTGGAACAGATAAAGAAGTAGATATTACAGACCCTGACGCACTTACTGCCTTTGAAAAATCGGTTGAAACTTCATCATATCTGGATACCTCCTGCACCGACAAACATATAAAATGGATTATCAACTGTTCAGCTTATACAAATGTAGACAAGGCAGAAGAAGAACCAGAACTTGCTGATAAGCTTAATAATCAGGGAGCTTTGAATATAGCACGCACTGCCCGTCGAATTGGAGCAAAGCTCATTCATATTTCAACAGATTATGTTTTTGGTGGGAATGGTAAAGAGCCTTACACTGAAGATATGGAAAAAAATCCTCTTGGAGTTTATGGAAGCACAAAAGCTGCAGGAGAAGAAGCAATTCAAAAGGAAATGACTCAGTATTATATCCTCCGAACAGCCTGGCTTTATGGTTATGACGGAAAAAACTTTGTTTATACAATGACAAAACTTATGAACAGTCATGATCAGATACGTGTTGTAAATGATCAGAAGGGTACCCCAACCTGTGCCATTGATCTTGCCAGTACAATCATCAAAATCATAGAAAAAACTGACAATGCAACCGAAGCCTTTGGCAAGCACAGTGCTCCAACTCCGGGAATCTATCACTTTACAAACGGCGGCGAAACTACCTGGTACGATTTTGCTGCAGAAATCTATAAGCTTGGAAAAAAGTTTGGCCGCATCACACACGAGTGCCAGGTAAATCCATGTACAACCGAAGAATATGGTGCCAATGTTCAGCGCCCTGCCTACTCTGTTTTGAGCAAAGATAAAATCTGCAAAGAGCTTAAGATAAAATTACCAGACTGGAAAGTAAGCCTCGAAAAATTTATACGCGGCGAAAGGTTTAAATACGAATAGGACAATCTGAGAGTAATATGAAAAAAATCTTATCCATCATTTTCCTTTGTTTTCTTACCTGTTCAATTTTTGCACAGGAAGCTCTCAAAAGCACAGAAGAAGATTATTATGATTTCCTTAGTCTCACAGGTCAAGCCCAGCGCCCTACCCTTGGCTACCGAACTTTGAGTGACAGTGTATGGGAGCTGGAAGATGATGAACATATCTGGAGCGGCAACAATCTTGGTACAACCAACATTATCTGGGAAAACTCCAATGCCGCTGATAATTGGTTTGCAAACGGCCTGTTCCAGGGTGTAAAATACAAAATCTTTGGCCCGGAATGGTTTAACAGCTACAACACTGCAGCCCCTTATGGACAGAATGATGGTGCGCTTTGGCAGGGAAAAGGATACAATACTGCACTGACCGGCGGTGTTCGCCTGGAAGGATATGGTTTTGAACTTACGTTTAAACCTCAGATTAGCTTTATGCAGAATCTGGAGTTTGATTATATTCCGGGTGTTTATGGAGATACACACAGCTATAACTGGGTTGGTAATGTAGATTTAGTACAAAGATATGGGGACACTTCTTTCTGGAACTACGATTGGGGAGATTCAGAAATTCGCTGGACCTGGCATGCCCTAACCTTTGGCTTTGGAAATCAAAGTCCGTGGCTTGGGCCCGCAGAACTTAATCCAATGCTTGGAAGTAACAATGCAGCCTCTTACACAAAGTTTGATGCTGGTTTACGCAAACTAAATGTAACTATCCCAAAAATCAATGTGGACTTAGGAAACATTGAAGGAAGAGTCTGGGTTGGCAAGCTCATAGAATCTGACTATTTTGATAAAGACCCAAATAATAACAACAGAATGCTTATTGCTATGACTGCTAGTTATGAACCATCCCTTATTCCAGGTCTCACTATAGGTCTTAACAGAATATTCCTTACCTATTGGCGCACAGAAAATCTAAGTTACATTTTAAGACTTTTTACTTTAAGCTCATCTAATGGTTCCTCAAGCGGCAATGATGAAGACCAGAAATTATCTCTTTTTGCACAATGGCTTTTCCCTCAAGTTGGATTTAAATTTTATGGCGAATTAGGTAGAGATGATTTTTCTTCAAATGAAAACACAAACCCTTATCATACAGCTATATATACAGTTGGTGCACAACAAAGTATACCTTTACCTTGGGGTTTACAAAGCGAACTTACTTTAGAATGGAATAATTTTGAAGCATCTCAAGACTTTCAGCTTCAATGGCCGTATATGGGATATTATGCTCATGGTTTTGTAAAACAGGGTTATACGAACAAAGGCCAAATACTAGGAGCTGGAAGCGGATATTTTGGTAACAGCCAGTTTGTTCAATATAAAGTTTATTATCCAAAGGGATATACAGCTTTTAAATTTCACAGATATTCACCTAATAATAATTCAATTTATAGTAAAGCAGTAAATGCTTATGCTTCTGAAATCTATGAACAATGGTATGCTAATTTTGAAACTTATTTTACCTATACCATAGAATCAAATTATTATATTACACAAAATTTAAAAATAATGTTTGATTATAGTTTTATACATATATTTAATTTTAACTATGAAATATGGAAAAATAAATATAGTAATTGTTTTAAAATAAATATAAAATATATTTTATAATATGAACTAATATAGGATTAATTGATGAATTATAAATTAATTGAAATGCCTGTACATGGTGATAAACGTGGAAAACTTATTGCAATAGAAGCATTAAAAGATATTCCTTTTGAAATTAAACGTGTTTATTATATGTTTGATACATTACCTAATGAATCTCGTGGATTTCATGCTCATAAAAATCTTGAACAGATAATTATTGCTATGGATGGTGCATGCCGTTTTGTTCTTGATGATGGACAAAAACGTGAAGAAGTTTTGCTAAACAGACCAGATGTTGGATTGTATATTGGCAAAAATATGTGGCGAGAGATGCATGATTTTTCTTATGGTTGTAAACTTGTGGTTATTGCAAGTGAGCATTATGATGAAAATGAATACATTAGAAGTTATGATGATTTTTTAAAGAGTCTTAAAGCATAAAATGATACATCCTTTATCTGATTGTAAAGCAAATATTCCTCAAACAACTAATATCTGGCAATTCTGTGTTATTTTTCCCAAAGCAAAAATTGGTGAAAACTGTAATATATGTTCAAACGTTCTTATTGAAAACGAGGTTTTTATTGGCAACAATGTTACTGTAAAAAGTGGTGTTCAATTATGGGACGGCATTACAGTTGAAGACAATGTTTTTATTGGTCCAAATGCAACATTTACAAATGATCTTTTCCCCCGTTCAAAAAATTCTGATTGGAAACTTCTTAAAACCATTATAAAAAAAGGTGCCAGTATAGGTGCTAACTCCACAATTTTGTGTGGTATTACAATTGGTGAAAATGCTATGATAGGTGCCGGTAGTGTTGTTACACATAATGTTCCTGCTGGAGAGCTTTGGTATGGGAACCCAGCAAAATTTGTAAAAAAAATCTAAGGATAAGATACATGAAAGTACCATTTTTAAGTTTAAAAGATGTTACTAAAAAATATGAAAAAGAAATTCATGAAGCTGCTTTGCAAGTAATTGATAGTGGCTGGTATTTACAGGGAACTGAAAATACAAAGTTTGAAAATGATTACGC
>JAEEGJ010022099.1_pt1 | contig 13557 bp, 18 predicted proteins | sample 8958761 | NCBI WGS metagenome assembly JAEEGJ01 (sample SAMN16246546, study PRJNA631951) | gut metagenome | biome: gut microbiome; feature: rumen; material: RS-attached | host: Bos | place: Iran: Karaj | collected 2018-10
CTTCAGTTGTAGGGGTGGTCATCAACGCGGTCTGCTGGAGGGCATCTGGCGCCGGCTGACTTGGATTTAGGACACGATATGGATAAAGAGGAGAAAAGGGCACTGAGGCGGAAGCGGCTGATGGAGAACAAGGTGTATCAGGCGATGGGGAGCGTGACGCGATACATGGACCGGTACTACCTGGATGCGCTGATGGGCTTCGTTCCGGGCTGGGGCGACGCCATTGCGCTGCTGAGCGTGGTGCCGTTTGTCTATTTCTCGTCGAGGGTCATCAAGAGCATTCCGCTGACGCTGGCTGTGCTGAACAATGCGCTGCGCGACGTGCTGATGGGCATGATTCCCTTCTTTGTGGGCGACATCATCGACTTCTTCCACCGGGCCAACATCCAGAACATGGAGATGATTCAGGGCTTTGTCGACGGCGATGAGAACATCATCAGGCAGGTGAACCAGCGGGCCTGGCAGTCGGCTGTGGTGCTTGTGGTCCTGCTGCTGCTCATCGGCCTGATGATTTGGGCGCTGGTGAGCTTCGGCAGCTATCTGTATTCGCTTGTAACGTCTGTGTTGCATTTATGAGGAGACAAGGAGTTCAAGGAGTTCAAGGAGTTCAAGACGTATGTCTGTCAACACACAGGGAATCAGGTATTGTCCTGAACTCCCTGAACTACTTGAACTCCCTGTTTACAAAGAGCAAGCGGAGCTTGCAAAAGTTAAATATATGAATAAGGTAAGAATAACAGCCATGCGGCAGACGGTATACGCTGACCTGATGGCACAGTATGAGAACGCGATTGAGCACACATGCGACGTCAGTGTGGGCCAGCAATGGGTTTCTACTGACGGCAAGTGCCCTGAGGGGTTGTGCCCATCGGCATGGTCGTCGATGCGCGAGTTTGTGGAGTCGCTGGCCCGCGGCGAGGGTAATTTTTACGATGGCTGGATGAAGAACCCGATGAGTGCCATGATTAGCTGCAATGACGGGTTCCGTCCACTAAGCTTTTATCTGGAGGTAATTGAAGAATAGCATTATGAAACATATAGTCTTTTCATTTTTATTGACGGGCCTGGCACTGTGCTCATGCAGCCAGAAGGCCCAGGAGAGCAAGATGACGGCCCAAATGGCCTTGGAGGGCGTGAGCAACTACTGCCACAGCGCATACGACTGGAGCATTGCTGAGGACAATCCCTCGATAATGAGCGTAACGATGGGTGAAGAGTCGGACTCGGCCTACCAGGTGGTTTTCCGCAGCTATACCGGTGCTCTTGTCTATTTCTATGTCAGCAAGACGGACGGTACGGCGCGGATGGTGGAGTATGAGCCAACCCTTAATGCCGAGAGCGAGGCAGGGACCATCGACTTGCACGACTACTTGAAGGGCAAGTGATAAACGGCTGAAAACCAATAGGAAACGATGCTTAGGAACTTTATATCCATCGACTTTGAGACAGCCAACCAGGAGCCGTCGAGCGTCTGTAGTGTGGGGGTGGTCATGGTGCGCAACGGGCAGGTGGCCGACACGTTCTACAGCCTGATTCAGCCTGAGCCTAATTACTACAACTACTGGTGCCAGCGGGTGCACGGACTGAGTCAGCAGGACACTGACGAGGCAGAGGTGTTCTCGAAGGTGTGGCAGCGGCTGGAGGAGCGCATTGCCGATGTGTTCTTTGCCGACCAGCTGGCTCTTGACAACCGGCGCGACCTGATTGCCTCAATCCCCTTCGTGGCCCACAATGCCCGATTCGACGAGGGTTGCCTGAAGGCTGTGTTCAAGGTGTACCAGATGGACTACCCCGACTACCGCTTCCACGATACGCTCAGGGCTTCGCGCAGGCAGTTCGGCCAGCAACTGCCCAACCATCAGCTGCAGACCGTTGCTGCTGCCTGCGGCTACTCGCTGCAGCACCACCACCACGCGCTGGCCGATGCCGAAGCCTGTGCCGCCATTGCCCTGAACATCCTGTGAGGCAGGTTAATGGAACCCTATCTGGGCTTTCTGACGGGGAACCTCCATCGGCATGATGTCTTCAGGCGTCAGCAGCAGCAGTTCACGCTTGTCCTTAGGCTGAAGGCTCACGCACCGCGTAGCATGACGGATGTAGATGCGCTCCAGTTGGTTGGCAATGAAGCGGGCATTGCCCCACGTCTCGGGATTGCGCATCTGATAGGCCTGCTCCAGCATCGTGCTGTACTTCGCCCATGCCTCGATGGTGAACTTGTAATCATAGTCACTGACGCGGCTGCGGGTTATCTGAAGCAGTTCGTCGACTGTGAAGTCAGTAAACTCGAACTTGTTGGGGAAGCGCGACTGCAGGCCGGGGTTACTGTCGAGCAGTTTCATCATGGGCTCCCTGTAGCCGCAAAGCACAACGGCAATGTCGCGCTGAGTCTCGTCGGCCAGGACGTTCATCAGCAGTTGAATGACCAGCTTCCCCGGGTCGCCCTCATGCTTGCCGTTCAGCAGGTAGGCCTCGTCAATCATCAGCACGCCGCCCTTAGCCAACTGCAGCACCTGCCTCATCGACCTCTCTTCGTCGCCCCAGAGGGTTCCGATGAAGGTTCCGCGGTCGCAGACCACCACATGCCCTTTTGACAATGCGCCTGCCTTGTGCAACAGCGAGCCGAAGATTTTGCAGACCGTCGTCTTGCCTGTACCCGGGCGGCCCAGAAAGACGCTGTGGAGCGATACCTCATGCTGCTTGCTGTTGGGAAAGAGCTTGCGCATCATCTTGTTGTAGTTGGTCAGGGCGACTATCTCGTCCATGCGGCGCTTGATGTCGGTACACCCGACCAGCTTGTCTAATTCCTCGCGTGGATTGGGAATGGGGCGCAGTATTTCAACCTTGACGCTGATGTTGTTGTTTTGCTGAATCTCGCCATCAGGGAAGATGAAGTCATCGGTATCCGACGAGGGCTCATCCTCATCTTCTGCTGTTGCGTCATAGTCACGGCCAATGACAGCATCGGCATAGGCTTTCGAAGCCAGAGTGTAATCGCTGTTCGTCCGAATCTGCTTGTATTTCAGCCGTTTGAGGCCGTCAATCACCATGATGTCGCTCGCATCCCACACACCGTCAAGTGCGAAGGAATTGAGAATTTCGGCCTCGGTCAGCAACACACCGAAGACCTTCATGTCAGGGTTTACCGACTGGACACTTTTCTTGGCTAATCGTACAGCCTCGTTCAGCTTCCAGACTACGCTCACACGAGGCTCGCAGTCCTCGAACAAGAGCATCGGACTAAGTGGATCAACCTCTTCATAGGTCTCACTTCCGCAGCAGTCGAGGCATACTATGACCAGGTTTGCTTCATTGCAATAAAGACAGACGGTGTAGTCGGTCAGGTAGGGAGATAAGCCGTTCAGGCGGGTTGAGTAGACGGCGTAATTAGTGGCCATCGCGTTCAGGTGTTTCCAAACAGTTGTCTTTGTCTGTCGCTTAAAATCGTCAATCAGTCTATTTGAATAAGTCATAATTCTATCATAAATATTTATAAGGAAACAAGGAAACAAGGAGTTCAGGGAGTTCAAGACACTCCCTGTCTACGTAGAGTTTACAGCATCAAAGCCTCCGACATTGTAGCAATATGTCAAAGAACGCTTCAGCGAATGAAGAGCAAGAGGTTACAATAACTACGTCATTGAACCGCTCGACGTCTGACTGATTTCTTAGTCATTTCGCTCATTCTTTTTGCTACAATTTGCTTGTTTTGTGATAGAATTATGATTAGCGGCTGCAAAGCTACACATTTATTTCGATACAGCCAAACGTTTTCTGCAATATTTTTTAGTTTAAGTGTTACGACTACCGATACAGATAGCGCTTGATGCTCATCTTCGGCGTCTTCTCAAAGGGCTCGTCGACGAACACCACTTCGTTGATTTTGCTATAGACGGGGAGCTGCTTGTTGGCGGTGGTGCGGATGAGCTCTGGTATCTCTGAGCGCTTGCTCACGTCCAGGTCGTCGGGTATCTCAGGATAGACCAGCGCCACCAGCCTACCCTTTCGCTCAACGACCAGCGACTCATTGACGTAGGGGCAGCCTGAGAGCACGGCCTCGAGCTCCTCAGGGTAGATGTTCTGGCCTGACGAGTTGAGAATCATCGACTTGATGCGGCCCCGGATGAAGATGTTGTTGTCTTTGTCGAGCAGGCCCAAGTCGCCTGTGCGGAACCATCCGTCGTCAGTAAACGCGGCAGCATTGGCTTCAGGATTCTTGTAATAGCCGATGGTGATGTTAGCGCCACGCACCTGTATCTCGCCTGGGACATTCATCGGGTCGTCAGAGTTGATGCGAAGGTCGTGGACTGGCTTGCCACAGGAACCGGGCACAAACTCCGTACACCATTCCCAGCCCAGCAGGGGGCAGGCTTCGGTCATGCCATAGCCCACGGTAAAGGGCAGGTGCATGCGGGTGAAGCACTCCTCGACCTCAGGCTTCAGGGCAGCACCACCCATGATGAAGCCTCGCACACGGCCGCCAAAGGCTGCCAGCAGCTTCTTGCGCACTATCTTGTAGATGGCTTTGCGGGCCTGGGGTATGGCCGTCAGCCATTTCATCTTGTCGAGGGCGGGCTTGATGGAATTGGCATACACCTTCTCCATCACCAGCGGCACGGTGACCACCATATAGGGCTTGACCTCCTGCATGGCTTTCAGCAGCGTCGAGGGCGAGGGTGTCTTGCCGAGGAAGTAGACCGTCACACCGTCGACATTGGGATGGATGAACTCAATGGCCAGTCCGTACATGTGGGCCATGGGGAGCATGGAGACGATGGTCTCGCCGGGCTGGTTGGGGAAATGGCTGTTGCTGAAGGCATCGGTGTCGGAGATGGCGCCGTAGGTGAGCATGACGCCCTTGGGATTACCGGTGGTTCCCGAGGTGTAGTTGATGATGGCCAGCTTGTCCATGTTGTCCGAAGGATAGGAAATCTGTTCCCTGGTCAAACCATTGGGGTGCTTCTGCGCAAAGGCCTTCTCGCGGTTCTCCCAGGCCTCGGCCACCCTGTCGTCGCGGTGCCAGAGCATGGTGCCTTCCTTCACGTCGATGGCAGCCCTGAGGTTGGGCATCTGACTGGGGTTGAGCTCGTGCCATATCGGCTTGTCGGTGAACAGCAGTACGCTGTCGGAGTGGTGCGTCAGGGTTGAGATGCTGTTGGGGTGGAAATCGGCCAGCAGGGGCACTGCCACACACTCGTTGACATTGATGCCCCAGAACGTCATGGCCCAGCGGGCACAGTTGCGCGCACAGATGGCTATCTTGCTGCGCTTGGTGATGCCTGCATCGGCAAGGAAAATCCTGAACTGCTCAATGCTTTGTGCCACGCCGGCATACGTAAAGGCGTCGCCCTGGTAGTCGCAGAGTGCCTTCTGGTCCCACTGTTGGCAGACGGTCGCCTCCAGTGTCTTCAGATAATGCTTTACCGTTGAAAGTTCTTTTGCCATAACGTTCAGCTTTTGTTTGTTCAACTTTTACTCGCCAGCAACGGCTTCAATCTCTACCAATGCACCCTTGGGCAGCGTCTTGACGGCAACGGCAGAACGGGCTGGATATGGCTCTGCGAAGAACTCTGCATAGACTGCATTCATCGCAGCAAAGTCGTTCATGTCGGCCATGAATACCGTTGTCTTCACCACATCGCTCATCGTCAGGCCTGCCTCTTCAAGAATGGCCTTCAGGTTGAGCAGCGACTGGCGCGTCTGCTCCTTGATTCCTCCCTCTGCAAACACGCCCGTAGCAGGATCAATGGGAATCTGCCCAGAGGTGTAAACAAGATTGCCTACTCTGATGGCCTGACTATAGGGGCCGATGGCTGCGGGAGCCTTTGTTGTGCTGATAACCTTTTTCATCTTACTGTTCGTCTTTTGTGTTATATCATAAAAACGGTACAAATATAGTGAAATAATGCGAATTACATCTCATTTTGCCACCAAATTTAAATGTTTTTATTACTAAACGCTACGGCTTATGAATGTAACAAAAGAACCGTCCCGCTGTGACATGATTTCATAAACTATTATAATAATTGCGGCAAAAGCAGTGTATTTGTGGCAAAAATAAGTAACTTTGTCCCTTTCAAACAGACTATATGAATCCAGTAACTGTACGATTACTCAACCAGCAGCTGGTTGCGCCTCAGCTCAGCGATGCTGCCGAGGTGGTCAGTTACATGGGAGCCATGCAGGCACAGGAGTATCGCATGATGCGGTGGGCCGTGGAAATGCGTACCCGCAAGCCCTCGGCCAAGGCTTTCAAGCAGTCATTCGATAGCGGTAGGATTATCCGTCTTCACCTTATGAGAGGCACCTGGCAGCTGATAGCCGCCGACGACTACTGGCCGATGATAGACCTCTTTTCGCCCAAGGCAATTGCTGTGACGAAGGGCTGGATGAGCAGCAACAAGATTTCAATTCCTGACGACGAGCTGATGCGCATCAGGAATATTCTTGCTCAAACAGCTTCCGACCTGGGGAGTGTAACAAAGGAGGATTTTGTCCGCGCTTTAGCTGAAAAGGACATTCGAATGGACGACCATCGGCTGTCGTACCATATCCGCATGGCAGAAATGACGGGAACGCTCTGTAGTGGTGATTTGCTGCCAATGAAAGCCACCTACGCACTTACGGCAGACAAGGTGAAGCCCTCTGTGAAGATGGACAGAGACGAAGCGCTGATGCTTTTTACCCGCAAATACTTCCAGAGCCGCCAGCCAGCCACGTTAGAGGACTTTGTATGGTGGTCAGGGCTGAATATCAGCGACTGCCGCAAGGGTATTGCCCTCATGGGTAACACTATTCACGTGGAAAGATATAAAGGCCGTGACTGGTACCTGACTGATGACTGTCGCTCGCGCGGCTTCCACAAAGGCAAGTTCCTGCTGATTCCTCCTTACGATGAATACCTGATAGGCTATAAGTCGCGTGACGTCGTGCTTCCGCCTGAGCATCGCCACCATGCCCACAACAACAGTGGCATTTTCCAGCCCGTCATTGCCTGCGATGGTATCATCTGCGGCAACTGGTCACCCTTCCGCGAGGATTTCCAGCCGGTATTTTTTGAAAGAGAATACGATGCCGGACAGTTGCAGGAGGCTTGGAAAGCGTACAATTTATTCAAAGAGAAATAGCATTACTGACATGAACGATTTAGCACATACCCTCACCATCTACCTCGCCATCATAAACGTGGCCACCTTCTTCACTTATGGCATTGACAAGCTGAAAGCCAAGCAGAAATTATGGCGTATTAGGGAATCCTCGCTATTGATGCTGGCAGTACTCGGCGGCAGCATAGGGGCTTGGCTGGGCATGAAGGTTTGGCACCACAAGACTCAGCATAAGATGTTCAGTTATGGCATTCCTGCCATCATCATCATCCAACTTGCGATAATCGGCTGTTTGCTATACGCTGGCACACTTTGAGCCACCGCCATGAGCTATTTAACTGAAGAACTGACTGAAAGCCTTAACCGTATATACGTGGTCGGCCACACTGCCTGTTTCCCTACAGCTGTGCATAGCCAGAATGGCATTGCCCATATCGACACCCCTGAGGGGGATTGACGAGGCAAGGATGTTGCCTAACGTACTGCCTCCTGCCACATCGGAGTGGTTCACAAAACGCTGACAGGGCACACCAGCCTTGCGGCATATCTCAGCGAAGACAGCAGCAGAAACGGCATCGCTGGCATACTTCTGGGCGGCATTGAACTTGATGACAGGGCCGCCACCAAGCAAAGGATGATTCGTTGGGTCATACTTCTCGCTGTAGTTCGGGTGCCAGGCATGGGCATTGTCGGCAGAAATCATGAATGCCCGCTCAACAGCCTGACAGAAGGCTTCCTCAGTACCGCTCTGAGCCAGTGCAATACGTTTCAGCATCATCGACAGGAACGGACTGCCAGCACCCTGCTTGGTCTGCGAGCCAGTCTCTTCGTTATCAAAGATAGCAAGCACCTTGGTAGCGTCAGTATCAGTCGTGCCGAGAAGAGCCTCCAGTCCGGCAAAGCACATCGAGAGGTCGTCAAGACGGCCAGAGGAGATAAACTCATCGTGAACGCCAAAGGTGCATGCAGGTGTGGCATCAGCCAGGTAGAGGTCGAAGTCAAGGATTTCTTCCTGACTGATGGACAGTTCGCTACAGATGACGTTCATCAGCAGATTGCCACGTTCAAGCTCATTTGTAACGACACCGAGTATCGGCAGCATATCCTTCTGCTTGCTCAGCGCCACGCCGTCGTTTACCTGACGGTTGAAATGAATGGCCAGATTGCTGATTTGAAGCAGTGGGCGCTTGACGTGCAGCAGTAGCGTCTTGGGGTTCAACTCATCGTCACCACTTACAATCACCCTGCCAGCAATGGTCAGCGGACGGTCGAACCATGTTGACATGATAGGGCCGCCATAAACCTCAGTGTTCAGCTTGACGATTCCACCCTCACACGTCATCTCAGCATTGGGCTTGATGCGAAACGTGGGTGAGTCGCAATGGGCACAAATCATGCGGAACCCAGCATCAGCCAGTGGCTTGCGCCCAATGTGGAAGGCATAGACCGACGAGTCGTTCTTGGTTACATACAGCTTGTCGCCAGCCTTGACCTCACCGATAGCCTCACGAGGGTCTATGCGGCGATAGCCAGCCTGCTCCAGTTCATTCACAATATTCCTTGCTGCCAGAAAGTTCACTGGCGAAGCGTCCAGAAAATCCAATAATCGCTTAATCATATCATTACTTTATTACTTCTTTCTTCATAAACTTTCCTAATAGTTGCTGCAAAATTAGCCATAATTCAGCGATTATTACTATATTTGTGCGCATTTTTAAGCGTTTTTTAGAAGATTACAGACCATATACGACGATGAAGCCGCTTTTGCATCAGAAAACCTTCCAGGAACTGACAACAGACGAGCTGTACGAACTCCTTAGAATTCGCAGCAAGGTATTCGTGGTTGAGCAGGACTGCGTCTATCAGGACATGGACGGTGACGACCAGGCGTCTGTTCATCTGTGGCTGACCGTAGCAGGCAAGATTGTTGCCTTGGCACGTATATGTCCTGCTGGTACTCACATGAAGGAAGTATCTATTGGCAGGGTTATCACCACAGAGCGCAACAAGGGGTATGGCAAGCAGATCATGCTTCATGCCATTGATGCTGCCATAGAGCATTTCGGTGCGACACACATTGACATTGAGGCACAGGAATATGCCAGAGGCTTCTATGAAACCGTAGGTTTCAAGCAGTCGTCCGACTCCTTCATGCTCGACGGAATCCCCCATATTAAAATGACTTGGAAAAAAGACACCGTGTGCTGAAGCCAGGCGGAAAGTTCGCCATTCTGGTTGAAGTAGTTGATGGCGACTCCATGTGGACGAATGTCGTAGAGGGCATGACGGCCTACTCGCCTGAGGAGCTGAAGACTCTGCTCGACGATGCAGGCTTCATCCAGACCGAGGTTCACCGCATGAAGCCATCGAATGCTACTGTCATTGGCGTGAAAGCATAGTCAGACCATGCTCATTTCTTCCAGGCATTAACAACCTCGCCGATATACATGGAGTGAATGCCGGCAGGGAAATTGGCATACATCCGACGTGGGGCATCGCTCTTGAAGTACTGAGGGTCGAAGGGTGCTGCATACATGATCTTGCACTCTATCACCATCGTGGCCTCAGTGTAATATGGAGTTCCGTTGGCGGTATAGGCCGTATGGAGCCCCAAAGCCTGAGCCTTGTCCCCATCGCGTCCGCTCTTGGTTCCCATGTAGTTCAGCACCTTGCTGTCCTTTACATCGAAGGCCATCACGGTAAAGTACTCGGCTTTATCCATGAACTCCTTGGTATAGCGCTTCTCAGCGACATAAACGGTCAGAGCCGTGCGCCCCCAGAGAGTGCCGATGCCACCCCACCCGATGGTCATGGCATTACTCTTGTCCTTGTTGCCAGCCGCCAACAGCTCGGCGTCATGGAACCATTGAAAACCATTCTCCGTAAAGTCTTCCCTTACGTTGAACTTCTTAAAGCCCTGCTCCTCCTGGGCAAATGCGGGCATGACTGCCATCAGCATCATGGCCGTCAGAGCTGTGATAAAAGTAATCTTCTTCATAAACATTCTATTATTAGTTCTTTTCTATTTGAGTTTTATAATGTCACTCCAACGGGTGGTTGGATTCTTACTGCGGAAATCGTGCTTGATGGCATTGGCAAACACCTCGGCCTTGCCTTTGCCGTTCTTCTGGGTGTACTGCTGGGCACCAATGACGATGGTCTCAGAGCCATGCATGCGGTTGATGCGGTCAATCACCTCATCAAGTCGGCGCATCTTCTGAATCTGTTCGGCATTCAGGTCAAACAAGTCCTGCTGGATGGGTGAGTCAGGAGAAATGCCCATCACGATGACGCCCGCTTTCTTATACTGATAGCCCTGAATGAAAATACGGTCAAGCACATCGTGGGCGGCCTGAACAATGGGAATCGTCGAGCTGGTGGGGGTTACCAGCCTTGTCTCCTGGAAGTTCCAGTATTGAGCCAGGTCTTCACGAAAGGCATTCGTATTGACAAACACGCCCACAGTGGTTGCCACCGTCTTCTGCATGCGTAGTTTCTCGGCACAACGGGCAGCATAGTTGGCAATGTGAGTGCGCAGGGCACCCTTGTCGCTTATCATGCCATTGAACGAGCGGCTGGTGCAAATCGATTTCTTCTTTGCCAGCTCCTCGTTAGGCACAGCGTCCTCACCGTTCAGTTCCTGCCAGGTTCTGACGATGTTAATGTTGTTGAACGTCAGCCTTACCCAGTCCTGATGGTGGTTGGCAAAGTCGAGAGCCGTCTTGCAGCCCAGCGACTGCAGTTTGGCAGCATAGCGTCGGCCGATGCCCCACACATCCTCGATAGGGCACCATTCCAGCGCCTTCTCCCGTTTGTAGTCCGTATCAATCATGCAGCAATGCTTATAGACTGCAAATTTCTTGGCCAGCTTCGAGGCAATCTTGGCCAGTGTCTTGTTGGGAGCCAGCCCGATGCTGATGGGCAGGCCCACCTCGCCCTTCACCCGTTTATGCAGGTTCTCACCCCACTGCTGCAGCTTGTCCAGCGCAATACCATCGAGGTACATGAAGCACTCGTCAATCGAGTAGCGGAAATAGGCTGGCGTCTCCTGTCGGATAATGCTCACTACCCTACCCGTCAGCTCGCCATACAGTTCATAGTTCGATGAGAACACGGCAATCTTCTGCCCAGGGAACAGTTCGGCCAACTGGAAGTACGGCGTACCCTCCTTGATGCCCATCTTCTTAGCCTCATTGCTTCGTGCCACCACGCAGCCGTCGTTGTTCGACAACACCACGATTGGCTTTCCCTCCAAGTCAGGACGGAAAACCTTTTCGCATGAGCAGTAGCAGTTGTCCAAGTCAGCTATACCATACATAGAAGTGAAGGGTGAAGGGTGAAGGGTTAGGCGTTATATTTTCTCGAAGGTCCTTATCAGGTGAATCACCGTTCCCCAGATCTGGAAGTTCTCAGGGTCTTTCACCTTGAACACGGGGTAATCAGGGTTGGCTGGTCGCAGTTCGATGTAGCCGTCCTTCCTGTGTGTCAGGTCAAGGAATTTCATTGTGAAGCCACCGTCCCACCATGCCACGACGATTGAACCGTCGTGAGGCTCCACAGCCCTGTCGATGATCACGCGGTCACCGTCAAGCAGTCCTGCATCCCTCATCGAGTCACCCTCCACGTCGCCATAGAACGAGGCTTCAGGATGACGGATATAGTCACGGTTGAAGTCCAGCGTCTCATGCCTATAATCGTCAGCAGGACTGGGAAATCCAGCTGCAACGCCAGCATGTTCCAACTCCAGATAGGTGTCAAATACACCTTTGATTATCTTGATGTTGCCCATCTCTAAATCCTAATTATTCTCAAAACTGATGGCAAAGATAGCGATTTTACGCTGATTATTGGTAATTTTGCCCTCACATTTAAATGAATTTAGGCAAAAGAGCATAGAGAAATGGATGTTACAGAGCTTCATGACGAAGAGAACCTGCTGGTTCAGATGCAGGACAGATGGGAGAATTACGGCAGTCTGGATGCGATTATTGATACCCATGATCCGTTCACCCTTGAAGGAGCGCCAAGGTTCGAGCTGTCTGAGAAGATTGACAGCCTTCTGAGTCATGCACTCACTGAGGATGAGAACCTGCTGCTTCGTCAGACGCTCGGCATGGGCTGTAAGCAACGCTCCGTAAAGAGTCTTGCCCAACAGATGGGAACCACCCAGAAAGCCGTTCAGAAGAAACTCGTCTCGATTGTCGAGAAACTACGGCATCACGACGATTCCATTCAGCTCTGGAAATATCTGAATCGATAATAAAAAACAATATAGGATTATGGTAAAAATCATCACAAGAGAGGCAGCATGGGAGCTGCTGAGAAAGTATAACAAAGATCCGTTTCACCTTCAGCATGCACTGACAGTGGAAGGTGTGATGCGCTGGTACGCTGAGCAGCTTGGGTTCGCCAGTGAAGTGGACTTCTGGGGAATGGTCGGACTGCTGCACGACATCGACTTTGAACTATTTCCCGAGGAGCATTGCATCAAAGCCCCGGAACTGCTGCGTGAAGGAGGCGTTGGCGAAGAAATGATCCATGCCATCTGCAGCCACGCTTACGGTCTGCACGTAGATGTGAAACCAGAGCACCTGATGGAAAAAGTGCTCTATGCTACCGATGAACTTACCGGACTCATTTGGGCTGCTGCCCTGATGCGCCCTTCGAAGAGCGTTCAGGACATGGAACTGAAGTCGCTCAAGAAGAAGTACAAGTCAAAAGGTTTTGCCGCAGGCTGTTCTCGTGAGGTCATTGAACAGGGAGCGGAAATGCTGGGATGGCCTTTGGATGAAGTGCTGCAAAAGACCATCGATGCCATGAGGGACTGTGAGGCTCGTGTAGCAAGCGAGATGGAGAATATCTAAATACATTTTTTGAAATCATACAAGAAGATGAAAGAGATTAACTACAAAGACATGAAGTTTAATCCGTTCAACCTCATTGGTGGTGAATGGATGCTGATAACAGCTGGCGACGAGAACAGCTGCAACACGATGACTGCCTCATGGGGGCATCTGGGTTGCCTGTGGGGAAACAACGATCCTTCGGCAGTGGTTTATATTCGTGAGTCGCGCTATACCAAGGAGTTTGTGGACGAGGAGCCTTATTTCTCGCTCTGTGTCATGGACAAGTCGTTCAAGAAGCAGATGGCCTATCTGGGCAGCACGTCAGGACGTGACGAGGACAAGATAGCCAAGGCAGGACTCACGCCCGTCTATGCCGATAATACCGTCTATTTCGAGGAAGCCAAGCTGGTGCTCGTCTGCAAGAAGGTCTATGCCGCAGAGATCCAGCCAAGTGGCATCATCTATCAGGAAACCATCGACCAGAGTTATCCGCAGGGTGACTATCACACCATGTACGTCGGTAAGATCGAGAAGGTGCTGGTGAGGGATGATGAGTATCTGAAATAATAGATAAATAAATCGGAAGTTAATTGTATGAAACATATAAA
>JAEEGJ010022101.1_pt1 | contig 13557 bp, 8 predicted proteins | sample 8958761 | NCBI WGS metagenome assembly JAEEGJ01 (sample SAMN16246546, study PRJNA631951) | gut metagenome | biome: gut microbiome; feature: rumen; material: RS-attached | host: Bos | place: Iran: Karaj | collected 2018-10
AAATCTCTTCTGTTCATTTCCATTGCCATGAATCCTGTGTTTTATGTGTTAGACAAATCAAAAAGACGTTAAAAAATCACTTTTTTTGAAGGCAATATATTTAAAATTATATAAAATGGTGTATTTTCAAGTAATTGATATAAAAAATACCAACAAGAAGCGTGCAATGACATCGAAAGAGAGCCATGAATCACCATTTCCGCCTCCTGTCAATGAGGACGACGAAGGGCAGGAGCGGTCGGTTGCGCCGTCGAATCCCGACGAATTCATGCACGGCGTTTTGGACGAGTTGGGATTCCAGTATGTTTCCTCCGAGCCGTTGCTTGAGAACATCGAACCGTACGCGCATGGCGGCACGGGCGAGATTTTCACGGCTCAGGATGGGACGTTGGGCCGTACGGTGGCCGTCAAGACGCTGAGGCCGAGACATCAATACAGCATTGACCAGATTGAGCGGATCGTCCGCGAGGCGAAGGCGGCGGCACAATTGGAGCATCCGAATATCGTGCCTATCCACTCGATTGGCGTCAGTCCGTCGCGCGGTGTTTATTTTACGATGAAGCGGTTGCGTGGCGATTCGTTGCGCCATATCATAAACCAATTGTCGTTGCGGAATCCTGCCTACACGCGAGTCTATACACGCAGCGTTCTCATTTCGATTTTCCTGAAGATCTGCCAAGGAATCAACTACGCGCACAGTAAGGGAATTATTCATCGCGACTTGAAGCCGGAAAATATTCTGGTGGGAAATTACGGCGAAGTGACGATTATCGACTGGGGGCTTGTGAAGAAGATGGATACATCGAGCAGCACGCACGTGCCCGGACGGTACAAGCCGGCATCGTCAAGCGTGGATTTAGGAGCGGCGTCCACCGCTCCGCGTCCGTCACAGGTGGATGTGGCGCCATCAACGACGGCGGGCAGTGTTTCCTTGCCGAGCGGTAATCTGACGAAAAACGGTCAACTGAACGGGACGCCGCGTTTCATGTCGCCAGAACAGGTGAATGGCGACGTTGAAGATATTGATACGCGTTCGGATATCTATGCTTTGGGTATCATTCTCTATGAATTGCTGACGTTCCGGAATCCCTTCGAAGAACTGGCCGGAGAGGACGATATTTTCGCCGCCGTGGCACGAGGCATCTACCAGCGGCCAAGGCAGACGGAACGCAAGTATTCGATTTCTCCCGAATTGGAGGCGATCTGTCTGAAAGCGATGGCGGTGGACAAGGAGAAGCGCTATCAGGCGGTAGGTGAATTGATCAAGGATATGATGGCCCATCAGGAAGGATTGCCTGTCTCGGCCTACAAGGCTCCGTTGTATGTGCGGGTTATGAAATTCAGCAAACGGAATCCCATCAAAACGAGCGCGATTCTAAGTTGTATCATCGCTATTTTCATATACTTGATGGTGTCGTCGTTTTTGGATTCACTGTATTTCAAGCGGACGATGAAGCAAGTGCAGGTGAGCGTGGCGACTGCTGAGTATAAGTTGGATCAGTTGGACAAGCAACTTGAACGTGCCTCAGCCGTGCCTTTGAACGCTTCGGCGGAGGTGCTGACTCCTGAGCGGTATGACGAGTTGCGGGATGAAATCGAGAGCCATTTCAATGAGGCGAATCTGCTGCTGAACTCAGTCGCGGGGCTTCATCATGGTGCGCAACTTATGATCCAGACATGGCGCGAACGAATCATGACGGCGCAAATCGAATTCTGTCTCAAACATCATAAGATAAAGGAATTGAGAAAGATACGGGCCATCATGTCGGCGGCGATGGGCGGCGATCTGGAAGCCTATAGCTACAAGATGCGCACGCTGATACATGACATGGAGACAGCCCTTCTGGGGGTCTGCCATTTGCAGGTGGAGAGCAATCCGCCCGGAGCAGACGTGATGATCAGTTTCACGGAGCAGAAGGAGGAGGGTGTGATGACTGTGGGCGCTCCTGTCCATGACGATATGCTTTATACACCAGTATATAATTTCTCCTTGGGAAAAGGTTCGTATATTGTGACGTTGCGGTTGGACGGCGCGCCTGACCTTTCCTTCCCTGTGACACTGAAGCATGGCGAAAACAAGCAACTGATGATTGAAATCCCGCGAGAGGTCCCCGAAGGAATGGTCTATATTCCGGGCGGAACATGCTTGGTCGGTGGTGCGCAGTCGCCCTACAAGCGTGAGTATGAGGCGAATGTGGAGCCGTTTTTCATTTCTCGTCGTGAAGTGACAAACCGCGAATACATTGCCTTCTGGTTGACATTACAGGACACGAAGCTTTTGAATTCGTACATGAGCCGTGTGCTTCTGTCCCGCGGCAGCAACTTGCCGAAGAACGCGTGGAACCGCAGCGGGAAGCCTATTGCGGAGATAGACTTGGACAAGCCGGTCGTCGGAATTTCGCGCGAGGCGGCGAAGGCCTACTGCGTGTGGTACAGCGAACGGTGTGGTCGTCCATGTCGGTTGCCGACAGCGGAGGAGTGGGAGAAAGCGGCGCGTGGCACGGATGGTCGTCTGTATCCGTGGGGCAATGTTTTCGTGAAGGAATACGCATTCACGTATGAGAACAAAGCGGCTCGCAAGGAGTTCGGATTGTGGGCGAAACCGGAGTCGTTCCCGATGGATGTTTCGCCCTACGGCGTGTATGACATGGCGGGAAATGTGCGGGAATGGACAAGTTCGGACTTCCCTGAAAGCGGCGGCGTGTTTCCGCAGATCAAAGGTGCGTCCAGTTCGACGCCGAGCCGTTATCTGCCGCTGGAACGAGCCGATGATACGGCGGTGGCACCGTCGGATGTCGGTTTCCGTTTCGTGATGCCGTATTTGCCGCGGGACACGGCGGGAGACGAGCAATAGCGCCAAACATGGATTGAAAAAGGCGCGTCGGATGCTAAATTTTCATGGAAAAGATATAATTTTTTACTAATAAAAAAAACATTCAGGAGCAAACATGGACAAAGTACGTTTAGGCATCATCGGTTTGGGAAACATGGGGTCCGGTCACATCCAACATATCAAGGCCGGCCAGATTCCACGTTGTGAATTGACGGCGGTTTGCGACATTGATGCCGCTAAGTTGAAGAAATATCCTGATATCAAAGGGTTTACGGACAGTGCGAAGATGATTCGCAGCGGACTTGTTGATGCCGTTCTGATCGCGACGCCGCATTATTTCCATACGACCATTGGTATTGACGCGTTGAACAACGGGTTGCATGTTTTAACGGAGAAGCCGATTTCCGTCCATAAGGCGGATGCTATGCGGCTGATCGCCGCCCATGAAGCGCATCCCGAACTGGTCTTCGCTGCAATGTTCAACCAGCGGACGGATCCGCATTACATCAAGATCAAGCAGTTAATCGAAAAGGGCGAGCTTGGCAAGATTCAGCGGACAACCTGGATCATCACGGCGTGGTTCCGTAGCGAGGCTTATTACCGCTCTGGCGGCTGGCGTGCCACGTGGGCAGGCGAAGGCGGCGGTGTGCTGCTGAATCAGTGCCCCCACAATTTGGATTTGTTCCAGTGGCTGTGCGGCATGCCCTCTGCCGTCACCGCCATCGGTGGCATCGGCAAATATCACGACATTGAAGTCGAAGACGAAATCACGGCTTTGTACGAATATCCGAACGGTGCTACAGGCGTGTTCGTGACGACGACTGGCGAGGCTCCTGGAACGAACCGCCTCGAAATCGTCGGAACGCGCGGCAAACTGGTCTGCGAAGGCGGCCGTTTGACGTTCACCCGCAATGAAATTCCCGCGGATGAATATTCGAAGACGACGAAGAGTTCGTTCGGTGTCCCGCCTGTCTGGAATGTTGATATTCCTGTCGGCGGCGGCAACGGCGAACAGCATGTCGGCATCAAGAAGAATTTCGTGGCGGCGATTCTGGACGGTGCGAAATTGATCGCTCCTGCGGAGGAAGGTATCCATTCCGTTGAAATGGCGAATGCGATGCTGTATTCGATGATGACTGGCAAGCGCGTCGAACTGCCGTTGGACGAGAAGAAGTTCGAAGCCCATCTGAAGAAACTCATCAAGAGCTCGACGTTTGTGAAGAAATCGACCATGAAGACGGACGTGGATTTCGCGAAGAGCCAAGCGTAAATCTTTCCGCCTTCGGCGGAGCTAAAAGCTTAAAGCAGAAATGCATTGTGAATAGATAAGAAAAAAGTTAAAAGTATTCTAGAACTTCTAGAGCTTCTAGAACTTCTAGAATACTATAAGGAGTAATGGCATGCAGGCAGGCGAACGTTACGCCATCGGCATTGATTACGGAAGCAACTCGGTACGTTGTCTGATTGTGGATTGTTTTGACGGCCATGAGGCCGGCGTTTCCGTTTGGAACTACCGCGGCGGCGAGGCAGGCGTGTATCTGTCGCAAAGCAATCCGCATATTGCGCGTCAATGTCCAGGCGATTTCATCGATGGATTGGCGGCGACCGTTCCTGCGGCGGTGAAGGCCGCGTTGGAATCAACGCCTGCGTTTTCCGTTGAGAAAATCGTTGGCATCGGCGTTGATTTCACGGGATCGACGCCGTTGCCGTTGGACGAGCATTTGGAGCCGCTGGCCTTCCAAGAGCGTTTTGCGGAGAATCTTGATGCGAAGGCTTGGATGTGGAAGGATCATTCCTCCGCCGCGGAAGCGGAATTCATCACGAAAAAAGCGCAGGAAATGCGTCCACAGTATTTGAAGAAATGCGGCGGGACGTATTCGTCCGAATGGCTGTTTTCGAAGATGCTCCACTGCCTGAATGTTGATCCGGAAGTCTTCAAGGCATCCTATATCTGGTTGGAGATGGCGGATTACATTCCTGCGTTGCTGTGCGGCGTGAAATCCGTTGCGGATTTGAAGGTAAATATTTGCGCGGCAGGCCATAAGGCGATGTACAACGATGAATGGGGCGGTTTCCCGGACGTTGAATTCATGAACGCGTTGGCTCCAGAGCTTGGCGAAATGCGCAAACGTATGCCGCAGAAGGCTTATACGGCGGACAACATGGCGGGCCGTTTGTGTGCGGAATGGGCCACCAAGCTTGGGCTTCCGAGCGGAATTCCTGTTGCGGTCGGTTCGTTGGACGCGCATTTGGGCGCGGTTGGCGCAGGCGTTGGAAACGGCCGTATGGTGAAGATCATCGGCACGTCTGTCTGTGATGTCATGGTATCGAAGCCGGAAATGGAAGTGCCTGATATTCCAGGCGTTTGCGGAATCGTGGAAGGTTCTCTCATGCCGGGCGTGAAGGGAATCGAAGCGGGCCAGACGGCCGTCGGTGACATCTTCAATTGGTTTGTCGGAAAAGTCTGTGGTGGCGATGCGTCGTTGTTTGGAAAACTGACGGACGAAGCGGCGGCATTGAAGCCTGGCCAGAGCGGCCTGTTGGCGTTGGATTGGGAGAACGGCAACCGTTGCATTTTGACGGATGCGCGATTGACGGGACTTATCATGGGACTGACGTTGCAGACGACGCAGGCGGAAATCTACCGTTGCTTATTGGAGGCGACGGCATTCGGAGCACGGCGCATTTTGGATCGTCTAGAAGAATACGGAATCGAAGTTGGCGAAGTCATCGCCTGCGGCGGCATCGCAGACAAAAATCCTTTGTTCATGCAGATTTACGCAGATGTTTTGGGACGGCCGATGTTGATTTCGGCGTCGGCTCAGACGTGTGCGTTGGGTGCGGCGATGATGGGCATGATGGCGGCGGGCGTCTATCCTGACGTGCCTTCCGCGCAGGCAAAGATTTGCGCGTTCAAGGATAAAGTCTATCGTCCAGTTCCTTCAGCGAAAGTGATTTACGATGAATTGTACAAGCTTTACTGCGAGCTCCATGACAGCTTCGGTGTGGCGGGAACAAGTTTCGACCATGCGGAACTGATGAAGCGTCTTCTGGATCTGCGCAGCAACTAGCCTGATGGGGAAGCCATGAAAACACTCTACACAAACGCCCGAATCCTGTCTCCCGGTGTCGATTTGCCAAATGCATCTGTGCTGGAAGAGGAAGGTGTTGTCGTGCAAGTATATCCGCCGAGCATGGCGTTGCCGCCGTTTGACGAGGCGATTGATTGCAACGGCCATTGGCTGGTTCCAGGCTTCTTCGACATTCATGCTTGTTTGCCGAAGGGGAAGGACATTCATATGTCGTTGATTCAGGCGAAGAAAATGGGTGTCATGAATCTGCTGGCGGCTGTGGAGGAGTCGGACTATGACATGATTGCCAAGCAATGCAAAGAAACGGCATCCGTCATGGAGAAAGCGAACAGCAACGCCGCACGTGTATTAGGCGTCCATTTGGCGGGGCCGTACAAGAACACGGATTATTTGGAAGTGAAGGCGTTGCAGCAGATTTGCGCGATTCGCAAAGTGACGTTTGACGTGGAGCTCCCAGGCGCGATGGATTTTGCGCAAAAGCTTCGGAAAGAAGGTATTGTGCCGTGTTGCGGCGGATGTTGCGCTGATTATGGCGTTTTAGAAGAAGCATTGCAGAATGGCGTACGCGACATCGGCGGTTTTGAAGCGGCTGGCTTGCCCGTCGTTCTCGCAGGGCTTGGCGAAGACGGATTCAGTTTGGAATTCGCGGGAGACAAGGCATTGGAAAACGCGCCGTTGATTCGCTTCATGTTTAAAACAAAGGGCTTGGATCGATTGATGATGACCGTTGGCGCGGCGGATGTGTCGTTCAGCGAAGCCTTGAAAAACGTCGCCGCTGTGACGGGCCTGCCGTTGAAGGATTTGATTCGGACGACGTCGTTGAATCAGGCTGTTTCGTTGGGAATCCACGATATTGGGCGGATCGAGCCTGGCTACAAGGCGGAATTCGTCTTGCTGAACGATGAGTTGAATGTTGTTAAGACGTTTTAGAGCTAAAAGCTTAAAGCTGAAAGCTTAAAGCAAATACAAAAAGGCTCGTGAGATTTGATATGAGACCGGAGATTGTGAAGACAACGGAACTGGCGGCAGGGCGTTTTCTGCGGCTAGATTTGCTCGAATATACTGATTCCAAGGGTGTTGCGAGAAAATGGGAGGCGGCTCAACGGCAGAAGGCGCAGGCGGCCGTCTATATTCTGGCGGTGTTGAAGCCGAGCAACCGTCTGGTTGTGTTGCGGCAATTCCGTGTTCCAATTGATGCGTATTGCATTGAATGTCCCGCAGGGCTGATCGACGACGGCGAAGAGCCGTCTGCCGCCGCTATTCGTGAATTGAAGGAGGAGACGGGATATGTCGGAACAATCGAATGGCAGAGCGGCCCGACGTGCAGTTCGGCCGGCATGACTGGCGAGATGGTGACGATTTTCCGCATGTCCGTCGACGAGACGCTGCCGGAAAACAAGACACCGCAACAGCATCTGGACGACGGAGAGGAGATCGACGTGAATCTTATTCCTTTAAATAAATTAGAGGAATATCTGAAAGAGCGCGTCCAGGCGGGCGACAAGCTTGATTCGCGTATCGCCGCCTGGTGCGCAGCTTTTTTAATGAATAATGAGTAATGAATAATGAGTAATGAATAATGAGTCATTAATCATTGATCATTAGTCATTAATCATTAATCATTGATCATTGATCATTAGTAGGTTACGACGAGGGCGATGATTTCGAGCGTTTCGTCGCCGACACATTCGACTGAGTGGGAGTTGCCTTTGCCCGTGAGAACGGTGTCGCCGACGGTGATTTCCGTAACGGTTCCCGCGTCGTTGACTTTGCCCTTGCCTTTGACGACGATATAGACTTCGTCTTCCGTTTCATGGGCGTGGAGGCCGATGCCGGATCCGGGCGGGAGGATCAGTTTGGAGCAGACGCGGACATGCGGGCCGCCGAAATCTTCTTTGTTGAAGTATTTTTCGAGCGTGACGGCACCCGGGCCGCCTTTCATGTTGACGCGTGTTTCGAGTTCGTAGGTTCCTGCACGTTTGATCATTGCTTGTCCCTTTGTTTTGAGGTGGTTATGGATTGTATTTCAGCCGCAGGACAATCGCCGTGCGGCATGGTAGATAGAGCTTCAGCGAATAGCGTTTTTCTTCGAAATCGTCGTCGGTCTCCGTTGTGACGGTCCAGTCGGAGCCAATCCGCCCGAAACCGCCGTAGAACGCGCTGTCGGAATCGAATACAGGTTCGAATGTAACGGCTTCCGGAAATTGCAGTTCGAGTTCAGGCTGTGATTTGACGGGATGGAAATTGAAGCAGAAAAGCAATCCGTTCCGCATGAAACAAAGGATCTTGTCTTGATCATCGATGCGGACGAGATACGGCTTCATTTTGTAGAAATCCGGATGGCTGCGGATGAGCGTGAGCATGGCGTGGTCGAATTCCGCCAATCCTTTGTAGCGTAGTAATGGATTGTCCCGCAACGACCAAAGGCGTTTGGCGTGGGCGAAGGACCATCCGTTGCCATCACGCGGGAAGTCGATCCATTCTGGATGGCCGAATTCGTTGCCCATGAAATTCAGATAGCCATGGCCGGCGGTGGCGATGGTCAAAAGCCGCGCCATCTTGTGGAGGGCGATGCCGCGATCGACCATCATTGATTGCGAGCCAAGCTGCATTTGGTAATACATGTCCGCGCCGATGAGCTTGAAGATGAGCGTCTGGCCACCGACCATGGCTTGGTCGTGGCATTCGACGTATGCGATGGATTTTTCGTCCTGCCGGCGATTGTTTAACTCATACCATAGATGGTCCATGTTCCAGTATTCGTCTGGTATGTCGCAAAGCTTGAACCAAAGGTCGGGCACACCCATGGCGAAGCGGAAATCGAATCCGCAACCGCCTTGTTCGACGGTGGCGGCGAGGCCGGGCATGCCGGAGACGTCTTCGGCAAACGTCCATGCGTCTGGCCTAAGCGTGTGGATAAGATCATTGGCGAGAGCGAGATAGGTCACAGCATCGCCATCGACGTTGTCAGAAAAATAGTCGTCGTAGCCGTTGAAGACATGGTAGAGGCCATGATCGCGGTAGAGCATGGAAGTGACGCCATCGAAACGGAAGCCGTCGAGATGGTATTCCTCCAGCCAGAATCTGCACTGCGAGAGGAGGAAGCGGCAGACCTGCGGTTTGGCGTAATCGAAGCAGCGGGAGTCCCATGCGGGATGCCATCCGCGGGCGCCGTCATGGAAATAGAGATATGGCGTACCATCTTGATAGCCAAGGCCTTCGATTTCGTTTTTGACGGAATGCGATTGGACGAAATCCATGACGACACGCAAGCCGAGGCCATGCGCCGCGTCGATGAGTTCCTTCAATTCGTCCGGCGTTCCGAAAAGATCGCAGACGGAGAAGAAATTCGAGACATGGTAACCGAAAGAGCCGTAGAATGGATGCTCCTGGACGGCCATCAGCTGGATGGTGTTGTAGCCAGCGTCGGCGATGCGCGACAACGTTAACTCCTTGAATTCACGGAATGTACCGATGGCATCCTTTTCTTGCGCCATGCCGACATGCGCTTCATAGATGAGCGGCGAAACGACGTGCGGGGAGGCGTTTTTCCAGACAAATGGCGTGGGTGGATCCCAAACTTGTGCATTGAAAGCGACACCGTATTGGCTCATGCCGCTCTGATGGCGGACAACTCGCGTAGCGGCGGACGGAAGGCGGAAACCTTCGCCGCCATCCCATTGGACGAACAGGCCGTAACAATCGAGATGGTGGAGCATGTCGCCATGGAAGACGCCTTCCCAAACGCCGTCTCCAATTGGCTGAAGACGACAGTCGTCATTCCGCGACCAGTTATTGAAAGTTCCTGTCAGCCAAACGTTTGTGGCGTTTGGCAACCATTCGCGGAAGATCCAGTTACGGCCAAGACGATGCAGGCCGAAGATTTCATGCCAATCCGGCGGAAAGGCGCGCAGTTCCTCCTTCTTCTTCTTGAAGGCGGCAAAGCGTTTCTGTAGAAACGGCTGGTATGGTTTCAGCCAGTCGTCTGCGGAAAGCTTTAGGGGGAGGTTGTTGAAATCGCAGGATAACATAATTAATAGTTGCTAGAAAGCTCTAGAGGCGCTAGAAGCTCTAGAGGCACTAGAAGCTCTAGAGGCGCTGGAAGCTCTAGAGGCGCTAGAGGCGCTGGAAGCTCTGGAGGCGCGGAGGAATTTGCTTTAAGCTTTAAGCTTTAAGCTTTAGGCTCTAAAACAAAGCCCCCGGGCGGAATAGCACGGGGGCTTTGTGTCAGTTACGTCAGCATGTTTCGGCTGTGTGGATTAGGGCTGCCACTGGCCGTACTCCCATCTGACTTTGGTCATGAAGAAATTGCCGGAATAGGCGATTTGGAGGACAGGGGCCGCTTGTTCAATATTATCGCCTTTGTGTTTTTTCACATGCCAGAAGCAGGAGATGATCGGGAAAATCGTGGGGTCGTATTGATTGTGACCGTTATTATCATCGCCGTTTTCAAGCTGGTATTCCTTGCAGTCCGCGAGGGTTGGGCATTCTTCCTTTGTACAACCAAACCATCCTTCTGCAGTACCATCGGTTTCCCCGTTGCACATTTGATAAAGATAGGAAATGCCTTCGCTTTGGAGACTTTTCTTTTTCCCTCCTTTGAAATTGGGATCCTCATCTTTTCCTTTATTGGTCTTGTTATCATAGAACATTTTGGCTGTTCCAGCACCTGTACTACTGCCGTCATAGGGATGGGGGTCGCCGTTGAACTTCTTGTCCATGGGGCAGCGGTAGAGCTTCTGCGTGGGGACGTAGTCCGGATAGAGGGTGGATAGCCAGTAGGGGAAGCGGTCGCGATAATCTGAACGATAGACGGAGCAGGCCAGGGAGAACTGTTTGAGCTGGTTGATGCAGACAGTCTGGTTGGCTTTTTCACGGGCTTTGCCGAGGGCCGGCATGAGCATGGCGGCCAAAACGGCGATGATACCGATGACGACCAGCAATTCGATCAGGGTAAATCTTCTTTGTGTTTTCATAGTGTGTTCGACTAATTTATTGATGGATTTATAAAGGAAACTTTAATGACAATAGCATAACGGCTTCCAATTTCCAATTATTTGAGATTTTTTTGAAGAAAATTTGGAATGTTTCTGTTTGAAGGGCGACGGCGGGGACGCCGTCGTTACCGTTCAACGGCGGGGACGCCGTCGCTACTATGGCTCAATCACGATTTTCTTGTGGGCGGCGGGCGACCATGCGTTGGCTTTGGAGCGACTGCGGACATGGAGGAACCATGTGCCCGCGGCGGTGTTCGGGAAGGAGGCCTTCGCTTCCGTGTGGGTGACGTTTTCTGGCGGGACGGTGTCGGGCTTCTGATCGAAAACGACGGCGTAACCGTTGTCGTCAGCCGTTGCGGACCATGTGAAGGCGGGATCTTTACCTTTATTAGAATAAATAGTGAAGTTGTCGATGTAGAGTCGTGCGTCTTTCGGATTGACGTAGCCGTGGCCGTTGACGGCGGTGGCCCATGTGGAGAGTTCGGCGGCGATGAGTCCTGTTGGCGGTAAACCGTTGGTGAAACGCGTCTTGAGAAGCATGTCACGCAAATCGAAGGACGTTTCGTGCCATGCATCGTCTTGCAGGGCGAATGGCTCCGCGGCACCGACGACGGCTGGAGCGAAGTAGCCGCCGGCGATGTTCTTGTTAGTCCATTCGACGATGGTCATGGCGTCGTTGACGAGCATGGAGAGGTTTAGGGCGCAACCGGGCTGTTTGAAACGGTAGTTGAAAGAAACGCAGGGCCAACGGCTTACGTCCCATGGTGCCTTGCGGAAGAAGATGGAATAGAAGCCTTGATCAACGTTCAGATTGATGAATTCAGCGCAGGCGGAGCCAGTCGCCGAATCGTCGGTATTGCGGAGAACCCATGCTTCGCGGCGGATTTCGAGACCGCCGAAAGTCGCGGGAGTTTCCTTTTCACCAGGCTTCGTCTCAAGATCCGCAAAGACAAGATGATCCGACGGAATGTAGGAGATAAGCGGAGCGGCGGGAGTGGCTGGTTTCGGCGGCGCGGGCTTCGGCGGAACGGCGGCGTTGATTGGCGTCGCGGAGGAGATGATCGGTAGATGGCGGATTTCAGACCAGGCGGCCTGTGGATTGCGGCGGCTGGCGATGTGTAGCCATGTCGCGCCGCCTTCCGGTAGTTTCACCGTGTAAGTTTTTCCTGTGATGGAATTTGCCAGATCCGGCGTCGTGTCCGGTTTATTGTCCAACGCGACGGCGATGGATTCGACCGTTGGATTGTCGAGGTCGATGACCGTTCCATCGGCGACGGCGGAAACGAGGCGAACATTGTCCAGATACCACGCAAGTCGTTGATAGGACGACATTCGGTATGGATCTGCGAACAATAGTTTGCGGATGACGAACGGTGCCTTCAGATGCGGCTTCAGGAGGGCGGCGAGATCGACTTCGGCGTGATGCCATTTGCCGTCATGGACGATGTCCATCTTGCCGACCTGCGTCCATGTGTTGTCCGTTCCCGTCATGTCGATTTCGAAATAGCCTTCATCGGTGACGGCAATGAGTTCGATTTCAATGCCTTGCGGAATCGCGTAATCGAAGGCGAGCTTCGGGAAGGCGTCCAATGTGAACGGCTTTTGCGTCAGATAGGCGCCCGCCGTGCCGCCGACATTCTGGTTGAGAAGACGGAGCGATTTTCCAGAAGTGTATCCATTGGAAGGGCTTGAGAGAAGAAGCGCGGCGCCGTCTGAGCCGCCGGCCCGTTGGAAATCACCGAAATCGTCTTCAAAATCTTGAATGATGCGATGGCCGTTGATGACGGGATTGGGCATGCGGTAGGACAGTTCAGCCTTCGGTTTTATCTGAGATTGAGTAACTTGCAGTTTTGTGAAATCGACCGTCGCCCCCGCGCGGTTGATGCCGAGCCCCGCGATTTCCTCTATGGAATCGTACGGACTGGCGATGGCGACGGAGGTGACGGTAAGTTTCTCTCCGTGAGGAAAATGCGACATGGCGCGGAAACCGATGGGAGCTTTGACGGAGAGCCAGCCGGGCATGGCCGGAATTGGCTGGATGTCGGACGGAGCCAAAAGGAACGTGTAGGGGCGGCGGGCATCCTTCGGACCTGTGATGGGAACTTCTCCTGCCTGCCCGTTGATGGTCACGATGAGGCTGAGATGCGTGTCGGCGGACGGACGGACGAGCAGTTCCAGCTGTGTATCTTGTTTCAGCTCAAGCGGTTGGTCATAGATTACGGTGGAGAACTGGCCGCCGGAGATCGGATTGGTGACGCGTGTATATTCGGCGGGTTCGGACTTGCCGTCGCCGTGGCGGATTTCTGCGGCGGGGAAGGCGGTTGGCGGCATGGCGGCTCCAGGCGAATTCTGGAAGGAGAGGCTTGCGCGGGCGATGGCGAGACCGTTTTCGCCCCATGTCCAAAGTGCGAATTGAGAAGGCTTTGACGCATCCAAGGCATCCGGCTGGTCGAAGACGCGTTGCAATGGATGGTATTGGCCGTTGTCGCCATGCCATGCGGAATCGACGAGAATGCGGCCGTTTTTCCGTTGGACGCGGATGTGCTGCCAGACTTGCGTGACGCGTTTGTACCAATGGCCCTCATGGCGGCGGAGGCCTGCGACGACTCGGTCGTTGTTGGTCGCAAGGCACTTA
>JAEEGJ010022102.1_pt1 | contig 13554 bp, 16 predicted proteins | sample 8958761 | NCBI WGS metagenome assembly JAEEGJ01 (sample SAMN16246546, study PRJNA631951) | gut metagenome | biome: gut microbiome; feature: rumen; material: RS-attached | host: Bos | place: Iran: Karaj | collected 2018-10
TTTACGGGAGGAACTCATCATGAAAAAAACTGCCATCATCTGCACGGCCCTTCTTGCTTTAGCCTGTTCCGCGACGGCTTTCGCCGCTTCTTCTTCGGAAACGTTTTTGGACAAACTGGGTATTCCGACAGGTACCAAAATTTTCGCCACGGAAACCGCAGAAAAAGAAAAACCTGCCGAACAACGGAAACAGGCTGAAAAGGCAACTTCCATGGATCTGGTGCTGATCCTGGACAAATCCGGTTCCATGTACGGACTGGAAAAAGACACCATCGGCGGCTTCAACTCCATGCTGGACAAACAGAGGGAAAGCGACCTGCCGGTGAAGGTAACGGCCGTCATGTTCAACAACGCGGTTTCCACCATCTATGAACGCGCCGACCTGGACAAAGTAAAGAACATCACAGATAAAGAATACACTCCCCAGGGCACTACAGCGCTGCTGGATGCCGTAGGCAACACCCTGTCCCAGATGAAAGCCCTGCCGGACATCGATGCCAAAGGCAACAAAGTGCTGGTGGTCATCACCACAGACGGCAAGGAAAACGCTTCCAAAGAGTGGACCTACCCGAAAGTGAAAGCGCTGATCTCCGAACTGCAGGAAAAGAATTTCGAATTTGTCTTCTTAGGCGCAAACATCGACGCAGCCGAAGCAGCGCAGAACATCGGCATCAAAAAGGAAAATGCCGTGAAATACAGAAACACCCAGTCCGGCGTGAAGGCCAACTTCCGCGCCGTGAATGCCATGGTAGCCGATTACGCAGCCGGTGAAATGGCATCCGGAAACTGGAAGAAAGAAGTAGAAGAAGACAAATAAAAAGAAAAAGCAAAACAAGACAAACGGTCACGCACCGGATGTCACATAAAACTACACGCATAGAACATTGCGTACAGAACGTTGCGTACAAACAAAAAACGCCGGAGCCCGCTGACAGGGTTCCGGCGTTTCATTATTTCAGTCTGCAAAGCCTTTCAGTTTTTCACTTGTTCAGACACCGTTCCGGTAGTTCTATTTTTCACAGACCTACAGACCGGTTGTAAAATACTCATTAATTATGTTCATAGCCACATTGCCCATGATTGCCCCCTGATGTCCGACTCCCGGAACAGTCACAAGCCTCCAGTTAAACGGAACACCCAGTTCCTCCGCTTTAGCTCTTGCTGTTTCAAAAAACTTTTTGCCGCGGGTCAGGCGGTTTAAGCCCTGCCTGTCTGCTTCCGGCGTCATGCGCAGATTTTTGGAACGTTTCACATCCGCTTCGCCCAGCAAAAGGACTACCGGCCTCGCAAAAGCCGCTGCCAGTTCAGCATCGCCAATGGGAACCCCGGCAAGCCCATAAGGGAAAGGATCGTCTTTTTCCGGCATTGTGTATAAGCCTGCATTCGAGGGCATAATCAGGCAGGCATCCGTTTCCCCGCCAAAAAGAGCATAACGGTGTACAATCTGTCCCCCGGCCGAATGTCCGAAAATTACTACAGGGCTCGTATAAGCTTCCGTTCTTGCTATCAGGTCGCCGATGATGCGGTCAATAGCCGGCAATACCCAGCGGTCTTTTGGCTGCAGGTTCCCGGTTCCGTCCGTCCGGTCCATAATGTTGGCTGTATTGTAATACCGTGACCCCGGATATTTTTCTTTCGTAAATTCAGGACAGATGATCAGAAGGTCATTCTCATCCGCGTGGGAGATCCATCCGGACCGATACGTCTCCGGGTTCCGGTTCATACCGTGAAAGACAAACACAATGACTTTTCCCGGCTGCCAGCCGGCAGAACGGTACGCGTACACCCTGACCGGGTCTTTTGTAACACCGGTGCTCTCTTCTATTATATAACTGCTGGTCCCAACAGGCAGAGATTCGGCAAAAACGCTTTGAAACGAAACGGAAATCAGGCAAAGCGTGCACAACAGTAAAACCGTAATCCATTGCCTGCAGTTAACAAACCACCGGTTATTATTTCTTTTTATAAAACCATTCATATTATAAAACCATTCATAAACAACACACAGGCTTTCATTTACACAGCTTTTTTATATTCTCAAACTCCCAGTAATACTCAATATCTTCCATGGTCCTTATGACAACATCCTGCATAAGCTTGTCGGCCACCGCGAAGAATTCGTACTTGCCGCTGTCCCGCAGCTGTTTCGCGGAGACAGCAAGCTGCAGCCAGGTCCTTTCCTGCTCCGCTTCCGCGAATCCTTCCATCAGCACCGCTTTCACCCCGGTGGCCACCTGCCCCAGGAAGCTGTTCTCCAGCCAGTAGGCCATCTTCATGCCGCGGTAACTGCTTCCGCACAGATTCCGCAACGCGTAAAACGGTTTCTCTTCCTGCAGCCCGTTCCAGATATCCGCAAAGCAGAAATCATATTCCCCGTCCTGTACCTTCGGCATGAACTCGAAGGCATCCGCCTGTACCACACGGATCTTGGCCCCGGCTTCCCCGAACTGCGGCAGAATCTTCTCTTTGAAGAATTCGATGATGCCTGCATTCCGTTCCACGACGGTCACGCTTTCCACTTCCGGTTTCAGCGCCGCCATATAGGCGAAATAACCTAAACCCAGGCCCAGCGTCAGCACCCTGCCCTTCGCTTCGTCAACGGCCGGCTGCATGGTAAAGATCTCATTGAACGTGACGGACATCCATCCGTTTCCCTCTTTGTCCTGCAAAATGTAATAGGGCGCGGGTTCGTCTTTCCAGAAACCGATACAGGGAACGAAGGAATCCAGACCGCCGCATTTTTCACAGACAACCTCGTTCCATAAGATAACCTCGAACTGCCTGTCAATGACAGAAGCAACCCGGAAGTCCCCCAGTTCACACCCTTCCAGCCGTATGTCACGGTAATAGGGATTCCGCAGCAGGTCTTCACGGGAAAAAGCCCTGCAATGGGAAATCAGGGGATAAAACGGATCCTGCTCCGAAGTAATCTGATGCCCCGCCAGCGCACTGACCACATTGACAGGGGTTATGTCCCCGTCCTTTGCGTTTCCCAGATTCAGGACGCAGTCATACTTGCTGTCGGAAATCATGGACAGGATCTGACTGAACGCGGACTGGTACGAAAAATAATTTTCAATATACCCCGGGAACAGATTCCGGATCCGCCGGCTGCTAACAAATTTCATATTACTCTCCATTCCGCCGCCGTTCATCGACGGCACAAAGCCGTTTTCTTTATTCATACGCAATGGGATCAACCAGACCATTCTCCTGAAAGGCCCGTTTCCGGTCACGGCATGTCCCGCAAACACCGCAGGCTTTCTCATGTCCCTCGTAACAACTCCAGGTCATTGCAAAAGGAACGCCGATTTCCAATCCTGCAGCCACAACATCCGCTTTTGACCTGGCGATAAACGGCGCAACCACGCGCAGCGCCTTCCCGCTGCCTACATAAATGGCGTCGGCTATAGCCTTGTTAAATTCTACGCTGGTATCAGGATACGCGCTGCCTGCCGCGTCATCCGCATGGGCTCCGTAATAAATCACTTCGCAACCGTTTCCTATGGCAACGGAAGCCGCGGAGGAGAGGAACAACCCGTTCCGGAAAGGAACATACGTGCTGACCGGCGCGCCGCTTGTTTTGGCAAGCTGGTCAGAATACTCCTCATGGGGAATATCCGCTGCCGATCCTTCCAGCAGGCTGCAGTCAGCGCCCTTGAATATTTCCCCCAGATCAAGCGTAATCCTTTTTACGCCATAGAAGGAAGCAATTTTTTCCGAGGCTTCCAGTTCCTTCTTATGTTTTTGGCCATAATAAATGGAAAGGGCCAGTACTTCGTCCGCCCCGTATTTTTTTACGGCGAGCCCCAGACAGACGGAGCTGTCAAGACCGCCGCTGAACAATACCAGTGCTTTCATAAAACGATTCCTCAAAATTAAAACGGTTTTTTGCAAAATCCGGTTTACAGGTTATATTCGACCCATTCCCCGTCTTTCAGCGTTTCGTAAACGCCCCACTCCGGTTTCCCGGTATCACGGCCCTTCACCCGCAGGGGTATGAACGCGTCATGCTGGCACCCCGGAAGAGGATCCTCCATTTCGATCCAGCCTTTTTCATCAATCAGGCCGTTCCAGTCAGCATACAGGTCTTCCGGCGAATCATACCAGTAGTCCGCCGCGCACAGAACCGCGTCCGCACCGGAATACGTAAAGAGATAGACGCCTTCCCCGGTTTTATACAGCATGATTTTATAAATATATGTATTATCATCCGATTTTTTGGGCTCTTTGAGCCGGGCGTACATTCTCATATTCCCTCTCCGTAATTCCGGTTTACCTGCATATCCCGGTTTATATCATAAACAGCAATTTAGTCGCTTCTATCATTTATAACAGCAAGTCGCTTCTATCATTCATTATAACAAAACAGCCGCAGAAAAATCTACGGCTGTTTAACTTAATATGAATTTGTTTAACCTGACGCCACATTCATCACCAGGTTTACGATGCTCCGTTTTCTCCGTGCCTTATACCTTCCGTTAATGAAGAGCGCCGCATTTTATTTCCGTTACTTTGCCGTATTTAATTTCAATCTTTAACCCGATGCCCTGCAACCCTTCGGCATAATAAATAAAATCTTCTTCGTGGATGAAATCCGGTTCGCCGTAGGCTTTTTTTACCATATCCATACTGGCGCCCAGACCGATACCGGCCTTTGTTTTGGCATCGCTGAAATCATCGGCTTTCATTTTGGTTAATTTACCATTTATAAATTCAAAATCCAGGGAGTTGCCGTATTCGTATTCAACTTTTTCCCCGTAGGATTTCATTTCACGCTCGGACTTTCTGGGAGTTCCATAGGCCTTTTCAACGGCGCTGATAGAAGCTCCATAAGGAATTCCTCCAAGTTCCAGCTGGTTTGCGGGTACCGTGGCAAAGCAGGTTGAACCTGCGAGGAGTGCAGCGCCTGTAATAGCAGTTATTAACAGTTTTTTCATTTTCATTCTCCTCCTGTAAATTTTAATACATACGATAAGTCTGTCACGCTTTATTAGTCCCTGCAAGGACAGGTGTCGACAATTGAAATAACGCCAATTATCTCTTCAAACCTGAATATTTCACTAATTGCTCAAAGTCCAGCAACTGGTGCCGTCCAACGTGCAAGTACCACCCGCTATATTTCTCAGCGCTTTTTCGTCCAGTTCAACGTCGGCCAGTTCCGCAAAATAAGCTTCCGCTTCGTCCTTCGTAATCTCAAACCCTTCTGCTTTGGCCAGCGCCATCAGTTCGTCCGCGGTTTTGCACTGCATTATGGGCAATCCGGTTGATCCATGTAGCGACGCTGCCCCGTTGCGGAAAAAATGAATTTGTATGATTTCTTAATACTTTCCGATAAACTCCAGCAAGCCCTTTATCTCTGTCAGTTTGTCTTCCACCGGACCGCAGCGCAATCCTTTACCGGATACGAGGAGAGCCTTGGGGAACCGTTCCCACTCAATCGCACTGACTCCCCTGATTTCATTATTGTAAAACCGCATTGCGTCCCCGCGCATAAATTTTACTAAAAAACTCCGAAACACCTCGGACAGATCCGCATTCAGTACATTGCCGTACAGCTGCGCCCCGTCGCTGTTTCCCAGAAACGCCGACGCCACGTCCACCGTACCCGAGCCCAAGTTCTCCAGCAGCGGCTTTACGTTCCAGTACAGCAGATAGACCGGATTGCCGCCTTCCGCCAGTTTTCTTGCGCTGAGATACACGCCCAGCGCGCTGCACTGTTCCACCGCTTTCGCTTTTGCTTCCACCTCAGGCACCGTCGCCGCCTGTTCCCGGACATAGTCTCTTACGGCCTGCGCATCCGCAGGGCTGACTTCGTCAAGGAAGCGCAGAATAACATTCAGTTCGCCGGATATGAAATCCTCATAGGTCTGACTGCCGACAAAGGATTTGTAAATCTTTCTTTCATTGCTGGCGACGCCAATCAGGAATTCGACGTGATCCGCAGCTCCGTTCCGGTAGGCCCCAAACACATCTGCGGGGATCAGTTTTCCGTCCCGGACCGGCCCGGACAGAAACAGACCCATCAGAAGTTTTTGCGACGCTTCCTTCAATTGTTCCGTGGAAAGCTGCATCAGTTCTTCCATCGTCGCCGTCGAAGTTTCCTGCAACAGTTTCTTCGCCAGGAGTCTCGACATTTCCGGCGAATCGTTCGAAGCCATGGGATTGCCGTGGAACACAAAGGCTTTCCGGAACAGGCCCTTCGCCTGTCCGCAGGTCGCCAGCAGGCTGATGGAGGTGGCCCCGGATTCAAAGCCCATCACGGTAATCCGGTCCGGGTCGCCGCCGAAAGCCGCTATGTTTTCTTTGATCCATCGCAACGCCGCAATCTGGTCAAGGAGGCCGAGGTTCAAGGCATCGGGATACGCCTCCCCGCCGGGCACTTCCGAAAAATCAATGAAACCGAAGATACCCAGACGGTAATTGAAGCTGACGCCCACAACATCCGGGCAGGTGCGGATCAGATTGCTGCCGTCCATCAGCGGATCGGCAGACCCGCCGTAGGCAAAATCGCCGTGGTGGAACAGCACGATGACCGGCTTTTTCCGGTCCGTCTTTTTACTGCCCACACAAATATTCAGCGTCAGGCAGTCCTCGCTTTGCCTGTGATGCTTTAAAATCGAGCCCTCGTGATCCACCTGGATCGCGGACGCGCCGAGATGCTGCGCCTCAAATACGTCCGCCGATTCCGGCAGCGGTTCGGGCGCTTTCCACCTGCGTTCCCCCACCGGAGGCTTTGCATAGGGAATTCCCGAATAGTAAATGATGTTCTTCTCTTTTACACCGACATAGGTCCCGGTTTTTGTCTTTACCGCCAGGCCGGTATCATAGGCGCCGCGGATGGGCCGGTTCTGCCGGTTCACTTCGTCCAGGTCGACGGTTTTCAGCGCTTCGTCAAACACAAAGCCGTTGCTCCCGTCTCCGTATTGCCTGCGGACTTTCCGTACACGGTACCAGCGGACAGCCATACTTAACAAAAATCCCAGAACCGGGAAGGCGATGACGCTCCTGTACTGTACCAGCAAATGCCCGAGCATGGAGACTCCCAGCCATGACATGGCGATATGCTGGACCGCCAGAAAGATGACGATGAACAGGGCAAAGGCCAGGAACCGGTATGCCGGTTTCTTCTGTATGGCCCGGCTGAAAATGATGCTACCTACCACGCAGTCCATCGCAAACCCGGCCACAAGGCAGACTGCCAGACACTGCCAGTCCGGCCAGCCCAGCAGCTTCGGGATTTCATAGCCCAGTCCGTACCCTAGCGCCGAGACGAAGGCTATCATAAGATCATCAACCGTTAATAATTTTTTCATGCTTCACCAGCATTATTGTCTCTGTTAACATACTTGCGTTGTAAACACTGCGATTGATCCGGCCGTTTCAGTTCCACTTCCAGGAATCGCTGTAGCCGATTTGCTTTTGCTTCATATACGGCTTCATCGTTTCCCAGACGGCTTTCAAAACCGGCCTTTCGTTTTTGGAAGGAGAATACTCCCACTGGTCGGCGGATTTTTCATAAAACGCCCCCACCATGGTATCGTTTTGGGACTCGAAACCGTAAACGACAGTCCGTTCCAGGGAACCGTCGCTTTCACGAACCGCCTTTACCAACACCCGGTAGTCCATTCCCGCCGGAAGATTTGCCGCGTTAATGCTGTCCGAATCCAGATAAAATGACCGGCCGTCATGGGAACAGCACCACACATCCGCAGCCAGAGATACGCCCGGCAGATACAGGGCGCCGGCCGCAAAAACCGACACCGCCAGGACCAGAACTTTTAAAACTCTTCCTATGTACATGAGTTCCTCCTGTTTTTTCCAATGAAAAAACACCACAATCCGATTCGCATCGGGAGCGGGGAGATTCCCCGTTATTTATATTTTTATGCCCCTTGGCCGTCCAGATACGTATTGATGGCATCCTGGGCCAGCACAAGATCCACCAGGCCGAAGCCCAGAATGTAAACGATCAGATACAGAATGCCCGAATTGCCGCCGGGGTTCCGCTTCAGATTATCCACGTTCTCCCCCAGCCGGTAGGCCCAGATAAAGCCGTAAAGTCCGCAGGTGATCAATGTTAAAATCAGAACCATCATGCCGCCCATGGCATCCTTCTTATACAACAGGGTGTTCATCTCATTGGTGACTTTGTAGATCCAGTACAGTCCGTATAACCCGAAGGTAACGAACGATAAGATCACCGCGAAAACAATACCTCTTTTCTTAACCATAATTATTTCTCCCCTCAACTGTTATAGTTTTTTATAACCCGTTTTGTCATTGCCTTGAAAACACAACGTTCCCTTATTTCTTCCACTCTTCGTGGCGCTCGCCCTTGCCGTCAAACCAGATATGCTTGTCGCGCCGGCTGTTATCCGGATAAATCCAGAAAATGTTTATATGCCGCCAGCCTTTCGCATCGTAGGTCGTGACGCTCTCCCGGTAAAGAGTTTGTCCGTTAATGATGACGTACCCGTATTCCTTACCGTACTGTTTCCCGTCCTTATCATACCATATATGCTCGACATCTTTATCACCCTTGGCCGTGAAAAATGTATATTCTTTGTGAAAAATACCCTTCTCGTCATACCAATACCGGGTCCGGGACTTTGCCGACGTCGCCGCCGTAACCGTATTTTCTCTTGTACCCTCAGGAGACGTGGTTAGTTCATGCCGGTTCCCTTCCCTGTCATACCAGTAATGCATCACAACCTCAACCTGTCTGGAGAGCAGTCCTCTCTCGTCCTTGGCATAGACGTAGGAGTCATGCTGCTCGTGGAACAAACCGTCCTTATCATACCAGTTCTTCGGCGAATCGCCTGCCTCCGCCGCAAATCCCACGCAGAGACAAGCTGCAAAGAATACCGTTGCGACAATAAAACCCGTAACCTTTTTAAGTGAAAATCTGCCTGCGTTCATCGTTTGTCACCTCCGCAAAAAAGGGTTCCGTTGCTTTCAATTTGCAAGCAACTGCGCATTTTCTTTTCAAACCGGATCCGTCACTGCTCATCCTGCCGGGCCGGCTTATATATTATTTTGCCTTTCGCCACATAGTTCCGCAGCACCTGCTCGCCCAGCTCCCGCTCAATGTTGCCGTACACAACGATGCCCCGTTTCTTAAACTCTTCCACCCATCCGGGTTTATAGCCTTCATCAAACCCCGTGATCTCTTCCACGGATTCGGTAGGCACGCCGTAATACACTTCCTTTATGCCTGACCACATAATGCCGCCCATGCACATCAGACAAGGCTCAGAGGTTGAATACAATTTCAAATGAAACGGGGAAAGGTCATAGGTGCCCAGCTTTTCCTCCGCCGCTTTGATCACGTTCATCTCCGCATGATTATGGGAACAATTGTCCAGCGTAACCGTGTTCGGCGTTTTTGCCACAAGGTTCCCCTCCGCGTCATAAATTGCCGCGGCAAAGGGGCCGCTGCCCAGATCCGCCAGCTCCTCCAGTTCATGCTGCAGCGCCGCGATAATGCGGCTTGCTTCCGCAATTTTATTTTTGTCAGGCGTTTCGTTGGAAACGATCCCGGAAACTGTTTCACGTGAAACCTTGTCAGCCATTTTTATCACTCACTTTCGTGTCACTGAAAACGATCCCACTGCTCTTTTCAACGCAATCCAACTGATCTTTCACACGCAAACTTTCTTCACCCATGCCCAGGGCCCTGCATATTTTACGCTTTCGGTAGCGATTTTTGACGCAAACGTGAGAGCCGCCCTGAAATCATACTGCTTATGATAATAAGCAAAGCAAAACGCCCCATGGAAAATATCCCCCGCCGCCAGACTGTCCACGCAGGTTACGGACGCTACAGGAATCTCACCGTCGGCCAGGCGAATCGGTTTTTCACCTCTTGTCATGGCCTTTTTTGCATTCCCACACTCTTCGATGGCAAAAATGTCACGGCCCGCAGGATCCCTGAACTCTTCGGAAGAAATTACAACACTTGCTTTTTTAAGAAACGCAAGGGTTTCTCCCTTCCAGGAACCCGCATCCACTACAATTTCGCAATTGCAGTTGCGGAGAACCGCTAACGAAAGCTCCTGCTGGTTCAGATCAAACAGGCAGAAAGCCGGTTCTTCCAGCGCAGGAACTTTTATTGTTTTATATTGGTTCTGGCCGCTGAAAATCTGCCGGTCGCCGTTCCGGTCCACCGCGATGGCCGCCACGGCAGGCATGGCATCATCCTCCGTACAATTGACAACGGTCACGCCAGATTTTTCCAGCGTTTCTTTTATCACGTCCGATTCCGCCGTGTTGCCGAGGCAGGTGACCAACGTGGCGTTTCCGCCCAGCAGCGAATAGGTTATGGCCGCGTTCGCCGCCGGCCCGCCCACAAGCCTCGTGAAATGATTCGTTTTTACTTTGGAATTTTTCCGGGGACGGGAATCGACATAAAACACATAGTCCATCGTCGTCAATCCCACAAAATATCCCCGGGGATTTGTTTGCTGTTCCGGTCTGTCCATTTTAAATCCCTTCTACCGCCGTCGACAGCACTTTCCCGATGGCGTCGCGTATGACAAGCTCGGCCCTGGCATCCGCTTTCGTTTCGGTCTTGTTGATCAGAACGAGATGGCGTCCCCGGAAATAATCGATCAGCCCCGCCGCCGGATAGACCACCAGCGACGTTCCGCCGATGATCAGCGTATCCGCTTCCCGGATGGCGCGGACCGCGTTATCCACCACTTCGGAATCCAAACCTTCCTCATAAAGCACCACCCCCGGCCGGACGATGCCGCCGCAGTCCTCACAATAGGGAATCGGCTTGTTCTCTTCCTGCAGCACGTACTCCACCGGATACACCCTGCCGCACTGCAGGCACGGCCAGCGGAGAATGGAACCGTGCAGCTCATACACGGTTTTTGAGCCCGCCAGCTGATGCAGCCCGTCAATATTCTGCGTGACAACGGCCTTCAGAATGCCGCGCCGCTCCAGTTCCGCCAGCGCGATATGCCCGGCGTTGGGCCGGATGTTCCGGAAAATCCGGTGTTCCCTGTAGAATTCGAAGAACGCTTCCGTATGGTTCACAAAGAAACTGTGGGAAGCCATCTCCTCCGGACGGAACTCCTGGTGGAGCCTCCGGCTGTAGATTCCGTTCGCGCTGCGGAAATCCGGCACCCCGGACTCCGTGGACATCCCGGCGCCGCCGAAGAACACAACATTTTTACTTTCCCTGAGAATTTGTGTAAGCGCTTCTATATTGTTCATCGTAATCCCCCGGAATTATTCATCGTAATCACTACTCCGGATAAAACATTTGTATCAGTGATTTATCGCGGCAAACGGGCAGCGTTTCCCAATGCACTGATTATTCTGCGAAGAATACCGGCAAATCACTTCCGGCTTTTCCATCGCAATGCCAAAATGCTCTTTCACAAAGTCAATCGCGGAAAGAATGGAAAGAAAAGAATCTCTCTTACAGCAACGCGGACCGCCGATTTCCCCTATCTTTCCGAGAGCTTTTGACGTCATCAGATGGGAAAGGGAAAATGGCTCAACGGCCAGCGGGGTAGACCCGGAAATGATGGAAACAAACATGCCCGCGCTGATTCCCGCGCCGCAGGCACCCCAGAAACCGCAGGCCCCGCCGGGCACGTTTTTGCCGCGATTCATCATTTCAATTAACGCGCTGTGAAGGTTTATGTTCCCGCCCGCGTTTTTATAGGCAGTCAATAACGCGGCCCCGACCATTACGTGATGCTCCGGGCCATGCATATGGCAAAACGGCATTGCCATCATTTTTTCAATAATCTCAACCGGATTTTTTGAAGTTTCTTCCAGACAGACCGCGATAATACTGTCAAGTCCCTGTGTGTGACAATCATTACACACATAGTGGCCGTTCACACATCTCGTTTTGCTGTTTTCTTTTTTATGGCATATCGCGCATTCCATAAGGATATCTGTTTCAAGATATTCCAGAGGAGCACTGCAAATCAAACATTCTTCTTTCACAAACCGTTCCTCCTGACAAACCACTTTCTGCGTACATACCGTTTTTCTTAATTCATTATAACAAAACAGCCGCGGAAAATAAATTCCACGGCTGTTGCATTATTTACCTGGACAACGAGGAACTATCCTCCCCGAAAGCGGCTACTGCAGGCGCAGGAACTTCCCATGCACCCAGCCGCGCTGGACCGTTTCAATCCGGCGGATTTGGAACCATTCCCCCTGTTTGCCGGTCACATATACCGGTTCATTATTGTTAAGCACGCCGATCGCCTTGGCGTCCGCCCCCGGTTTTCCCATGATCACAGCGTCCGTTCCGCTGATGGTGCCCCTGATCTCTTTTCCTTCATAACTTACAAATGTACCCGACGCACTGCCTGGCTGCGCCTCCCCGGTATTTGCGCGGGGAGCCTGCGCCGGCGACGGGGCATTCGTTTTAATCTCTGTCTGTTTCGCACCGGATTTTTCCGGAGGCGCCCCTTTGGGAGCGGGTTCACTGCCGCAGCCCGCGATCAGCAAAACAGAAATACAGGATACCAACAGAACGGAAAGCATTTTCTTCATACAATCACACCCCAAAAACTTACGTAACCGGTCCGCCCGGAGCTGTCTTTTCAATCAGGCAGAGGCCCGCGCATTCCGGAATATTCCGGACCGCGCTCCATCCCCTTATAGATTTCTTTCCCACTTAATATCGGGCCGCTTTCTCATATCAGGCAGATATGCGAATCTCTTACAGATTCCTCTCCCGCTTAATATCGAGCCGCTCTTTCGCCAGGGTGATCGCCGCGTTGATCAGGACGCCGGCCACCGCGATGAAGAGGATCAGCGCGATGTCAACCGTTCCCACAGGCGCCAGCTTCAGCAGGGAACGCATGGGGGGAACCACCAGGATGCCGATCTGCAGCAGGATGCCCACGGCCGTGATGATATTCAGGGCCTTGTTGTTCCAGGATTCTTTCGTGGCAAAGGCCAGGCTGCCCTTGGTCTTGCAGACATAGGCCATCAGCATCTCGTTGATGGCCAGGGTGCTGAAGCAGTAGGTCCGGCACAGTTTCAAAAGTTCTTCGTTTCCTTCCAGATTCGCCAGGATGTTGCCCGTCCCGTACTGCATGATCACGGGAAGCAGGAAGGCCAGCAGCGTCACGCCGCCGCTAATCAGGCCCTGGATCACGATATTCAGGTAATCGCTCCGGTTCAAAATGCCGGCCTTAACGTCCCTGGGCTTTTCATTCATGACGGCGTCCGAACCCACGTCCATGCCAAGGGCCAGGGAAGGCGCCGTATCCGTCAGCAGGTTCACCCACAAAATCTGAATCGTAGAAAGAGGCGAAGACAGGCCCGCAAAGATGGCCGACGCCATCAGCACCACTTCGCCGAAGTTGGACCGCAGCAGGTACACGACCGACTTCTTAATATTGTTAAACAGGTTGCGGCCTTCCATCACCGCGTTCTTGATGGTGATGAAATTGTCGTCCACCAGGATCATCTCCGCCGCATCCTTGGCCACTTCCGTGCCGCCGATGCCCATGGCCACGCCGATGTCCGCCGCTTTCAGGGAAGGCGCGTCATTGACGCCGTCCC
>JAEEGJ010022103.1_pt1 | contig 13554 bp, 2 predicted proteins | sample 8958761 | NCBI WGS metagenome assembly JAEEGJ01 (sample SAMN16246546, study PRJNA631951) | gut metagenome | biome: gut microbiome; feature: rumen; material: RS-attached | host: Bos | place: Iran: Karaj | collected 2018-10
CAGCCCGTTACGCTCTTTCAACAACTGCGGCAATACGACGGTCAATATATAATCCTGCGAATAGATGAACGAACCGTTCACAAAGGACGATGCGGCTATTTCTTCACCGATAGCGAGGTAGTATTTAGTGCTATCCAGACTACGTCCTTCCGCTACGGTTGTGCGCTTACCGGTCACACCTACGTTCTCCGTCAGGCTGGCGGCTAAGGTCGCGTAACTGAGTGAGTCAAGCGGTTTGACGGCATCCGTCATCTGAAGTAATACGTTCTGCGTCGTACCGATATAGACATCTCCTCGCGAGCCTACGAACCAGTTGTCGCTGCCCGTCTCGATACGCTCGTTGGTGGTGAAGGTATAACTACCGCCGGTCTTATAATGGAAACCCGACGTGATAGGAATGGAATAAGGCACGGATGCAGAAGCACTCGCTACGGTACCTGTGTAGGGAGCAGGTATGGCAGGAGAGGTACCAAGATAGGTACCAAACACCATTGTTTTAGCTGTTCCGTATTCGAAGTTGAGGTTCACGCCGAACTTCACGTCGAGGTTAAACGTATAGTTATAGTTGAACGAAGTGCCGGACTCGAGGTATGCGTAGCTCTTCGCTCCGGGCGGGTCACGAAGCACGTCTAACAGCACCGGTCCGGCTGTCACTTGCGTCATGTAATCGCGTCCTTTGGAGCGGTTACCGGTGACATAGGCCTTGATCACTTCTTTCTCGATATACCGTCCGTCCGACTCTACCGACACATTGAGCACGCGCAGCGATTGCTCGCCTGTCTTGTTGAACGATACATAGTCCACAGGGATGGAGATGTCGATCTGACCTTCATCATCGGTGCTTTTATTATCGCCGAGATTGTATTGCGTCGCTTGCTCCCATTTCGGGAACAGACCGGAGAAGGTCTGTGTATCTTCGGAAGCATGGAGACCGTTATAGACCTTCATCTGACCGCCGTTGATACGTACCTCTTCGTGCTTGGGTGAGGTCTTATCGTTGTTATAGTAATAGTCCTCATGCGCTGTAATGCGGAACGCGTAGGTAGCGGATGCGAACACCGGATGATCGAAGGTATAATGAATCGCTCCGGTCGAGTCTCTCTCTACCAATGGAATGTTCACTTCCTTGTTGAGCACATCCGTGCGCGTCATGTACAATTCGCCGTAATAGGGCATCTCCATTCCGTACTTCATCTGGATGCAGCTGATGTCAATCGGCGAACGGTAGGTGATACTGTATTTCTCGTTCCACTCCGTCGCTCTGTCGCCGTCCAGATCACCCGAATGATGCGTAGCTACGTTACTCAGGTCGATCACCTCACTCGTCTTGCCTTCCGCAAAGAGCGTAGCGTAACCTCTCGCCGTTGCTTGCGTCACTTTGTAACGCACCGGGAACAGGTCTGCGCAGTACTCGCCTGTCGCAGGATCGGGGTTGATGATGATGCGTTTCTTTTGATAGTGCATCTTCGTGTATGCAATCGTGTCTATACTGCCGTCGTCCAAGTTATGTACCTCATGCGGCACGGTGTATTCGAACGTGTCGCGCGTCAGGTCGTTCTCATCCCGTACGATATGCGAGATATTATCGCCTTCCAGCTCGAGGACCAACTGCAGGTCATCGCCCAGGTTGTTCGTACTGTATCCGAAACCCAACAGCTTCATGGCTTGTTTCTTACCGCCGACGATACGACCGGCAAGACGCACTTTTGTGGCATCCCATACGCGTACGCCGTCCAGCGCTTTATCCAGTACCAGATTGCTGTCGTTATTCATGCGCACGAAACCGTTCCCTTCGAACGTGTGTCCTTCTTTGACCACTTGCAGCGTGAACGGATGGTTCTTCGGCACTTGCAGCTCGAAGTTACCGGACGCATCGGTCTTCAGCGGACCACCTGCTCGGTTCACCATAACCGTATCGAGCATGATGTTCGCATCGCGTACCGGGATAGAGGATTTGGAATAGAGCACGCGGCCGCTGAAACGAACGGACGATATGTTATCGAACTCAATGCCTTCCGCTACGGGGTTCTTGGCGTTCAGTCCTATCGATGCCGTCGTCATGGACGTGTTATTGAATCGGAACTCGGCATAAGAGCTGGTCGGAACGATGCTGTAGTTCTTACCTTCGCCGTAGAGCAGACTGTCAAACGCATACCGTCCGGATTCATCCGTGACGGTCGTTAAGTCGTTCATTCCTTCGCTCGTTAAACTTACGTTTACATTCGGGCATCCCGTTCCGTCCGCATAATGGATACGTCCGCTGATAAGGCCGTACGGCGAGCGGAAACCGGTCGTGGTATCACAATGGATAGTCGTCTTGTTGTTGCATGTAAACGATGCCTTGAGTTGATACTCATACACCGTCCCCGGAGCAATGCTGTCATCGCGGTAGCTATTTCCTTCCGTTTGCTTGACGAACTTAAACTCCTCTGTACTGCCTGCCTCGCGGCGGGATAACTCATAGTAGTCCAAACCTCCCGGTGTCGATTCCCATGTCAGGATGATGCCGTACCGATCCGTGCCCTGAGATGCCTCAAAACGAGATATATGCGCCACGTCGTTGTAATACAGATCCGGGCCATTCAGTTGGATCGGTTCCAACTCGGCAGGGTTCAGCACTTTGAGTACCGAACTCGATTGGTCGACGCGTACCTCATAGCGGTAGTGCGTACAACTCCGATCAGCCACATTCGTCATATGCGCCATCCATGAGCCGTCCGCCTGCCGCCTGATGCTGTCTGCCGGAACGGGGAACTCTATCGTATCATTGGTCTCTACCGAGATTCGCCGCAGGTAGAGGATCGCATTGCGGTCCCAATTGCAACGTGAGCTATTGGAACTAAAGCCCACTACTTTCTGCGATAATTTTGTATAGAGCGTATGCCGGGCCGTGTCGGGCAGCGGATGCTGCGCTATTAACGAGTCGCGTACGGCATGGATAGCCGCCTCGTCTTCCTCCAGATGCCCATAGAGGTTGTTGCCGTTGTTGCTTGGATATAACTCCCAACTGGCTATATAGGCCGCCTTATCATCCATTTCACCGATCAGGTTCAGCGTACTCACCGAATAGCCGTCGCTATTCATCACATGTATCTGCACCTTGCTGCCTATCTCTACCTCTGTCTCCAGCATGTTGTTCGTGAGCGGCAACATCGTCTGCTGCAAACTGCCCTCGGGTGGCAGATAGTACATCTTATACGTATAGTTCGCCGGGTTGACACCGTCCCTTCCGCTCAGCGTCAAACGTATAGGCATCTTACCCTTGATCTGACTCACCGAATACGTCAGCCTACACAGGTTCTCCGCCTCGGGCTGAATCTGAATCGCTTTGTTTTCGATATGGATTTGGAAATGGACGAGTCGGTTCTTATCATAATCGGCATCCTTGGTGTAGTCCGCTTGCTGTTGAGCCAACGGAGCCTGGTAGTTATTCTTGGTCAGCACTGTAGTGCGTGCAAACCCTTCATGCCATCCCCATACGGCGGACGAACCGCGGCGAACGCGGTAGTAAACCGGCTTGCCGGGTTCATAGATCCGGGTACTCGCCAGTTCCACGTTATAGATCACACGCTCATTGCCCTCTGCGTCCAGGGCAGCATATACGCCTTTCTCACTCACGTACCCTCCGTTCGCGGCGCTGCTCGTCTTTTCGTCCGTCAGCACACTCGTCGGGTCGTCCTCGAACGTGTACGTAGCGGAGTCCTTATGGAAACTCTGCACGCTCACCTGCTCCGCGTCCGAGAAATCCGCCTTCAGCGCACGCTCCACTTGGAACACATCGCCGTCCACTAAATCTTCTGCACCCGGAAAATGAATACCCCAACTCAACTTCACCTTACCCGTCACGCTTTTCTGCGCGTCCAGGATCTCCTCCGCCTTGAAGTCATAGATACGGTGGTATGCCGGGACATTGACCGAGTTCGTCTTGAGCGCGAAGATCTGCGGCTTATCCGGATCATTGCTCATGTTCACGCGGAAAGTCGCGTTGAACTGACGCTGTACCGAGTCGGTCGTAGGAATGATGATCGTACCCGAGTTATCCGATGTATTGGTCTCTTTCGAGTCCAGCGAGGTATGGTAACTAACCGCCGACTGATACGTCACATACTGGATCGCCGCATTGCCGTAACCCGTCACACCGTCATCGTCCATAGCGTACAGATAGGGCTTGAACAATTCCGGCGTCTGCGGATCAGCCACATTCAGACGCTCGCTCATCTTCCACCATTTCGTATACGTGCTCTCTCCGCTCGAATACTTGTATATGTTCGCACTCACACCCCAGTAGAAGTCCTTGCCGGCCAACTCCTGCGGCGGATACCAATCGAACTCGATATACGTGATATCCTCATGTCCGTCATCGTTCTTACGCTTGAGTTTGAGCGACTTGGCCCACTGGTTCCAATACGTATCATCGTCCTTCTCAAGCGTCACCCGTGTGCCGTCTTTCATATTCTGAATGACCGCAGTACCGGCATGCATGTAGATGAAGCCTTCTCCCGAACCCTTGTAGTCGTTATTCACGTTGTCACCGCCACGCCGAGCAGCCACCGTCGCGATACGATGCACATCGGCGGAGCCGCGATCCTGGTTCGGCTTGAGCGAGTACCAGATGTACGAATCCCAGTTGTTGTTATGCGCATTCCAACTGTCCAGGTAATAGTTGTTCACGCGTCCATATACCCAGATCGGAATAGTGAACCGGTACACGCCGTTACCCATGTTCATCACCGTGTAGTGCTCCTCATGCTCGAGGTAGTCATTTGCCTGAACGCTCATTACCGCGCACAAAAGCGCCACGGTTAAATACAGAAATCGTTTCATATTAGTTGTGTTTTTTCTGTTTCACAAAACTTTGCGCGGCAAAGTTACTGTTTTTTTTTGACATATGCAAGCAAAAACAGAAAAATCGCCCCTCAAAAGGCGATTTTTCCGTTTGGACTTTAGCTATTGGCTTTTTTAGGCTAACAGCTATCAGCGCAGCGGTCTTATTTTACTTGTACGCCTGTAGCGGTGAACATCTTTCCATCACGGATGATGAAGAGTTGACCGTTGATGAGGACTTTGCGGGTCTTGTCCTTCTCGGTAGCCGCTACATCCTCGATGCCTTGACCGTCTTCTACATCTTTGACAAGACGAACGGACATACCGAGGCAACGTTCCGCAGACTCGATAGAAACGCCTGTCTTATCAATCTTAATACTCTTCGCGTTGAGTTCGCCGTCAGGCGTGGAAGTCCAGTAATGGCCTACTGTCGGGAAGGAGGATGTATTTCCGTCATAATCGTACACAACGGTATCTTTCCGGTAGCCATCCAGCGGGAGGAATACAGCACCTGCTTGTTGCAGTTGATAGAACTCACCGAACGAATAGGTATTCTTATAGAAAGAGGTAGCATTGACATCCATCTTAAGGCTATCCGGCAGCACGAAATCATCGGGTAACAGGAACGCACCGGGTTGCGCAGATGCCGCTTGTTGCGCCCAACGGACACCGCCTATTGCGCGTTTTTGGGCTGCGTTCTCACGTCCGTTGAGCAGATACTCCCACTCGTCTGCACTCATCGTGCGCCATGTAACGGCTCCGTCAGAGAGGTTGCGGTAATCGAGATTACCCCAGTCGGTGAACGTGGCATACGGAGCGAGGGTGTCATACTTGATCAGCTCTTCATTCGTACCCGTGCCCCAACCAAAGAGGTCCAGCCAGTTGATATAGTCGGCTTTCTTGATCCATTGATTGTAACCGTCGAGCTCTTCCCATTGTCTATCCGAGATGATCGGGAATTCGTGGCTCTTCATGTACTTCATGTTTCCTTGCGAGAACTGCACTTGTTTGCCCTCGGCATTGACGGAGAACTTACCCGGCAGTTCAGCGGTAACAAGTTGGGTGTTGGTGTCGTCCGTCAGATCGACGCATGCCATCCACAGACCGTCTGAGCCATATTCACCTTTGGTGAGCAAGAAATAGCCCATATTGTCCTCATTCACAAACTCGATATCGCTCATATACTGATCCCCACCGAAGATGGGTTTGCTGAATTGGATCTTACCGTCCGGATCGTAGGTGGTGACATCGTTAAAGAACGTGGCGAAATGTCTGTCAATGGTATAGGTGATCAATCGGAACAGTCCGTTTGCCTTGACCAGACCGATAAATGTCGGGGACGCGTTGACATGCATATCCCAGATTTTGCCGATGGGTTCTTCAATCAGTTTGGAGCCGTCGCTGAGACGTACGCGAGTATAATATAGATAAAACTCACTCCTTTTACTGGTTATTTCGCGTACACGGCTCTCGAAGACATGGAGGTTCTCTCCTTCAATCAGATAGATATGGTCATGATGTCTGGCGATGGAATCGGTGAGACGAACATGCTCCGGGAAGGTAGAACCGTCCGTACTGATGCGATTGTAATACAAAAGCGAAGTACCCATATTAGGCGGATAAGCAAAGTAAAGAAATGCCATGCCGCCATCACTCATCGGGATCATGTCTTTGGGTGCAACGGAACGCTCCGAACCCAGACCGGAACGGGAAACGACCGAATAAGGTTCAATAACAGACGGTTTGCTCCAGATGTTCTGACAGGTCGCATCCAAGCACTCTACGCTATAGCCTTCTTCTATATTCGTATAGACCAGATACAACTTACCCTCCGGCGCCGGACGGACGTCATAGGAAACGTAATGAGCTACCGAATCAATGCGTGAAGAAAGGATATTGCCTTCATAATCCAGACAAGATACCTGCAAATACTCGATGTATTTAGCTACGATGGAGTCTCCTTGGGGCACCAATAGTTCCTCTTCTGCTATAGCGGTAAAATAGATATTCTCTCCGCTCACGGTCACTTTCTCCTGCACATGTCTGCGCATCACAGCCTCATCCAGTTGCGGGAAGACGGGCAGTCTGACACCGTCCGTAGACCAAACCGGCTGACCATCCTGGGTGTAGCAGTACGCATAAGCGCGCAGGTCTTCTGAGGAAATATAGGTCGTATCTCCCATTCGTAAGTCGGCAAAGGACAATACCACATTGCCGTTGGAAAGTGTATCCATGGAGAGCTTGCTGTATGCAGCCGACCCTGTACGCTTATAGGAGATAAGAACGCCTTCATCGCCGAAAACCTTGTTACCGTCCTTGTCTAATTTCTGGAAATGCAGATAGAAGTACCGTTTAGCCTGCCTTGTTCCTGTTTCCGGATTGATATGATATCCATACGTTCTGTAGGCGAGCAGCGTGGAACCGTCTGCTTTACGGATCACCACCGGGCGGTTATACTCCAGCGTGGTGTCATTAGCGATAGGAACCAGGTTGTTGTCCCCCGGAGTCCATTGTGCCGCCGCAGGCAGCATCATTGCGGCAAAGAGAAATGTAAAGATTTTTCTCATACTTTAAATGATTTTAGTTAATAAATATTAGTTATATTTGTTGTGTTATCCAAATTCGCCGCAAAATTACTGCTATTTATTCATTTGTGCAAATATTTCCGCGAGAAAGTGTTATCGATTTTCGCCTTTTTACTACCAAAAGGTGTGAAAGATTTGGGGTTTGGGGGTTATTTAATCATTTGGCCAGTAGCATCATAGATACGACCGTTCCGCTCGATGAAGAGCATTCCGTTGCGGATGATCTTCGCAGATCCGCCAGACTTGGCGGATACATTATCGATGCCTTGCGGGAGGTCGATGTTCGAAGTGATGGTGAAGTCCGCATCGGGGTCACTGCCCATTAGGTTCGTCAGGCGGAAGTATGCCCGGAAAGCACCGACCGTGACGGGTTCTTGACCGTTTGGATGGACGAGGACGCCGTTGTCATTGAAGTACAGCACCATCTTGTTCGCACTCGTGAAGGTCTGCGGGCTGTATAGCGACTTGTACATTAAGAGTCGGGCTCTGGCGTCCGCGGTCTTGTTGGTCAGCGTCACGTTCTCGAATTCCGGAGAGAGGATAGGATTACCTTCCGTCCAGCGGATGATATAGGGTACACCGGCTTCGATGGCCGTGGTGTCCTTGAAATAGAGATAGACGAGTTTGTTCTCCGTATCGTTATAGGACTTGTCCGTATCCAGTTCTTTAAGCGTACAACCTGACAACGGACTGGCGGCTAACTCGTCTGCGGAGAGCGAGAAGGGCAGGGTAATAGACTGCCATGTGTTGTTCTTATTGAACACTCGCCCGGAAAGGATAACCTTGTTAACCTTCATGCCGTTGTACTCATTGAGTGTCACACCGTTCTGTTCGTCATCATAGAGCGTGACATCCGCTACTCTGTAGCGCGCAACAAAACAGATGTTTCCTGTAACGGTGTATTTATTGCCCGCGCGGTAGAGCGTGTCCGCCGTAGCGGTGGTATATGGGGAACTATAGCTATCCTCCGTCGGAACGGTTGTGGCCTCCCAGCCTATGAACGTAAGCCCCGGCACGTTGAGGGTTGCCATCGGCAATCTGTACACCGAATCAGGCACCACGAGATGCGTGTTCGTCAGGCCGTACGTCTGTCCGTCAAACGAACCGTCGGGTTGCGCCACCGGCATGTACAGTTTGGCAGCATACGCCGTTGCGTGTACGCCGCAGACGGTGCATACGCCGTTCGCATCGAAGGTATGCTCCGCCGTGTCGGAATGCAGGCAGTACGGACAATGGCTGATATGGTGGTCGTGGAGGTCTGTGCCGTCGATGGTGTAGGTCACATCGCTATGGTCGCACACCTCGACACGTACCCGCGTACGGTACCAGCACATGTTCTTGCGTTCTACAGCAGCGGCTTTGCGTTCGGAGCTTACCATCATGTTGTCACCGATAGCCAGTTTGCCGTAGTCGTCGCATCCTTCACCCGGTCCTATAGCGCGGTAGCCGGTCTCATCCCGTCCGGCTCTGGCAACGAGCGTGCCGCCCATAATGGTAACGTCGGAGCCTTTGCTGTTCTGACCGCCGCCTATACCGGCTCCCCTGTCCTTTCCTTCGGCATACACGTATCCGCCGGTGATCCGGAAGTAGCCGCCGTCGGCATCCTCACCGCCGCCTATACCCGCTGCATCCACACCGCCGTAGGCATACACCTCGCCGCCGGAGACATCCAGGACTCCGCCATATGCATAGTAGTTCGACACTTTTTCCGAGCCGCTGCCGATACCGGCACCGTTACCGGCACCGTATGCTTTGACGGTTCCGCCATGGATGACGGTGCGTCCGCCTTCGCCGTTCCAGCCGCCACCGATACCGGCGGCATCGTCACCGCCATACGCCTTTATATCACCGCCAAAGATCTTGAGGATAGCGCCATTGGAATCTTCACCGCCGCCTATACCAGCAGCGTTCTTGCCTCCGTGGGCTTCCACCTCACCGCCGTATATCTCGATGATGGTGACAGCTTGGGTTCTTTGAGAATTAAGATCCTCATCCTCCCATCCGTTCGGCCACGTCAGAAGATGCTCATTGAGGTCATTATGCACATATCTTCCCGCACCGATACCCGGAGAAAGAGCATCACCTTGCGCATACACTTTGCCGTCATAGATGATAAGATGTCCTCCTCCGTGATGGGTACCGCCGATACCGGAACCGCCTTCATAAAAGAAATCTCCTTCGCCGGCGAGTGCTTTGATATCTCCTCCATAGATGGTGATGTTTCCTGCCGGCTGGCAATAGCCGCCGCCTATACCGGAAGCCTCGGCACCACCCTTCACGGTCAATTTGCCGCCGTGGATCTCCAGGTCAGCTGCCGGGCGGTTGCCATAATCGCCGTTTCCCTCGTCACTACCGATGCCGGCAGCCTTGGCTTTATAGCCGCTGGCGATATCCAGTTTGCCCATCGATCCGCCGTAGGACTGGCTGTGGATATACAGCGTTTTATTATCACCGTAGCACAATATGCCGCCGGAGAGGGTGAGTTTGGCACCGTCGCAGAGGATGAGGTGTACGTTCTTGCCCAGCACGTTGAGGGTGTTGTTGCTCACATTGCCGCGCACCACATAGTACTCGTCATTGTCGCCGTTGTATCCGCCCAACTGGAACCAGTCTTCGTCGTTATTGCTGTTGGTCACTAACTTGTAATCGCCTTCCTCCGGCGCGTTGTGGTATCCGATAAGGCGCGTGAGGGTCTTGGTGGTATTGACCACCTGCTTGTCCGGGCGGTTCCAGCTGCGCTCGATGTAATGCACTGCCATACCCGCTTCATCGCCGGAAGCCAGCACAAGAACCTCTGTTTCGTCGCTCGTGAAGATGGTGGCAGCATCCGTGCCGCTGTTGTGGGTGTTGTAGCCGCTGGTGAACGTGCCTGCTGTCTCCATTTTGATGCCGATGCTGCTGCCCGCGAGGCTGCCCGTGACGGTGAGGAGCGCACCTGTTTTGAGGAAGAGGTTATTCGGCTTATTGTCAACGGTCGTGTTGCCGGTGACGATGTTCACTCCTTGTACGTTCAGCGTGCCCTCCTGCCATATACCGCCGCCTTGGGTGGCGGCTTTGTTGTTCTGGATCGTACATCCGTCCAGCGTCAGCGTACCGAAATTGCATATACCGCCACCTCCGCACACTTTCGCTTCATTGCCCGTAATGGAAACGTTGGTAAGCGTTGCCGTCGCATTCTCTTCGTTAAAGAAACCGCCGCCACCTTTCGCTCCTGAGTGGTCGTTACTGCGGTTATTCGTGATTGCTCCGCCCGTCATGGTCAGCGTACCGCCTTCGCAGTTGCAGATACCGCCACCGCGGTCATCGGCTACGTTCTTGGTGATGATGACGTCGATGAGGGTGACGGTACCGCCTTCGTTCACAAGTGCACCGCCTCCTCCACCCCATCCTCCGGTGAGCGTACCGTTGGAGAGGTTCAGCGTAGCTCCGCTACGAACCGTGATGACCTGACCACCGCCTTGCCCACGCTGGGTAAGTTTGCGGTCGAGTTTATGACCATTGAGGTCTATCGACACCGAATGGTTAGAAGGGATCGAGAGCGTACTGTTGCTCAGGTCTATATCCGCATCCACACGGATAGTCACACCATCATTCTGGATGGCCGCACGAATCTCCGCGTCGGTAGTAACGACGGTCTGCGCCCATGCGATCTGCGCAGCTGCGCACAGAAGGATCAAAGTAAGGAACTTTTTCATATTTTTACATTTTTACATTTTCTCATTTATACATCAAAGAATCCTAATTGGCTGATGGCGGTTAGCATCCGATTGACATACGCGCTATCCGGTGCAGACCAATGGAATCCCAACCGGAGCAGGACTGCGGAGGTATAGCGGTTATCACGCTCGATAGTCACCGCCTTCTGTCCATGCGTCATGTCTTGGTATGCCAAGAGAGCGGACATGAGGCTGGCTTTCTTCGGGTCTTTGCTGGCCTCGAGAATCGCTTGCTGGAACTCGTCTTCCTCCACGTAACGGATGGACTTGCCTATCTTCTCAAAGCCCGCGAGGATATCGCCCAAGAGGTCGGTATGGTTGTTGAAGGGCTGGAAGACGTTACACTCCTTCGGTGTGGAGGCAAGCAGTACGACTGCCTTTGCGGTCTCGTTCACCGGTGAGAACTCCGCCGGTGAGTCGTATTCGTCTATCGGACAGCAGCCGAGCGTGGAGAACACTTTGAGTCGTCCCATGTAACTGTTCGTCTGGAAGTTCGCCTGGAACTCACCGTCATAGCTACGCGCAGCGAGGTTACCCACACGCATGACCTTAGCGTTCAGTCCATGACGAGCTACCGCCTCGAGAATGACACGCTCAGCGAGGAACTTCGACCGCATATAGCGGTTATCAAGGAACTGACCGAAGTACAACACGCGTTCCGACAGTTCGGGTACTGCCTTGCCGTCACCGCGATCTACCCATATCTCTCCTACAGAGGTAGTGGAGATATGTACGAGTCGTGCGCCGGTCTTGAGACAGAACTCCACGCATCGCTCCGCGCCACCGATATTCACCTGCTCAATATCATCAGTCTTGGAGAAGTGCTTGACGTTCGCTGCACAATTGAATACTGTCTGAATACTGAGATAATCGTGCCTCTTGTAGGCTAAGAATGCTGACAACTGATCACTAATGTCACTTGTCACATCGCCGTTGACGACGAAGAGGCGGGAACCGAAGAGCTCATCAAAACGTCGATCGAAATAATAGAAGAGCAGGTTACGCAGACGTCGTTGCGCATCGTGCTGGTCTTTTCCGCGAACAAGACAAGTGATGGTCTTGGCGTCCGAATCAATCAGTTCGCGCAGGACATGGATACCGAGATAACCGGTAGCACCGGTGAGCAGTACATTGCCTAACTCCTGACGCTCTCCGCGCAGGAAGGTATTGAGATTATTGCGTTGCAGAATCGCATCAATGCCCGTATAATCGAAGGCTGCTTCTTCTTGGTCATTGGCCGTTTGTTCATCCGTGTCACCGGACAGGAACTGCGCCAAGAGACGAGGCGTCGGATGGGTGAAGATATCACCGTAAGCGACATGCTTTCCGGCTTTGTCCGCTTCGATGATAACACGCGTAACCATGAGCGACGTACCGCCGAGTTCAAAGAAGTTATCCGTAGCACCTATCTTATCCTGATTGAGGATCGATGCAAAGATGTCGCAGAAGAGTTTCTCGTTGTCATTTGCCGGCGCCACGTAGTCGCGGTCGGTGTCTGTGAGCTGCGGAGCCGGAAGGGCACGTTTGTTCACTTTCTGGTTCTGGTTCAGCGGAATGACGTCGATCTGCATGGTCGAAGCCGGTACCATATACGGCGGTTTGCGATCACGGATGAAGGCATTGAGTGCCTGGATGTCAATCTTGCTGTCGCTGACGATATATGCCGCGATGAACTTACCTCCGTTGGGGTAATCAAAGGCCTGTACGGTAGCATCGTTGATGCCCGGGAACTCACGGATGACCGCCTCGACCTCTTTGAGTTCGATACGGAAACCGCGGATCTTCACCTGTCCGTCCCGTCTGCCGACAAACTCAATATTGCCGTCCTCGCGGTAGTGAACGATATCGCCGGTCTTATAGCAACGCAAGCCGTTCCAATCGACGAAGACTTCTGCGGTCTTCTCGGGTTGGTTGAGGTATCCGAGCGACACCTGCGGTCCGGCTACATAGAGCTCGCCGTCCGTGCCGGTGGGTGCTTCCTTGCCGTCCTGACCGACCACGATGAGTTGCGTACCGTTCGTATTGGCTTTGCCGATAGGTATATTGGGTTCGTTTTGGGTCACGAAGAAACTGCTGACATAGACGGTACACTCCGTCGGACCGTAGCAGTTCATCAACTTATACGAAGGCGGATCGAGGCTGATAAGTTTCTCGCCGCCCGTACCGAGCCACTGAAAGCCCGGGATGTCCGGATAATTGAGCACGAGCTGCGTTGCCATCTGGGTGGTCATAAAGCAGTGGGTAATGTGCTCGTCTTGTATATATCGGTTGAGCCCCTCCAGATCAAAACGGATCTCGTCACCCACGATGCAGATGGTCGCACCCGATTGGACGCAACACCAGAGATCCATCTGGAAGGCATCAAAGCCATAACCGGCATAGGTGGCGTACTTGCTTTGCTTGTTCAGTCCGATAGCGGGGACATGGAA
>JAEEGJ010022108.1_pt1 | contig 13552 bp, 9 predicted proteins | sample 8958761 | NCBI WGS metagenome assembly JAEEGJ01 (sample SAMN16246546, study PRJNA631951) | gut metagenome | biome: gut microbiome; feature: rumen; material: RS-attached | host: Bos | place: Iran: Karaj | collected 2018-10
GTTTTCTTGCCTGAGTTCCGAAGCCCCGATAGCCTTCGAGGGATCGACGAGTTCGACTACCTGTGGCTCATCTGGGAATTCTCGGCCAACAAGCACGCCCCCACGTCGCCCACTGTGCGGCCGCCACGGCTGGGAGGGAACACACGCATCGGGGTCTATGCCACACGCTCGCCATACCGTCACAACGCCCTCGGACTCTCGGCAGTGAGGCTGGCAAAAGTGGAGTTCAACACCCTACAAGGGCCTGTGATTCACGTCACTGGAGCCGACTTGATGGATGGCACACCCATCTACGACATAAAGCCTTATGTGGCCTATGCCGACGCGCATCCCGATGCACGCAGTGGATTTGTCGACAACAACGACTGGCAATCGCTTGAGGTCGACATCCCGCAAGATGTCGCACAATTGTTCTCGCCACAGCAACTTGAAGCGCTGAGGCAATCGCTCGCTCTCGACCCGCGACCGCACTACCACAACGACCCAGCCAAGGTCTACGGTATGCGATTCGCCGGACACGACATCCACTTTATCGTTGATGGAAAAATGCTGAAAGTAACAAATTCTAATAATCTATAAAGTCATTACTCCCCATGCTTCAAATCCGATGTAAAAACAACAATGTGACTCGAGAGTTCCCCGAAGGAACGTCTCTGCTCGAAGTCTACAATGCCTTTGCACCCGAACTCAACTTCAAGTATCCCGTGGTATCGGCCAAGGTAAACAATGCCTCACAGGGATTGAAGTTTAGGCTTTTCCAGAACCGCGACGTGGAATTCATGGACGCCCGTCGTGGCTCGGGCTATCGAGCCTATGTGCGCTCGCTCTGCTTTGTCCTCTACAAGGCGACCAGCGACACTTGCCCAGGAAGCAAGCTGTTCATTGAGCACCCCATCTCGGGCGGTTACTACTGCAACCTCAGGAAGAAAAACTTCGAACCTGTTACCGACGAGGACATCGAAAACATTCGCAAGAGAATGCAGGAGATTATCAACAACGACATGGTGTTCCACCGCCATGAGGCAACCACCGAGGAGGCCGTGAAAGTGTTTGCCGAGCGTGGATTTGCCGACAAGGTGAAGCTCATCGAGTCTAGTGGACAAATCTACTGCGACTACTACACTCTTGAAGACACTGCCGACTATTTCTATGGGCCACTGGTGCCTTCGGCAGGTTATATCAAGGTGTGGGACGTGGTGCGTTACAAGGATGGTTTGCTCCTGCGCACTCACGACTGGGAAGACCCCGACAAGCTTTCACCTATGCACGACATGCCGCACACGTTTGAGATGTTTGCCGAAAAAGTACACTGGGATGTAATCATGCGCCAGTCCAACGCTGGCGACGTCAACAAGGCAATCCTCAACGGCCATGCTTCCGAGCTCATCCAGGTGAGCGAGGCGCTTCAGGAGAAGAAAATAGTGCAGATTGCCGAAGAGATTAACCGTCGTTTCCGCGACAAGGACAACCCAATACGCATCGTCCTCATCACTGGCCCGTCGAGCTCAGGAAAGACCACCTTCTGCAAGCGTCTGTCCATCCAGCTCAAGGCGTGTGGCCTCAAGCCGATGAGTATCTCAACCGACGACTATTTTGTCAATCGTGTCGATACGCCCAAGTTCCCCGATGGCCGATACGACTTCGACAACATCTCGGCTGTCGATAGCGAGACGATGGTGCGCGACTTGAATGCCTTGCTTCGCGGCGAACGTGTCGAAGTGCCTGAGTTCAACTTCAAGACAGGCCTGCGGGAATACAATGGCAAAAAACTCAAGATGGGTCGTAATTCCTTGCTCCTCATCGAAGGTATCCATGCGCTCAACCCGGAGCTGACTTCCCAGATCGAAGAGTCGCTGAAGTTCAGGATCTATATCTCGTGCCTCACCAGCATTTCTCTCGACGACCACAACTGGATTCCCACATCCGATTGCCGTCTGCTGCGCCGCATCATTCGCGACTACAATGTGGGGGCCTTCACAGCCCAGCAGACAATAGCCCAGTGGCCTTCGGTTTGTGATGGCGAGATGAAGTGGATCTTCCCCTATCAGGAAACAGCCGATGTGATGTTCAATTCCGCCCTCCATATCGAGTTCGCCGTGCTTCGCAACCATGCCGAACCCATTCTGGCGTCAGTGCCCAAGAATAGTCCGGAGTATTGCGAGTCCCACCGCCTTCTCAAATTCATCCATTACTTCGTAGCCGTGAGCGACAAGGAAATCCCGCCCACCTCCATCATGCGCGAGTTCGTCGGAGGTTCCTCCTTCAAGTACTGACACCTCTTTCGTTCTCTTCTGCGCTCCCCCTCTTGTACCCCCGCTGCCGTTTTTGGCCGTTCTTCAGGCGTCCCCATCGCAGCCATCAATGGCCGCCCTCGTTCCGCCCCGTCCGTGTTCTCGTCGCGGCCGTATATGGCCGCTTTGCAAGTGTCCCGTCACGGCCATCAAAGGCAGCCCTCGTTCCGCCCCGTCCGTGTTCTCGTCGCGGCCGTATATGGCCGCTTTTCAAGCGTCCCCGTCGCGGCCGTTTTTGGCCGCCCTCATAAAAAATCCAGCGGGCAGCAGAGGTCATCCTCCGCTGCCCGCCGTTCATATCATATCCTGGTGTTCACTCACCATTTCTCAGCATGCACCTTCTCCCACTGCAGCTTGGCCGTGTCGTAAGGTTTGCGCTCCTCTCCAATATGTCCGATAGCCAGGACATTGAGCACTTCATATTCCTCCGGTATGCCCAGAATCTGTCGAACCAGATAAGGCGCTGGCACACCATCCGCATTCTCTCGTGCTCGCATCTGGCACCAGACACTGCCCAGTCCCAGATCGGTGCATTGAAGCTGCATCTGGATGCTCGCTATCGAAAGGTCTTCGATCCAGGTGTCCGATTCAGCAGGGTTGGCACAAAGTACAATGGCTAACGCGCATTTCGCAATCTGTGCGGTACCCATTGGCCGCGTTTCACTCAGCTTCTGCAAGGTCTCCGGGTCGTCAACAACCACAAAATGCCACGGATTGCGCCGTTTACCCGCAGGGGCCATCAGCCCCGCCTCCAGGATCATTCTCACCTGGTCTGGATCAAGCAGTTCGCCCGTGTATTTCCGGATGCTCCGCCTATGTATCACTAAATCATGAAAACTATCCATATCTTCTTTCGTTGTTTTTGTTGTTATTAGCGTCCCCGCCGGCCGCCGTATTTGGCGGCCTCTCCAGTCCTCGTCAGCCGCGTCCTTTTCGGCCTCTTCAAGCGTTTCCGTCGGCCGCCGTATTTGGCGGCCTCTCCAGTCCTCGTCAGCGGCCAAGTTTGGCCGCAGCCATCCTCACTTCCCAATCTGTTTCATCATCTTGGCCACCGCGTCCGCATTCTTCTGGAACTCCGGATTCTTGGTGTTTTGTGCCAGTGATGCCCACAGTTTTTGGGCAATGTCGAGGTTGCGCATGGCATCCTGATAGCGCCGTATGTTGTTGTCGGCCTGGCATTGTCCGCACTTGGTGTGAATCATTGCCATATCCACGCACAACTGTTGGTCGAGCCGTATGTTGTTGAGTACGCCGAACTGGCTGATTACACGGGTGTAGGTGTCAACTTCGGCCTTCAGGCCTTTGCTCTTGTGATGCAGGTCGCCCAGTTCGAGGGCAGCATTGATCACAAAGTGTATTACGCGACCATCGCGAGGATAAGCCTTGAAGCAGTCCAGAGCAAGGTCCATGTTCGAACGGAGCAGCACCGAGAGGTCACGATGCGACTTGCCTTCCTTGCGGTAGTACAGACCCAGGTTGTGGTTGGTCACACTCAAGGTGAGTCGTGCGATGAGGGAGCGTGGCGACATCTGGATGCCTTTCTCTTCGTCTTCCTTTTTCAATGCGGCGAGGTAGCGCATTTGGCGGATCTGGGCTTCTGTATAGGCGTCGTAGCTTTCTTCCGTCTTGCCGAGGTGGTCATACAGTTCGCCCAGCGTCTGGTAGTAGTTGCACAGACGAAGCTCTTCGTCATGGCCTTTGTACTTGTCTTCGTCTTCTTTGCTCAGGCCCTCCAGATAGGCTTGGATCAGCGAGATACAGCCCTCCGAATAGTTGGTGAACTGCTCCTGCAAGGCTGGTTGCATCTGATAGTAGAGCTTCGACATATCGATATGCTGGTCGATGATGCTGTTCGAAAGCTGATGGCCGCGCTTTTCGTCGGCTTCTGCCTCTTCGCTGGCATCACTTGTGTCGGCATGCTTGTTGGCAAGGGCTGCAATCTGCGCCTGTTCCACCTTGATGATGGCTTCAAAGAGCAGGCTGATGGCCTTGGGTTGCGCCATCTCCTGGCAGATCTTCAGGCAGAGCCAGTACTGCCGAATCTGTTCGTCGCTGATGGTCGTGGGATCGGCTTGCTGAAGGGGCGGCAGCAGGTAGTTGAGCGCGCTGATGAAGGTCTGCTGTGCCTGTTGTTCAAATTGCTTGGCTTCGTCTTCCTTCTGCTGCTGACGCGCAATCTGGGCACGTGTGCGGGCACTTTGTGCGATACGAAGCTTGGCAACACCCAGCAGAACGGTGATCTCATTGTTGCCCTGTTGAATCAGTGTTCCAACGATGTTGTGGAGCCGTTCGGCCACCTCCTTCTGCCGGTCCGGATTGCCGACAATGGCGATGCAGTCGTTGAGCTGCAGCATAAGGATCTTCTTCTGATCGACATTCTCGCTCTGCACCAGAGGCATGTCATAGACGCACTGCTTCACGTATTCCGGACCATCCTTGAGCGCATTGCCCATGGTCATTATGGCAAGGCGAAGCGACTCGCCATCGGCCTGGCTGATATATTCTGCAGCTGCAGCAGCCTCGTCGCCATCCAGCAGGAGGTGCATGGCCTGGATATCTCGCACGGGATCGCCTGCCTGACAATGCTCAAGCAGGTGATAGCCGAGGTCACTGGCACATGCCCGATAGGCTCCTTCGCCCAACATCTTCTGCAGGCTCACGCGTATGGGAGGGAATCGGAAGTCGATGACCTTGCACGTCGGTGTCAGTTGTCGTTCTACGAAAAGCTCGAAACCCAGTCCGGTGCGCAGCTTCTCCCAAAGCTCGGCGTCAAAGTCGTCACCGATCACAGCCTTCAAATCGTCTGGTCGAAGGCCGTTGGTCGAGCTGCTGAGATAGCGAAATGGTTCCCCAACCTGATCCTCGCCCAGGGCGGGCACTGCCACGTCGAGAATAAAGTCGTAGAGCACCTTCGCATCGGCTTCGGTCACATCTTTATCTTTTGCACAAACGTCCTCTACCTTTTTCAGCAAACTGGCGTCCAGGGAGGACTTGAATTCTTCAAATGTCATTTTTCTTATTTGTGGATTTTGTTTTTTTCAAATATTTCGGAATCGCATAATTTCGAAATTCCGGTATTCCGATATCCCGGTATTCCGATATCCCGCCATTCCGTCATATCGAAAAAGAAATGCAAAAACTATGCCACGTGTTTCTTCGTGGCATAGTCAAATGAAAATCTTACAGTTTATCGCATTCGTTCAGCCAAATTGTCGCACACGCGTCACTCGGCATTCGCAGGTCTCCGCGCGGCGAAACGCTAACCGTACCCACCTTGGGACCATCGGGCAGACACGAGCGCTTGAACTGCTGCTGGAAGAAGCGGCGGAAGAAGCTTCGCATCCATTTCTTGATTGTCTCGTCGTCGTAGGTCCTTTCGCGAACATCTTTATATTTGTCGCTCTGGAAGGCTTCTTTGGCCAGCAGGAAGATCTTCTTCGGGCTGGCTCCGAAACGGAACGAATGGTAGAGGAAGAAGTCATTCAGCTCGTAGGGGCCGATGAAGTCTTCGGTCTTCTGTTCTATCTCGCCTTGCGCGTTGGTCGGTGTCAGCTCGGGCGAAATGGGCGTGTCGATGATGTCAAGCAGATAGGGCCTTGCCACTTCATCGCCCTTCATGGCAACGTACTTCACCAGATACTTGACCAGTGTCTTGGGGATGGATGTGTTGACCGCATACATCGACATGTGGTCTCCATCGTAGGTGCACCAGCCGAGCACCAGCTCCGACAAGTCGCCTGTGCCGATTACGAGACCGCCCGTCTGGTTGGCAGCATCCATCAGAATCTGGGTCCTCTCACGTGCCTGGCAGTTCTCGTACGTCACGTCCTTGTTGCTTGGGTCGATGCCAAGGTCCTTGAAGTGTTGCAGCACGGCATCTTTGATCGAAATCTCGCGTTGCGTGATACCCAGAGCCGTCATCAGTCCGAGCGCATTGCGATAGGTGCGGCCCGACGTTCCGAATCCTGGCATGGTGATGCCAAGGATGCGTTTGCGGTCCCAGCCCAGTTTGTCGAAGGCACGGACAATGACGAGCAGGGCAAGTGTGGAATCGAGGCCTCCCGAAATGCCGATTACAGCGGTCTTTGCGTTGATGTGGTTCAGGCGGGTCACAAGGCCCTGTACTTGGATGTTGAAGATCTCCGAGCAGCGTTCCTCCATATCATCGTCGTTCGAGGGAACAAAGGGCCGTGGAGCGATGTAGCGGAACAGCTTGGCATTGAAGTCGGGCGATGGCAGTTTGGTCATCTCCACCGTGTAATAGCCGTTCTGCGTGGGCTCACACGTGTGGTGACGGTCGCCATATACCATCTTGTCGCTTTGCTGCCCGAAGTCAGGTTGAAGTTGTGTGAACGACGTTTGCGAACGACGAAGCACCTTCAGTTTTTCAATATCCACATCGCGCACCAGTAGGCTCGACTCCAGCTTGAATCGCTCGCTTTCGCCCAGCATCGAGCCGTTCTCGGCAATCATTCCCTTGCCGGCAAATACGAGGTCGGTCGTCGATTCGCCGAAGCCCGACGAGGCATAGACATAGGCGCAGATTAGCCGTCCGCTGTGCGACTGTATCATTTGCCGCAGGTAGGCATGCTTGCAGGTGACTTCGTCCGAGCACGAAAGGTTCACGATGACGTGGGCACCCGCCAGGGCCATACGGCTCGATGGAGGGATGGGTACCCAAAGGTCTTCGCAGATTTCAATGCCTAAGGTGAATCCTTCGAAGCCGAAGAGCAGGTTCTGTCCGAAGATGATGTTGTCGTATCGCTTGTCTGCCAGTGCCCCTAAGTCCATGCGCGCACTTGCAGGTACTTCTGCTCCGCTGGCAAACCAGCGTGCTTCGTAGAACTCGCTGTAGTTGGGCAGATAGACTTTCGGTACAATGCCGACGATGTTGCCGTCTCCAAGAAGCACGGCACAGTTGTAGAGGCGATTGCGATAGGAGAGGGGCGCGCCCACGATGACGGCCATGTCGATGCCGCGCGTAGCTTCGGCAAGATGCTTCAGCCCATCAATTGCTGCATTGAGCAATGGTTCGTGATGGAAAAGGTCTGCGCAGGTGTATCCAGTCAGCGATAGCTCGGGGAATGCCAATAGTTGCACACCTTCCTCGTGAGCCTCGCGTATCAGCTGGATATGCTGCTTCAGATTGTACTCCACGTCCGCCACCTTGACAGTGGGTATCGCGGTGGCTACACGTAGCAGCCCATAGTCATCAAATACCTTAGTCGTTTTCTTTGCCATACCTTATATATATTAATCGTCGAAGTCGCGGCCATCCATGGCCGCCTTTATCCAACTGTGTCGTAGTCGCGGCCATCCTTGGCCGCCCTAATTCATCAGCGTCCTCGTTTCGTCCGTCTTTGTCCGCCTTTCCGCACACTCTTGGCCTTGGGGTTGACACCTTCCACACGGCGCGTCTTGACGTTCATCAGGCCCTGCTTGTCATTGGCAAAGACATCGCTGAACGATTTGGCCTTCCTATTCTCCTTCTTTACCTCTCTCTTGAGCTGGGCTTCGTCCATGTCCATTGCCTCGGCATTGTTTCGCAGCACCCGTCGTTCACCGGCAGTGCCGCTCTTGGCCTTCTTGCGCAGCAGTTTGCTCTTGGGGTTTTGCATCTTGGCTGCCGTCTTTTGGCGCTTCAGTTCATTATGCGCAACCCACCAGGGATTCTTCTTGCGCTCGAGCTCGTCAAGCGCCTCTTGCGAGATGGCATTCTTCTGCGGATTCTCAGGATCTACCTTCTGGCCATCCACGGTCACGACGTCGCGTTCCGTATCAATCTGCATACCGATGCGGGCAGGTTGTCCATTAACCTCCACGCGTCCGTCGGCGATAAGCTCGTCCACTTCCCGTCGACTGCATACGCCCGATTCACTCAAATATTTGTTGATGCGTTCAATCTTTTCCATATTTTTATAGTTTTTTCGGTGCAAAGATACGCAAAAATATTGAAATTACATTGCCTTTTCTAACAAAAACAACGAAAATTTACAAATTTTCACATAAAAAATTTGGAACTATCAAAACAATACCCTATCTTTGCACCCGCAAAATCGAAAGATAGAGCAAAAATCGGGATGTAGCTCAGTTGGTAGAGTACACGTCTGGGGGGCGCGAGGTCGCCCGTTCGAATCGGGTCATCCCGACCAGGTTGCAAAGGTCTAAAGCATATAGCCGCCCTTTGCAACTTTTTTTTGTTTCTTTTGCTCCCCATGTCCCCTCCTTCGTCACCCTCGTTCGCTCCCTCTTCTTTTGTCTCCGTCGCGGCCGTATATGGCCGCCCTCCCTGTTCCCCCTCCTTCGTCTCCTCGTTCGCTCTCTCTTCGTGTCTCCGTCGCGGCCGTATATGGCCGCCCTCCCCATGGTTCCCTCCTTCGTCACCCTCGTCCTCCCTCTCTTCGTGTCTCCGTCGCGGCCGTGTATGGCCGCCCTCTCTGTTTCCCCTTCTTCGTCGCCCTCGTTTTCTCTCTTCGTGTCTCCGTCGCGGCCATCGATGGCCGCCATTTCCCCTCTCTTTTCCCCCTTTTTCGCACAAATAAACAAAATATTTGCCCATTTTTTAACTCAACCAGCCAAAAATTTGGAGAAATACAGATTATTTGTTATATTTGCCGCGAAAATAGTATAAACCAAGATAGAAATTTATCAATTCTATGAGAATTTCAGCCGCATTCCTTCTGGCTCTTGCTCTCCTCGTTGTCTCTTGCAAAAAGGAGCAGACCACAACCTGGCAAGGTGTCACTTACGATACCGTAAGCACCTCCGAAACGCCATTCCCGATGTCTGATGTGCAGGTGCCCGTTTTCCCCGACCGCAACTTCGTGATTACCGACTATGGCGCTCGTCCATTACCCCCTGGTGGCTACCCGACTTCTGCCGATTCCGCGCGTATAGTTCGAACCAACAGCCAGGCGGTTGCGCGTGCCATGGATGAATGTTCCTCCGCCGGTGGCGGTCATGTTGTCGTGCCGAAAGGCGAGTGGCTGATGGGTGTCATTCGTTTCAATAGCAGCTGCGACCTCCATCTTTCCGAAGGTGCGGAAATCATCTTCAGCGCCAATCCCGACGACTACCTTCCCGAAGATATGACCACCTTCGAGGGCGTCGAGTGCTACAACTATCAGTCTTTGATTTATGCCTGGCGTCAGACGAATATAGGTATCTCGGGTACAGGAACACTCCGCGCCCAGATGTCCGTGTGGGAGAAGTGGTTCGAACCATCAGCCGAACACGGCAGGGCCCTTCAGACCCTCGATCGTTGGGGTACCTTCAACTACACATTCTACTTGCGTAATATGTCGGGCTATACGTTCAAGTTGAGCCCGCCTTTCATCCAGTTCTATCAATGCTCGAACATCCTGCTTGAGGATTTCAAGATCCGCCAATCTCCCCATTGGTCCATCCATCTCTTCGGATGCGAGGAAGGTGTTGCTCGTCGTCTCGACTTGTCAGCCCTTGGCCGGAGCAACGACGGTATTGACCTCGAGATGACGCGTCGTTTTGTGGTCGAGGACTGCGTTTTCAATCAGGGTGGTGATGCGATATCAATCAAGTCCGGACGAGTTTGCGAAACCTGGAACGCTCCATCGTCCTCGCGTAATATCTTGATTCGTCGCTGTAAGGCCAAACATGGCAAGGCGCTCCTCAGTATAGGGGAGGAGATCTCGCATGGTGTGCACAATATCTATATGCACGACTGCAAGGCTACCGGTGAAGTGGGCGACCTGCTCAGTATACGAACCAACAGTCGCCAGTTCTCCAACGTCGATAGCATTCTGGTCGAAAAATGTGAAGCAGCTTCCCTCCAGCGTGTCTTTGCTATCGATTCCGACGTGTGGGGCGATTGGCGTGGTTTCATGACCTCTAAAAAGGACACCTTTGCCGTCATCTCTGGCATCACGATGCGTGATGTGAAGTGTCGCCGCGCCGTTGCCCTCGTCGAAATCAACGGCGATAAAAATAAACCCGTTCGGGATATTACTATCCAGAATATTCATGCCGACAGCGTCACGTCCTTCATCAGCCACACCGCCAATGTCGAAGACTACAAAGCCTCCGACCTCCATCATTCCTGGCTCGGCAATTCCACCCAGTCCCCCATCCGTCCCAAATAACCCTATCATCCCCCCCTTCGCCTCCAAGTGTCCCCGCCGCGGCCGTTCTTGGCCGCAGGTTCATGTTAATGTCGCAGCCATCCTTGGCTGCCAACCCGCCCTCCCATGAAACCCCTCCTTACAACCCTCCTCCTCTCGTTGTTCTCCCTCGCCCACGCCCAGTATCTCGTCAAGGATGACACTTGGACCTTAGCTGAGATTGGCGAAGGCTACTACGATGTCGAACCCGCCCAGATCTTTCAGAAGGTCTTCGGCATCACCGGCCATAACGGTGTCAAGGGAAGCACTCTTTCCGAGATATGGTTCCAGCAGGCTGGACTGTCCCGTCCCGATGGCGTGGATGACTTGCAGATTTCGTTTTTCGAAAAGACCGACTTCGGATTCTATGCGGTCTTCGATCAGAAGGAATTCAACATCACTTCACCAAGGACTGTCCTAGCTCTCTATGATGCCAAGAAGAAACTAACCGGTCAGTTTCTGCTGAGCGAAGCCTTTGCCGAAGGACGTGTGGGCGATTTCCGCTATGTCGATGACCTTTTCTTCCTTTCCTTGGGCAACGAAGAAATCCGCAATGAATCCTATCTGATCTATTGCTTTGACATCCAGGCCGACAGCATCCTTTGGAAGACCGATTATGAGGTGTGCCGAGGCCAGTTCGACGTGCTCGACAACTATATTGTTTCAGGTTTCGGTGGCTCAAATATCGACGATTATGTCTGCCTCCTCGATCGTCAGACCGGTGTCACCCTCGACAAGGCCCCAGTCGCTTTCCAACCAGACTATTTCGAGGCCACTCGTACCCAGGATACGATTTATGTGGTCGATTACAATATGGGGATTTACCGCTTCCTCATTCAGGACTCCTGCGTCCATGTCAAGAGCAATGGGGTTCGCTTGCGTTATGGCCCATCCACATCCGACAAGGTCTTCACCAATGCCAATGGCAAGTCTATTTATCCCTCTTTAGGCGACAATCTGGCCTACCTCGGCGAATCGAATGACTTCTACAAGGTCCGTTACAAACAGCGCGAACTCTACATCTCCAAGCGATATTCCGAGTTGCGCAAAAGCACGCCCCCAAAGCCCTAACCCGCCCCCTCCTTGTGTCCCCACAGCGGCCGTCCTTGGCCGCCTCCCTCCCCGTTTCTCCGTCGCGGCCGTGTATGGCCGCCATTTCCCCTCCCCGTGTCTCCGCAGTGGCCGTCCTTGGCCGCCATGTTCCCTTCCCGTGTCTAAGCCGCGGCCATCCATGGCCGCCCCATCCCTCACCCTTTTATAATCCCCATCATGAAACGCATCCCCCTCCTTCCCCTAACCCTCCTCCTGCTCGCCTCCTGTGCCCAGCAGCCACCCCAGTCCACCGCTCCCGTCGATGATCAGCAGCTCTTCATCGGCGATAACATCGCCGTAGCAAAGACCCAATACGGCTACGTCAAGGGTTACATCCTTCACGGCACCTACACCTATCTCGGCATTCCTTACGGAAAGACGACCGAAGGTGAAGGCCGCTTCCTTCCCGCTCAGGCTCCCACCGCTTGGACCGACACCCTGCCCACCGTGTTCTATGGCGCTTCAGCTCCTCAGTTCACCGAGGGCAAATACGCCAACAACTACTACACCTTTTCCGACCATTGGAACTACTACGACGTAGGCGAGGATTGCCTCAAGCTCAACGTCTGGACCCAGGGCCTTGCCGATGGCAAGAAGCGTCCCGTCCTCTTCTGGATCCACGGCGGCGGTTTCACCAATGGCAATGGCATCGAACAGGATGGCTACCACGGCGAGAACTTCAGCCGTTATGGCGATGTCGTTTTCGTCTCTGTCAACCACCGTCTTGGCCCCATCGGTTTCTCCGATTTCTCTGCCGTCGATCCCCGCTATGCCGATTCCGGCAATGTCGGAATCCTCGACCTTGTCGAAGCTCTCAAGTGGGTAAAGAACAACATCGAGGCCTTTGGTGGCGACCCAGCTAACGTTACCATCATGGGACAGTCGGGTGGAGGAGCCAAGGTCTGCACTCTTGTCGCAATGGACGAGTGCAAGGGTCTGATCAGCAAAGCTGTAGCCCTGAGTGGAAATATTTACAGCGCCATCGATCAGAACTACAGTGCCGCTCTGGGTCAGTACATCTATCAGAAGGCGGGCCGCAGCATGAAGAAGCTCACCTCCATGCCTTGGATCGAATATCTCCGATTCGCCAACGAAGCCGCCGCAGAATTCAACCAGAAGACCAAGGGTAACGGCATGATGCGAGGCGCCTTCGGTCCCGTTGCCGACGGTCGTCACATCCCCAAGGGCACTTTCTTCCAGGACCCCAATGGCGCTTCGGCCAATGTGCCGATGATATTCTCCACTACGACGTGCGAAAATTCCGTCAGCCGCACCAATGCCGCCCTCGAGACACTCACCGACGAAGAGCTCATCCCCTTTGTTGAGCGCTCCAAGCCTGGACGCGATGCCAAGGCCATCATCAAAGCCTACCGGAAGGCATTGCCCGATAAGTCTGGCATCGAACTCCTCGGATATATCAACAGTTCACGCGACCGCGTCATCAGCGCCATCAATGCCAAGGCGGTTCAACCCGCGCCCCTCTATCTCGCATGGTTCGATTGGCAGCCGCCCCTCTTCGACGGCCGTATGCGCGCCTTCCATTGTCTCGACATCTGCTTCTGGTTCTGCAACACCGACCTCATGCTGACTCATACTGGTGGCGGTCCGCGTCCACGCGCCCTCTCCACCCGAATGGCCGATGCCCTCCTCGCATTCATGCGCACGGGCAATCCAAATTGCGCATCCCTCCCCGAGTGGCCCCTCTACACCCCCGAAACCGGCCAGAGCATGCTCCTCAACGACAACTGCCAGCCCGTCGCCGACATCGACCGTGAAGCCCGCAAGCTCCTCCAATAGCCCCTTCCTCCCTTCTCAGCATCATTGAAGCGGCCATTCTTGGCCGCTTCTAACTGCCGTGTCCCCGTTGCGGCCGTCCTTGGCCGCTCTCGTGTCCCGTCGCTGTCATCCTCGCTCGCTTCCCTCCCCGTGTCCCCGTTGCGGCCGTCCTTGGCCGCTTTCGTGTCCCCTTCGCCGTCGTCCTCGCTCGCCTCCCTCTCCGCGTCCCCGTTGCCGCCGTCCTTGGCCGCCCCCTTG
>JAEEGJ010022110.1_pt1 | contig 13551 bp, 13 predicted proteins | sample 8958761 | NCBI WGS metagenome assembly JAEEGJ01 (sample SAMN16246546, study PRJNA631951) | gut metagenome | biome: gut microbiome; feature: rumen; material: RS-attached | host: Bos | place: Iran: Karaj | collected 2018-10
GGTGCTGATCTCAAGACTCACAACGCATTAAAAACAAAGGAGAACTGATATGGGCTTGTACAGAAAATTCGTAAACCAGACGAGAAAACCTGAAGGAACGCTTGGCAAGATGATGGTAAACGGCATGAACAGCGGTCACGCGAAAATGGCTGACTGGGGAATGTCTCATCTTCCCGTCATGTCACCTTCACAGATCGCCGAGCTCGGCTGCGGCGGCGGAAGGAATGCAGGAGAACTTTCGAAAAGATTTCCAAAAGCCAAAGTAATCGCAGTTGATTATTCCGAAGTTTCCGTTTCGAAAGCAAAGGAATACAACAAGGAAAGGATCGACAGCGGAAAGATGATCGTGCAGCAGGGCGATGTTTCAAACCTTAAGCTGCCGGCAGATTCGTTCGATCTTGCAACCGCATTTGAGACCATATATTTCTGGCCCGGCCTCGAAAAGTGCTTTGCCCAGGTCTATAAGATCTTAAAGCCCGGCGGTATATTCATGGCCGTCAATGAATCAGACGGCACTGATGACGCAAGCCTTAAGTATGAGAAGATCATAGACGGCATGAGATGCTATACGGTTGAACAGATAAGTTCAGCGATGAAGGCAGCAGGCTTTTCGGAAGTCACTTCCGATCACTTTGAAGGCAAGCCCTGGTTAACGGTTATCGCGCGTAAGTAAGGAGAATATTCTTGAACTGGCCGAGAACGATACTTGACGGAATAATGCTTTGCCTGGTCTTTAATCTGACCATTGCGATCCTTTGGATGTTCGTTCCGAATGCTTTCTGCAACATGCTGCCGGCCGAGATCAGGAAGGCATCACCGAAGAGAAAGAAAAAGGAAGTTATCATCCTTGCGAGCGTTATCTATCCGATCTATCCGCTGATGTTTGCATACATGATCGCAAGCAGCCACATGGCCGGTGTCAGCGGATTCTGGAATCTGTTCTGGACAGGCTATATCGAGATGTTCTTCGTCAACTTGGGAGACCTGATAGGGCTGGATTATTTCTTCCGCAAGATAAGCAAGAAAAAGATCATGATACCCGGTACCGAGCACTGCAAGGCGTGGGAGACCAAGACCTGGATGAAGACTTTGGGTTTTCCGGAACACCTGATAATATGGCCATTTGTCTTCTGTCCTCTGACCGGACTTATCGTGGCAGGTTTCAGCAGGCTGATATTCGGAGTCTGATGTCAGACTAAGGTTCCCTTGAAGTTCTTGGCCGTATCACTTTCGTCTGCGACATACCAATAGTCGCAGCTGTCGCTTCCCAATGCGCATGTATGGGTCCTGATGAGCTTCGCGTGAACGAGCTTCGGGATTATGTGATCCGTTGCGCATAAGTAGGGAAGGAGATCCATGTAGCCGTTAGCCCGCGCGTAATCCGCAAGCGGGCAGCCGACAAGATCGAAGCAGACGCCTTCATCGGTGTTTCTCGGATTGATCTTTACTCTCCAAGTGTTGCCCCACTGTCCCTGCGAGAGCTTTTCCTCAACGAGCTTTGCATACGGGACATACCGCTTGTACATCGATTTCTTAAGAATCTTCATCTGCCATTTGCGGTTGACATTTATGAATATTCCGATGAACTTGTATTTTTCATAGAGCCCGTCGGCAAGCTGAGTTATCGCATTGCCGTCTATCCTGTGATCCGAAGCTTCATAGAATGATATGGCGAGGATCATGAGATCGAGGTTGTGGGCCATGAGGTTTTCCTTGCCGCCGATGTCAGGTGCTTTGGCAAAGAGAACGGGAAACAGTTCATCTGCTTTTCTGATGATGGAATCAGCTTCGTCAGGATAATGCTTTTTAGTATATTTGATAAATGCTTTCTTAAAGCTTTTAGCCATTGATGCCATAAGATGCTCCAGTCTGAACCTCAAATTATCCGAGATTATACAACAATAGGTTAGTTTTTGCTAACTTTGCGCAAATTAAGCATTGACAATGGTTTGCGAATAAAGTAATCTTTGTTAGCTATCAGTGATAACTAACGAGAAGGACACATATTCGATATGCCCAGAGATAAGACTTTAAGTCATGAGAAGGTCAACAGAGCGATCCGTGAAGAATTCCTTGAGAAGGGATTTGAGGGAGCATCTGTGAGAAGTATCGGCGAGAGAGCCGGCATGACTTCTGCAGGTCTTTACCGCCATTATCCTGATAAGGCAGCGATGTTTGATTCGATCGTGGCACCTGTCATTAATGCGATCGAGCAGTGGGCATCAGACCACAAGAAGAACGCATATGAACATGTCGAAAACCGTTCGGATGACAATGATCTTTTTGCGGAGACTTTCCTTGATCTCATCAGGGATATCATAATTCCGCATAAAGTTGAGTTCAGGCTTCTTCTGACAAGTTCACGCGGTACGAAGTATGAGAACTTTGTTAATGATTTTGTATTAAGCAATCAGTCTGAGATGATGAAGATGTTCGGTTATCTCAAGAGCAAGGGATTTCCTGTTAAAGAGATAAGCGAAGAAGAACTGCACATATTGTTGTCAGCATATCTGACGGCATGTTTTGAACCTGTCGTGCACGGGTTCAGTGATGAACAGATAGAGGAACACTTAGGTACTGTCCGGGAATTCTTCTTACCCGGGTGGAGAAATCTGATGGGAATGCAAAGAGAGCCGTAAGGCTCTTTTTTATTGCTTAGGCTATCACTTAACGGTCAGTGATAGCTAACGAAAAAAGAAAAGAATAACAAGGAGGACAATAACTTGGGAAAGGCACCGAAATACGATCACATGAAGCTGATAGGGCAGTTTGCCGGAGGGCACAGGCACCTTATCACGCTTGGAAGGATATTGGCGGGAATAAGTGCGGCCGTAACACTCGTTCCGTTCTATCTTCTGTGGAGGATAATCGCTGTTGCGATAGAAGGAAAGGATCTTGGCAGGATCAACGGATATGCATGGGGAGCGGTAATACTTACCGTATCAGCACTCCTTATCTATATCTTTGCGCTTCTGTGCACACACATAGCTGCCTTCAGGGTACAGGCCAATATGAGAAGCGAACTCATGAGAAAGATAATCAAGCTTCCGCTCGGAATCTTTGACGAGGACGGTACAGGCAAGATCAGAAGGATAGTTAGCGAATCAACTGCAGCGACAGAAACATATATCGCGCATAATCTTGCGGATAAGACTGTTGCGGCAGTAACACCTGTGGGACTGATAGTACTGATCCTTGCATTTGACTGGAAGATGGGTCTGATCTGCATGATCCCTGCGGTCATCGGATTTATCTGCATGATGTCCATGATGGGAAAAGGCATGCAGGAGAAGATGAAGGAATACCAGAATGCTCTTGATACGATGAGCAGTGAAGCTACAGAGTATGTAAGAGGCATCCCGGTAGTAAAAACATTCGGTCAGACAGTTCATTCATTTAAGCGTTTTAAAGATTCCATCGACGGATACGGAAAATGGACAACCGCATATACTCTGCAGCTGAGAATGCCCATGATCGGGTTCATGACATGCATCAACGCGATCTTCTTCGCCATAGTACTTGGAGCTTTCTTCCTTACGAGAAACGGTGTAGGCAATGCGGATATCCTTAATGTCATGTACTACATAATCGTATCTCCGCTGGTTACTGTAACACTTACAAAGATAGCTTATTCAGGCGAAGCGGAGATGACGCTAATCGATGCTCTCAAGAGAGTTGACAGCATACTTGCTCTTTCTCCCCTTACAGAAACTGATAAAGAGAACGTTCCAAGGGACAACAGCATCGTTCTTAATAACGTAACTTACAGATATGCTGATGCGGCAAGAGACGCTGTCTCAGATATCAGCATGTCCATTGCTCCCTGTGAGCATGTCGCATTCGTAGGCCCTTCCGGCTCCGGAAAGACAACCCTTGCCGAGCTTATGGTGCGTTTCTTTGACGTTACTTCCGGCGAGATCCTGTTAGGCGGAGTCAACCTCAAGGACATTCCTTCTGACAAACTGATGGAGCGCGTGTCATTCGTTTTCCAGGACAGCAAGCTGATAAAGACATCGATCCTTGAGAATGTACGCATGTCCAAACCTGATGCTACAAGAGAAGAAGTCATGGATGCTTTGAGAAGAGCCCAGTGCATGGATATCATCGAAAAGCTTCCGAACGGCATAGACACTGTCATCGGTGAGAAGGGAACATACCTCTCCGGCGGTGAACAGCAAAGGATCACGATCGCAAGAGCAGTACTAAAGAATGCACCTATCCTGATACTTGATGAAGCAACTGCCTTTGCCGATCCCGATAACGAAACGAAGGTGCAGGCAGCATTTGAAGAACTCTCAAAAGGAAAGACGATCATCATGATCGCGCACAGATTGAGCACGGTTACGAGCGCAGACAGGATCTTTGTTCTCGATGACGGAAAGCTCAAAGAGAGCGGCTCTCATGATGAACTTATCTCCTGCGGAGGTCTTTACAAGAAGATGTTTGAAGAATACGGAAGATCCGGTGAATGGAAGGTAGGTGCCTGATATGGTAGAAAAGTTAAAGCATAAATATGCGCTCTCTACTCAGGGCGCCAAGGACATGATCAAAGCCTGCATCAGCGTTACCATAACCAACATGGCATTCATGATGTCTGCCGGCGTTCTCTATACTCTTATAAGCGATCTGTTGGGCAATAACCTTACTAAAGACAGGCTGCCGTTCTATATCATCAGCAGCATTGCGGTTTTGATCCTCATAGCAGTTACGAATTTCATTCAGTACAACATGACTTTCCTTACAACATATAAGGAGAGCGGAGTCAGAAGGACCTCCATTGCAGAAAGACTGCGCCGTCTGCCGCTGTCTTATTTCGGAAAAAAGAACCTTTCAGATCTTACGCAGAATATCCTGGGAGACTGTGCTCAGATAGAGACGGCATCGAGCCACTGGATCCCCGAGATCATCGGAGCTCTTATCTCAACCACTATCGTAGGATTGAGCCTTTTCATCGTCTTTGACTGGAGAATGGCCCTTGCAAGCTTCTGGGTAATACCTGTATCACTCGGAATCATTCTCTCCTGTTCCGGTCTTGAGAAGAAAGCCGTAAAGAAGAATGCGGCAGTCAAGCTCGACATGACTGACAGTGTTCAGGAATGCCTTGAATCCATCAGGGATCTTAGAGCAAACAACGCTGAAGACAGATACATGGATGTGCTCGAAGGCAAGATCAGGAAAGTCGAGAAGATGGCTCTCTTTACAGAACTCAAGATGGCCGTCTATGTCAATTCCGCATCCATCATACTCAAGCTCGGAATCGGAACCACGGCGATCGTCGGAGGCCTGCTCTTTGCAAACGGAGAGATCACACTGCTTACATTCTTTATGTTCCTCATGGTCGTATCAAGGCTTTATGATCCTATGCAGATCACGCTCCAGAACTTTGCTGCCGTCATCTCAGTTGAGCTTCAGTCCGAAAGACTTGATGAAGTTCTTTCACATGAGATCCAGACAGGTTCCGAACAGAAGACCAACAACGGATATGATATCGTTTTCGATCATGTAGGCTTCAAGTATTCTGATGATACGGATGTATTAAAGGATGTCAGCTTTACTGCAAAGCAGGGTGAGGTTACTGCTCTTATCGGTCCTTCAGGCGGCGGCAAGACGACGATCTCAAGGCTTGCGGCAAGATTCTGGGATGTTAACGAAGGCAAGATAACTTTGGGCGGAGAAGACATCTCAAAGATCGATCCGGAGACGCTGCTTTCTGATTATTCCATCGTATTCCAGGATGTAACCCTGTTCAACAACACCATCAAGGAAAACATCCGCATCGGCCGCGAAGGCGCGAGTGATGAGGATATCAGGAAAGCCGCAAAGCTTGCCAACTGTGAGGAATTCATAAACAAGCTCCCGGATGGTTACGATACGTTTATCGGTGAGAACGGAAGCGAACTCTCAGGCGGTGAAAGACAGAGAATCTCGATCGCAAGAGCTTTCCTTAAGGATGCGCCCATCATCCTTCTTGATGAGGCGACAGCTTCTCTTGACGCAGAGAACGAGACAGTCATCCAGGAAGCTCTTTCAAGGCTTATCAAGGACAAGACGGTCCTCATCATCGCGCATAGAATGAGGACCATTGCCAATGCGGATCACATCGTTGTCCTTAAGGACGGCGTTGTCGCTGAGCAGGGAAGCCCTGAAGAATTATCCTCATATGACAGCATTTACAGCAGGATGACACGTCAGCAGAAGATATCGCAGAGCTGGACAATGGCATGAAAAAAACCGTAAATAAATACGCATTCGCAAAAGAATTCATTACCATGGCAAGAGAGACTTTCAGCAAGCCGGTAGCGATTGCTGTGACTACAGATATGTTAGGGTGAGAAAGAGATGAATTGGGTCAGAACGCTATTGGACGGAACCGTTTTATGCTTGATCTTCAATATGATGATCGCGCTTCTTTGGATCTTTATCCCGGGGTCATTCAAGAACATGCTTCCGGCTGAGATACGCAAGGCGGCGCCTCCGCGCAGGAAAAAAGAGGTGATCATACTTGCATCGGTTCTTTATCCTCTGTACATCCTCATCTTTGCCTATATGATCGTAAGCAGCCACATGGCGGGCGTCACGGGTTTTGCAAACCTGTTCTGGACAGGTTATATCGAGATGATGTTCATCAATCTGGGCGATTTCATAGGCCTTGATTACTGGTTCAGAAAAGTGAGCCTGGATAAGGTCATGATCCCCGGAACAGAACACTGCAAAGCGTGGGAGACGAAGACCTGGATGCTGACGTTCGGAATACCCGAGCACCTCGGTCTGTGGCCTTTTGTATTCTGTCCGTTGACCGGACTGATAGTCGCGGGTGTGAGCAAACTCATATACGGAGGTTAAAGATCTATAAACAGATCTGACGGAAATGGGTAATTACTTTGTTTTTGTGGGAATAGCAGGAATAATCAGCGGATTGTTGGCTGCTTTGGCCGACGTGCCTTTGGTAAAACCGGGGAAACCGGATACGGATCACAAGACGGTTTGGGGAGGAATTGAACCTTGGTGGGCAGAAGTGCCGTCAAAGAGGTTTGTTGTCTCGTTCTGGCTGACATTTTTAGGTCAGCCGGCAACATATGTAACCATGTGGCTTTTGGCTGAACTGATAGGCCGAAACAATGAGCAATTGGAAATGGCTCTGAAGATCAATACCTTTATCGGGTGCTTTACGGGATTGTTTTGTCATATCGCTTTTTGTATCAGACCGCTTCTGTATCAGAAACTGCATGAAAAGCTTAGTGATGAGGAGAGCCTTAAGGTTATAAATTCAATCAATCCCCTTGTTAAAGCACCGTTGATAATCGGTTTTCTTACACTTTGGCTTGGCGGCACCGTTATCGTCGCGATCGCGATACTTACGGGAGCGTTGCCCGTATCAAAATGGTGTCTGCTTTTAAACCCTGTCGTATCGCTGATCGTTCTTATGATCTTGAAGAAATTGAAGGTTAAGATCATTGGTCCGCTCGGGGTGGGTTATTCGCTTTTTGCAATACTGCTCGTAATTGCCGGGATAGGATAGGCGGATCAACAGCAGCTTAAATGTATTTTTCTGCAAGCTTGGTGTTGACACAAAAACACCCGTGTGATAAAACGATTACCGATAATCTGATTATCAGTAATCCGTTTTTGAGGTTGATAATGTCCGTCCGTGATACAAGCATCGATCTGAGACTGCTCCAGAGCGCCCGCGAAGAATTCATCGCCAACGGGTTCCTTAAAGCTGACCTTAAGAGCATCTGCGAAAACGCGGGTGTGACTACGGGCGCCGTATATAAGCGTTATAAGGGTAAGGAAGAACTCTTTCAGGCCGTTGTTAAGGAAGCGGCCGACAAGATGGACGGCTTTATCAAGCTGCGCACCCGAATCGACCTTTCAGGCATGTCGGATGAACAGATCAGAAACACCTGGAACATGAATGAAGAATATGTTCTGGACATGTTCAGGATGATCTGGAACTTCAGGAAGGACCTGGTGATCCTGCTTGAGAGATCATCAGGAACGATGTACGAGAATTACGGACACGATTTCGCTCTGCGCATGACCAAAGCTTACATGCAGTACTATCTTGAAGCGAAAAAGAGAGGCCTTGCGAATGCAGATATCTCTGAAGAGCAGATGCATGTGCTCTGCACTTCTTTTTGGACGTCGGTCTATGAACCGTTCATTCACAAGATGACTTGGAAAAAGATCGAGGAACATTGTAAAGTCCTGTGCCGGTTCTTTAACTGGGCGGAAGCCATAGGATTATCTTAAACCGTTAATACAAGCCGTCATTGAACGGCTTTTAAAATACAAAACAGGTTAGCAAACGCTAACCAACGAAGGAGACAGAAGATGTTTAAACGCGTGGCTCCGTATATCGGAGAGTATAAGAAATACACCGTGTGGGCAGTCTTGATGATGTCACTCGGCATCATAGCTTCCATAACTCCGTATTTCTTTTTGTACCAGATAATCTCGCCGCTTTGCAAAGGAGAAAGCATCGATGTGACTTATGTGCTCGTAAGAGTCGTATCCGTCGCTCTGTGCGAGATAATATTTTCCCTCACATATGTTAAGGGGCTGGAGTTTTCCCACATCAGTGCATATAACACGTTGAAGAATCTCAGGATATCTCTGCAGGGCAAACTCGAGAAACAGCCTTTGGGAAACATAAAGGAATTAGGTACCGGGCGCATCAAGAAAGTCTTTACGGATGACATCGATCAGATCGAACTCCTGCTCGCACACGCAATTCCGGAGGGCATCGCAAACGTCGCGATCCCGCTGATAATAATCATTCTCATGTTCGTGGCCGATTGGAGACTCGGCTTGCTTTCACTTGTTCCTTTGATACTTGGCATGTTTGCCATGGGCATGATGATGAAGTCCGGAATGGCCAAGATGAACGACTATTACATGTCCGCAGCGAGGATGAACAACACGATAATCGAGTACGTCAACGGCATGGAAGTCGTTAAGGTCTTTAACAGAGACGGCGAATCTTACAAAAGGTTCGGTGAAGTCGTTAAGAGCTACAGGGATTTCACGATCGCATGGTATAAGGTGTGCTGGCCCTGGATGGCGGCATATTCGAGCATCCTTCCATGTCTGGTACTGCTGATCCTTCCGTTCGGTTCGGGAATGGTGCTTGACGGCATCGTTTCCCTGGACAGGCTGATCCTCGTAATATGCATGTCTTTCGCGGTTGGTCCTTCCGTTCTCAAGGCATTGAACTTTGCAGGCAAATTCCCCCAGCTCGACTACAAGATCGCTGAGCTCGAAAAGCTGATGGACCATCCGCCCCTTAAAGAAGGAACATCGGAATTCAGCGGCAAGAACTACGATGTGGAATTTAAGAATGTATGCTTCGGCTACGATGAGACTGAAGTCCTTCACGGTGTTGACCTGTCGATCAGACAGGGAACGACAACGGCCCTTGTAGGTGAATCCGGAAGCGGTAAATCAACTCTTGCAAAGCTCTTGATCCATTACTACGACATAGGTTCCGGTTCCATAACGGTCGGCGGTCAGGATATCAACGACATGTCGCTTAAAGCGCTGAACGACCAGGTTGCATACGTATCCCAGGAACAGTTCCTGTTCAATACCTCGCTGTACGAGAACATCCTTATCGGAAGACCCGATGCTTCAGAAGAAGACGTTCTTAATGCAGCCAGACGCGCCCAGTGCGAAGAGTTTTTGAGAAGACTTCCGGACGGGATCATGTCGCAGGCGGGAGACAGCGGTAAACAGCTGTCGGGAGGCGAGCGTCAGAGAATATCGCTTGCAAGAGCCCTTTTAAAGGATGCACCGATCATAGTGCTCGATGAGGCAACTGCTTTCATGGATCCCGAGAATGAGGAGAAGATGAATGCCGCACTTGATGAGATAGTTAAAGATAAAACGGTCCTCGTTATCGCGCACCGTCTCTCGACGATCAGGAATGCCGATAAGATCTGCGTAATGAAGGACGGCCTGTGTATAGCATCTGATACCCATGACAATCTACTTGAAAGCTGCCCTGAGTATAAGAAACTCTGGGACGCTTCAGTCAGCGCCAGCACATGGAAGATCAAGGGGGAGTGAAGATATGCTTAAGATATTGCACAGAATAGTCAATATGACCGGTAAATACAAAGCCCGCATCAGGGCCTCATACATAACGGCTTTTCTTAAGGCTTTGATGATGAGGGCTCCGCTTGTTTTGTGTTTCTTCTGCATCAGTTTTTTCATGCAGGGACAGATGGATAAGACCAAGTGCCTGTATTTCGGAATCGCGGTACTGGCAAGCGTGATACTCGAGGCTTTGTTTGAACATATATCCAACGTATTGCAGTCGGCAACCGGATACATGGTCTTTGCCGACATGAGATTTAAACTCGGCGACCACTTAAGAAAGCTTCCGATGGGTTATTTCACTGAAGGAAATATCGGAAAGATCAGCTCGGTCCTTGCTACTGACATGGTCTTCATCGAAGAGAACTGCATGGGCGTTCTTTCTGAATTAGTAACGTTCATAATCTCCCAGGGCATCATGGTTGTCATGATGTTCGTGATGGATTACAGAATGGGTCTTTTATCCCTTCTGATCGTCGCAGCCTTCATCATCGTTGGCAACCTTATGCTGAAGACCACGATGAAGCATTCGCTTATCAAACAGGAAAACTGCGAATCACTTACTGAAGAAGTTTTGGATTTTGCCGAAGGCATCGGCATCATCAAATCATTTAACATGCTTGGAGAGAAATCGAAGAGGCTGACGGATGAGTTTTCCAAGAGCTGTAAGGAGAGCATAGATTTCGAGATCGCATATTCACCATGGTCAAGAGCACTTTATCTTACGTACGGAATAGGTACGGCAGCAATCCTTGCTTTATCTGCATATCTTTATACGACGGGCAGGATATCGGATGTTTACCTGGTAGGCATGGCGCTGTTCCTTTTCGATGCATTCCTTTCCATAAAGAGCTATTACGGACAGATGGCAAGGCTTACCGTAACTTCCGCGAGCCTTGACAGGATCGAAGAAGTCTTCGCAGCGGAAGAGCTTAAAGATGAAGGCAGATCTGAACTTAAGCCTGCGTTCAGGGAAACTGCCGAGATCGAATACGATAACGTCGGTTTCGGATATACGGACAAAGATGTCCTTACCAACGTTTCTTTCAAGATAGAACAGGGTGAGATGACAGCTCTTGTAGGTCCTTCAGGCGGCGGTAAATCGACCATCGCATCACTTTTGGCGAGGTTCTGGGACGTGAAGAGCGGAAGGATCCTGGTCAGGGGAGAAGACATAAGAAACGTTTCGCTCGGGACCTTGATGGATCAGATCAGCATGGTGTTCCAGAGAGTATATCTTTTCCAGGATACCGTATATAACAACATCGCAATCGGCCGTCCCGATGCTACACGTGAGGAAGTCGAAGAAGCCGCCAAGAAGGCGAGATGCTATGACTTCATAATGCAGCTTCCCCAAGGCTTTGATACGGTCATCGGAGAAGGCGGCGCGTCTTTGTCCGGCGGAGAGCAGCAGAGGATATCCATAGCAAGATGCATATTAAAGGATTCTCCCATCGTAATCCTCGACGAGGCAACCGCGAGCGTTGATGCCGATAATGAGAGAGCAATCCAGGATGCGATATCAGAACTTTGCAGGAACAAGACCCTGCTCGTAATAGCGCACAGGCTGAGAACGATAAGAAACGCCGATCAGATCCTTGTCGTATCAGACGGAAAGATAACCGAGCGCGGAAACCATGAGACGCTTATGGCCGGAAACGGCACGTACGCGCACATGGTCTCTCTCCAGGAAGCTTAAGGATAATTATTCCCGGCAAGTCGAAAAGAGGTATTGACAACGATTAAATTACGCCGTAATATTACGGCGTAATTTTTGTATCTACCACTTGATAGAGGCATCAGATGTCTTACGATTACGATAAAACACACGAACTTATACTGAAGAGCGCATTGAAGACTTTTAAAGAAGTCGGATTCAGGAATGCATCAATAAGAAATATCTGCAAAGATGCCGGTGTGACCAACGGTGCGTTTTATGCTCATTTCGAAAGCAAGGACGCACTCTTTGCCGCGCTTGTATCAGAGAAGCTGGATGTATTCAACGAGACCTATCAGGATATGAGCGAGATCAAGATCGATTCAGTAGAGGACGTCATGAAGATGTTTGAGACTTCATACGGCTCTATCGAAACACTGATCCACTATGTATATTCGGAAAAGGACGTGTTCATGCTCGTTTTGAAGAGCAGCGGCGGAACGAGTTATGAGAACTTTGTTTCGGATCTGATCAATGAAGAATGCAAGAACACGATGCTCTTTCTTGACAGCTGCAGGAAGTTCATGAAAAATCCCGAGAACATTTCGGAACGCTTCATCAGACTCGGTTCATCAATGGTCATCAACGCAATGATGGAAGCCTTCATCGAAGGAGTTTCCGAAGAAGACAACATCCGCGAGACCAAGAAAGCCAGCGATTTCTGCATCGCGGGCTACAGACAGTTACTGGGAATCTAAGTATGCCGTTTGCTGTTTTGGCAAACGGTATATTTTTGAAAATAGAGTTAGCAAATGCTAACTAAAAGGAGGAAGAAGAATTGAACAACAAGAAGACGAATCCCATGCTGAGGATATGGCAGATAGCAAAGGCTGAGCATGGCAGACTGTTACTGTCAGTGCTGCTTGCCGTGCTCGGAGTAATATCCGGAATAATCCCTTATGTTTGTGCAGCCAGGATCATTTCCGGAATGATAGCCGGCAACAAAGAATGGAATTATTATCTGGTCTTTATCGCATTGGCGTTTGCCGGCTTTGCGCTGAAGAGCATCCTTTATGCGATGGGTTTGAGCGTAAGTCATAAGGCAACCTTCTCGATATTGGGAGAGATCAGGAAGCAGATATTTGCAAAGCTTCCGAGAATGCCGCTGGGCACGATAATCGACACCTCAAGCGGGAAGCTCAAGCAGATAATCGTAGACGAAGTAGAGTGCATGGAGCGCCCGATGGCACACATGATCCCCGAGCTGACATCGAACATAATCGGTGCCCTGGCTGTGTGGGTCTACATGATGACCATCGACTGGAGAATGGGCCTCATCTGCCTTATCTCAGTACCTGTCGGATTGATGTTCTTTGGAGCCATCGCATCAAGTTTCGGAAAAGATTATCAGAAGTCGGTTGAGATAACACAAGACATGAACGCGAGCATAGTCGAATACGTTCACGGCATTGAAGTGATCAAGGCATATAACCAGAGCAAATCATCCTATCAGAAATTCAAGGACAAGGTTATGGCTAACGCGGCCTTCTACTGTTACTGGATGAAGAAAACGGAAGTATGCCAGTCTTTGTGCTACACGATCGCGCCCTGCACGCTCATAACGGTTTTGCCTTTAGGATGGTGGATGTATACGACGGAAAGCATTACCGCTGAAGTATTCATGACTTCGATAATGCTTTCAATGTGCATCGTAGGACCCATCATTGCAGCCATCCAGTTTACGGATTCATCCGCAAAAGTCGCGACTACCGTGGCAACGGTAGATGAACTGCTTT
>JAEEGJ010022114.1_pt1 | contig 13550 bp, 12 predicted proteins | sample 8958761 | NCBI WGS metagenome assembly JAEEGJ01 (sample SAMN16246546, study PRJNA631951) | gut metagenome | biome: gut microbiome; feature: rumen; material: RS-attached | host: Bos | place: Iran: Karaj | collected 2018-10
CGTGCGCGGCGGAAAACGGAAAGGTTGAATATGGGCAAGGTACTTGTGGTCGGCGCGGGGCCGGCGGGCATGATGGCGGCGATCAAGGCGGCGGAAAACGGCGCGTCGGTCACGTTGCTCGAAAAGATGGACCGCGTCGGCAGGAAAATGGCAATCACGGGCAAGGGACGCTGCAACATGACAAACGCGGCGCCCGTGCCTGAGATCATAAAGAATATTCCCGGAAACGGCGCGTTCTTGAACAGCGCGGTCCGTTTTTTCGACAACGAGGACGTTATCGCTTTTTTTGAAAACGCGGGCGTGCCGACGGTCACGGAACGAGGCGGGCGTGTATTCCCCGCCAGTTCTAAGGCGTCCGACGCGGTGGATGCACTCCTGCATCGGCTCCATGAGTTGGACGTCACGGTCAGGCTTCACGCGACGGTACGCGATCTGCTGACGGGGGATGGATGCGTGCGAGGCGTACGTCTCTCGTCGGGGGAGGAGATTTTCGCGGACGCGGTGATCGTCGCGACAGGCGGAGCGTCTTATCCGAGAACCGGCTCCACAGGCGACGGTTTCCGCATGGCCGAAGCCGTCGGGCATACGATAGAGCCGCCGACGCCTGCGCTCGTCCCGTTGGAAACGGAAGAAGAATGGCCGTGGGAACTGACAGGGCTTTCATTGAAAAACGTTCGTTTCCGTCTGTTTTCGGAGGTTGAGCCGCCGGAGAAGATCGGCGAGGCTTTCGGCGAAATGATGTTTACGCATTTCGGCGTCACCGGGCCGATTATCCTGACGCTTTCCCGCGCGGCGGCGATTAATCTGCGGACGCATGATTTCCTATCGGCGGAAATCGACCTGAAGCCTGCGTTGGACGAGGACACACTGGAGAAGCGAGTGCAGCGTGATTTCGAGCAGTACAAGAACAAACAGGTGAAAAATGCGATGGTCGACCTTTTGCCGGCGCGGCTGATCGCGCCGGTGCTCGATCTCGCTTATATCGATGAGGAAAAGCCCGTGAACCAGATTACGCGGGCGGAGCGGCTTCGCATCGTGGAAACGCTGAAGCACCTGCCGCTGACGATGACGCGCACGAGGCCGATAGATGAGGCAATCGTGACGGCGGGCGGCGTTTCGGTCAAGGAACTGAATCCGAAAACGATGGAATCAAAGCTGGTGAAGGGGCTGTATTTTGTCGGCGAGGTCGCCGACGTGGACGGATTTACGGGCGGCTACAATCTGCAGGCCGCGTTTTCCATGGGCGCGGCGGCGGGAACTTGGAGTGCGAAAGGCGGAGTGAAAAGGGTATAGAGAGGACTGAACATGTCTGGCATTTGGGAAGCACTCGAGGCTTTGCATAGAAAGAGCAATGAGGTTGCAGAATTCGAAGAAAAAAAGGCGTTGTTCTCATTTGGGCGTGGAGCTTTTTTTAGCGGCGCTTTAGACTATAAAATCGAAAACATGCATTTCTCGATGAGACCCTATAATGCTTACCATACCCTGCAACGCTTCGAGTTTGATGTAACGGAAGAGGATTTGTGCAAGATAGGTACGATTGTCGCTCCCGCCATGAAATGGAAGAAAGAATACCGCAGTGTGCTTGATCGACTCGATGGTTATGAATGGTCAATAGAGTATTGCTATAACGGAATCCAGATAAAATCATATGGATACGAGTCTTTTCCATGTAATTACAAAAAAGTAGTCAACGAGCTGCAAGAGTACATGGAAACATTATGCAAAAAGTATGCCGCCGATAAATATAAAGAGGATGAAGCCGAAGAAAGAAGAAGCCTATATTGAGAGGGTAATACCATATTTGACGAAACGAAAATGTACAAACTGACGGACGAAAAAGGGTAAGGGTATCTTTCGCCTAAAAAAGCACTCTTGAGAGTAGAAAAGGATAAATAATTCATGAACAAAAACGAAGTCGGTATCGATGCCATCTGTGAAGCGTGTGTGGCGTTATCTGATGGGGATATTGAGAAAAGCAGAGAGATCATAGGGACAAAGTATCCCCACCAAAAGCCGCTGAAACAGAGAAAGAGCTTCACGAAAAAAGAGCAGCTTACAATATTCATGCGTGACGGATTCATTGACAGATATTCCGGCGGCAGACTCATTTTTCCCGGCGTATTGTCCATTTTGTCTGATATACTTCCCGATGTTTTTCCTGTTCATGAAAATTGGAAAACAGACCAATGCCATCAGGCATGGTGGGATTTATTCCCAAGCATAGATCATATCGTGCCGCTGGCTTTCGGCGGGACAAACGACGAAGACAATCTCGTTTGCACGTCCATGAAACGAAACATGGCGAAAGCCACATCCTCAATAGAGGAAATCGGATGGAAAATTTATCCTGCAGGGAAATTATCTGAGTGGGATGGGATGTTGTTATGGTTTTGGGAGTATTGCCGAAGAAATCCCGAAGCATTAGATAATTCCTATACTCGCGGATGGTACGAAACTTGCCGCGACATGGAAGCAGTGGGAAATTATCATACAAAATGACCTCTTGGTTGTCTTCTCGATGGAGAAAACGTATTGTGTCGCAAATGAAGCTCTTGGAGATCGGATTTTGGCTGATTGGTGTCAACAGGGACATGGAAATAACAACGACGAAAAATGAGGTGCCAATTTGGCACCTCATTTTTCGTCAGGTTTCTTTCCTATGGTTGGTGGAATCTCTCGTTTGTTGGATGTAATTGTAATCCTTCGTACATTTCTTTTCCGCTGTCTTTATTCTATTGCTTTTACGGGGAATCTATGCAATAATTTTTAATCAGAAAATCAGAAATTCTGATTTTCTGATTAAAAATTTTATCGAATTGGGAGGTACACCATGAGCGTTGAGATGGTAACGGTGCAAGGTCGAGGGCAGATTGTGATACCTAAAGATGTAAGGGAGGCGCTTTCCATTTCCGACGGGGACGCGCTGGCGGTCTATGCCACGGATAATGTGATCGTGATGAAGCCGTTTAGGCGGCCGACGGAGGAGGAATTTTCCGAGTGGCTGGAGGAGGCGCAAGGGTGGGCGAAGGGCGCCGGGATTCGGAAGAAGGACATCAACGACGCCGTGCGTTCCGTTAGGAGCAGGAAAGGAAAATGAACATCGTCATAGACACCGGCGTGGTCGTCTCGGCGTTCTTCCTCGGCGGACTGCCCCGGCGGATTATCAAGGCGGTGGTGCGGGGAAACCTTGAAGCCTATGCCACACGGGAAATCGTGGGGGAGTATGAGGCTGTTATCGCGGAGGTTGGGATGAAGAAGGGGGGCTCCCTTCGAGAAAACCTTGTGCTCCCGTTTACCTCGCACCTGCATATCGTTAAGCCGGAGCCCGATGAAGACAAGTTCATCGCTTGCGCTCTTACGGCGGGGGCGTTCTATGTTGTGGAGGGCGGCGCAGATTTGTCGGCCATAGGACAAGGGCGGCGCGTCAAAATCATAACCGTCGAAGGAATTTGCCAGTTTCTTGATTTATGCGCCTTGTAGAAAGGCTTTCGAAGTCGCCGCACAAAATCTCTGTTCCGCCTTTTCAATGCGAAATCAAAAGAAACATGATATAATTAAAAATTAGTGACAAGTAAGCAAATCAATGTGTTAATTTTGAAAGTGGAGTAAAAGAATGGAAAGTAAAAAAGAAATTTCGCGGGTCGTCGGCGGATTGAAGGGTGAGGTAGAGATTCCCGGCGATAAGTCCGTTTCCCATCGGAGCGTGATGCTGGCAGGGCTATGCGATACGCCCGTGCACATCACGAATTTCCTGCACGCGGCGGATTGTCTTTCGACGGCGGCGGCAATGGAAGCGTTGGGCGTTTCTGTGCGTTGGTCGGACGATACGACGCTGGACGTGACGGGGCGAGGATTCAATGGGCTGACCGAGCCGGCGGGAATCCTCGACGCGGGCGATTCCGGCACGATGCTTCGCCTGATGATGGGACTCCTTGCGCCGCAGCCGTTTCTTTCGACCTTCACCGGTGACGCTGCGCTTTACCGCCGCCCGATGGGCCGCGTGATTACGCCTCTTTCGCAAATGGGCGCGCGCATCGTCGGCAGAGCCGGAGGGAAATACTTGCCGATTACGGTTTTGCCTGCGGAAAAGCCCTTGCATGGCATTGAATATAAAATGCCGATGGCCAGCGCGCAGGTGAAATCGGCAATTTTGCTCGCCGGTCTTCGCGCCGAGGGAGAAACGACGGTTATCGAGCCCTTTCCTTCCCGTGACCATACGGAGCGGATGCTTCGTGCGTTCGGCGCGGAGATACGGCAGGACGGCGTGCGCGTTTCCTGTCGCGCGGTATCGAAACTTTCCGCGCCGGAAGCAATCGAGGTGCCGGGCGACATCAGTTCGGCGGCGTTCTGGCTCGTGGCGGCGTCGATTATCGAAGGGAGCGACCTCTTGCTGAAAGGCGTTGGAGTTAATCCGACGCGCACCGGCGTTCTTGACGTCCTGCGGGATATGGGGGCGAATATCGAGCTTTTGAACGAGCGGGAAAGCGGGGGCGAGCCGATTGCGGACATTCGCGTGAAATCGGCAAAGCTTCATGGCGTTTCCTTCGGCGGTGCAATCATTCCGCGTTTGATCGACGAAATACCGATTCTCGCTGTGGCGGCGCTTTTCGCCGATGGGGACACGGTAATCTCGGACGCGGGCGAGCTTCGCGTCAAGGAGACCGACCGCCTGCATGCCGTCGCCGTCGAGTACAATAAACTCGCGCCCTGCGTCGAGGAGTCGGAAGATGGCCTCGTGATTCACGGCGGCGCGAAAAAAATCCGTCACGGGTCGTGTTTCTCGTACGACGATCACCGCATGGCGATGTCGCTGGCGGTCGCGGGCGCGGCGGGCGACGGCGTGACGATAGAAAATCCGGAATGCGTCGATATTTCGTATCCGGCTTTTTACAATACTCTGGCGGATTTGCAAAATTGATATGGGGGATTGAAACGAATGAAAAAAACGGTGGCCATCGACGGCCCTGCGGGTGCGGGCAAGAGCACGATCGCGAAAATTGTCGCTGAAAAACTCGGCTATATCTATATCGACACCGGCGCGATGTATCGAGCGGTTGCATGGAAAGTGCTCGACGCAGGTGCAGAGCCTACGGACGAGAATATTGTGAGCGTGGCGAAAAAGTGCGACGTGTGTCTGCGCTTCGTCGGCGACGTCGTGCGCGTATTTGCGGACGATACGGACGTTACCGAGGCGATTCGAACGCCGGAGGTCACGGCGCTCGTGTCGAAGGTGGCTCAGCTTGGTCCCGTGCGCTCGAAGATGGTGGAACTTCAGAGGAATATGGCAAAAGACGGCGGCGTCGTCATGGACGGCCGCGACATTGCTTCCCACGTGCTGCCGAACGCCGACGTCAAGATATTCCTGACGGCTTCCATCGGGGAGCGCGCCCTTCGTCGCTGGAAAGAAATGAAGGCGAAGGGATACGAGGAGCCGATTGAAAAATTGGAGGCGGAAATCGCCGCTCGCGACAAAGCGGACAGCGAGAGGGAAATCTCGCCGCTGGTGCGCGTACCGGAGGCGACGCTTCTCGATACGACGGGCATGACGATTGAAGAAGTCGTCAAAAAAGTCATGGAATTGTGCGGGTGACGGTCTATGATTCTATATCGAATACTTCATGTGCTGTTTCCCGCCTTTTTTCGTTTGCTTGGTGCGAAGGATTTCGGCGCGGAAAATATGCCGCAGGAGGGCGGCGTGATCGTCGCGGCGAACCACATGAGCAACTGGGACCCGCCCTTTCTCGCCAGCTTTCTCAGCCGGCCTGTGGGCTATATGGCGAAACAGGAACTGTTTGAAATCCCTGTTTTCGGCACGGTCATTCGGTGGCTCTTTGCATTTCCTGTGAGGCGCGGCGCGGCCGACCGTTCGGCGGTCAAAGCGGCGGTCAAAGAGCTTCGCGCGGGTCGTTGCGTCGGTATTTTCCCCGAAGGGACGCGCAGCAAAGACGGAGAGATTCATCATTTCGGCTCGGGCGTCGCGCTTCTCGCCGCGATGAGCGGCGCGCCTGTGCTTCCGGCGGCTATTATGGGCACTGATAAATTCAAGAATTTGAAAGTAGCTTACGGTAATCTGCTGCAATTTGAAGGAAAGGCGGATCGTGAGACGCTGGATGCGTTTGCGCAAAAAATTCGCGAGGAAATCATAAAATTGAAAAATTTTCATAGCGAAAATCGGTAGATTTATGTTATACTCTAAATTAGCTTGTAAAAGGCTGGGTGATGTGGTAATCTTATGGAAGTGATTTTGGCGGAATATCTCGGCTTTTGTTACGGCGTCAAACGTGCGATCCGGCTTGCGCGCGACAGCGCGGAGAGCGGGAACGCTTCGACGTTGGGGCCGATTATCCATAATCCGCAGATGGTCGCCCGTCTTGAAGAAGAAGGCGTCGGTTCCGTGGATTCCGTCGACGAAGTGCCGGACGGAGGGACGGTTATCATCCGATCCCACGGCGTCGGGCCTGAAGTGTATGAAAAGGCGGAGAAACGTCCGATTCGGCTTGTCGACGCCACATGCCCGCATGTGAAGAAGGCGCAGAAAGCGGCTTATCGTTTGGCCCAGGATGGGTACAGCGTCGTTATTGTCGGCGAAAAGCAGCATCCGGAAGTCAAGAGCATTTTGGAATGGGCCGGCGGTCACGCGGTTGTCGTCGAAACGGAGGAAGAAGCGGAAGCCCTTGCTCCCTTTGCAAAGCTCGGCATCGTAGCTCAAACGACTTGTTCCGGCGCGAAGTTCCAGTCTATAGCGGCGCGGCTTATCGCGAAGTCGAACGACGTCCGCATTCTAAGGACAATCTGCACCGCGACGGATCAGAGGCAGTCTGCGGCGCTTGCTCTTGCAGCGGAAGTGGACATGATGCTCGTCATCGGCGGAAAGAATAGTGCGAACACCACGCGTCTTGCGCAGCTGTGCGCGGAAAAGACCGTTGTTCATCATATTGAAACGGCGTCCGAGCTTGAGGACGAATGGTTTCACGATATCAAGAAAATTGGGATCACAGCCGGGGCCTCGACTCCGGACTGGATCATCAGGGAGGTATATCAAAAGTGTCAGATGTGAACGAACAAAACATGGAAGCCCTGCTGGAGGACATGCAGGAGATCCAGGAGCGTACGGTCGTACCGGCCACCGTGGTTTCGGTGTCCCACGCCGAAGCCTGGGTGTCCATCGACGCCAAGCAGGACGTTCCTATACTTAAAAAGGAGCTTGCTTATCCCGAGCCGGATTCGGCTGAGGACGTCGTCAAGGTTGGCGACGAGATCAATGTTTACGTCGTTTCTAAGGGCGGAGAGCACGGCTATACGCTTTCCAAACTCAAAGCCGATCAGGAAGAGTCATGGAAGAAACTGGACGGCTGCGTTGAGAAGAAGGAGCCGTTGGAAGTCACCGTTCTCAAAGCGATCAAAGGCGGCCTTTCCGTCAGCGTGCAAGGGCTGCGCGGTTTTATTCCCGCTTCTCATGTAGGCCTCCATTATGTGCAGGACCTTTCTTCTTATGAGGGAAAGGTTTTTGAAGCGCTTCCCATCGAGTTTGACGCGAGCAATCATAAACTGGTCCTTTCCCGCAAGGAACTTTTGTCGAAGGAGCGCGAGGAGGCGCAGGAGCGCGTCTTTTCCACGCTGGAGGCAGGACAGACCGTTAAAGGCACGGTCAAGCGCATCCTTGATTACGGCGCGTTTATCGACATCGGCGGCGTAGACGGACTGGCGCATATCTCCGATCTCGCCTGGGATCGCGTCAAGCATCCTTCGGACGTTTTGAAGGTCGGGCAGGAGCTCGACGTGTTCGTCAAAGAGATCGATCAGGAACATCACAAGATTTCGCTCAGCGTCAAGGATACGCTGCCCGATCCGTGGTTTGACAGGGCGGCCCGCTATCAGGAAGGACAGCTGATCGAGGGCAAGGTCATCAAGCTGACGGACTTCGGCGCGTTCATGGAGATCGAGCCGGGCTTCGACGGGCTGATTCCGATGGGAGAGCTTTCCGACAAGCGCATCGCGCGCGCTGACGAGGCCGTCCATACCGGGGATATGGTGAAGGTCAAGGTGCTTCGCATCGACACGGCACGCAAGCGCATTTCGCTCAGCATCACGAAAGCGGCGAAGGAAACCGCAGGCGAAGCCGCGAGTGAAGCGGAGGCATAATACAAACAATGGGGTGAAGGAGTGATGGGGACATCACTCCTTTATTTGTTTTGGCAGTTTTCGAGAGAGGCGACAGCATGGAACTCACGCCGATGATGAGGCAGTATCAGGAGACCAAACAGCAACACCCGGACGAGATTCTCTTTTTTCGTTTGGGCGATTTTTATGAGATGTTTTTCGACGACGCGGTGCTTGCCTCCAAGGAATTGGGGCTTACGCTGACGAGCCGCAGCGGGGACACGGAAAAATCGCCGATGTGCGGCGTGCCGTATCATGCGGCGGAGAATTATATCACGAAGCTAATCCGGAAGGGGTATAAAGTCGCCATCGCGGAGCAGATCGGCGACCCGAAAGCGCCGGGGCTGACGAAGCGCGAGGTCATCAAGGTCGTCACGCCGGGAACGGTCCTTTCCGAGAACGCGCTGACTGCGACGCAGAACAATTATATCGTTCTTTTATATGAAAACGGCGAGCGCGTCGTGCTTGCCGGAGCGGATATTTCCACCGGCGAATGTTTTTACGGCGTGCACGAAGGAAAAAACAGGGTGCAGTCGACGTTAGACGAGCTTTATCGCATGGCGCCGGCGGAGCTTTTGTTTTCGGGACCGTTATCTTTCCGGCAGGACGTCGAGGATTTTGCGGCCCAGCGAATGGAGGGCTGCGCATTCACTGAACTGTCACCAATGGAACGCCCGGAGGAAATGATGCTGCGTCATTTCGGCGCGGAGCGCAGGCCGGGGGACGCGGATGCGGAGACGGCGCTGGCGACGCTCCTTGAGTATCTGCATCAGACGGTGATGACCGATCTTAGCCATATCACCCGTTTCATCCGGATGGAAGCCTCGGGACGGCTCGTGCTTGACACGACGACGCTTCGTAATCTTGAGATTACTCGCAATCTGCGGGATGGAGGCAAAAAGAACACGCTTCTCGACGTGCTTGATTTTACAGGCACGGCAATGGGAGGGCGGTTGCTGCGGAGATGGCTGGAGCAGCCGCTGACGTCCGTTTTGGATATTTGTGCGCGTCATGACGCCGTGGAGGAATTGCTGCGGGATTTCTCCATGCGTTCGGGATTGCGGGAGCGCATGAAGGAGATATACGATTTTGAGCGTTTGCTGACACGGGTGGAAGTCGGCGCGGCCAACGCGCGGGATCTTGTCGCGCTGAAAGTTTCCCTGTCGACTTTGCCGGACGTCAAGGCGCTTATGGCGTCGGCGCAGTCCGATTTGCTCCGGCGTGGGCAGGCGAATATCGGGACGTATGACGAACTGGTCGGGCTTTTGGAGCGCGCCATCGTAGACGAGCCGGGGCTTTCCGTTCGTGAAGGCGGAATCATTAAGCCCGGTTACGACGCGGAGCTGGACGAGTATCGGCGCATCGCCCACGACAGCAAAAAAATGCTCCAGGAGATCGAGGAGCGCGAACGGGACAAGACGGGCATTAAGACGCTGAAAATCGGTTACAACAAGGTTTTCGGCTATTACATCGAGGTCAGGAACAGTGGGAAAGACCTTGTTCCCGCTCATTATGTGAGGAAGCAGACGCTGGCCAACGCGGAACGATTCATCACCGAGGAATTGAAGGCGTTTGAAACGAAGATCCTCGGCGCGCAGGAAAAGAGCGTCGCTATTGAGTACGCGCTTTTCAACGCCGTCCGCGAGCGTGTCGTCGCAGAGTTGGAAAGCATACAGCGCACTGCGAGGGAATTGGCCGTCGTCGACGTGCTCGTTTCTTTGGCAGAGGCCGCCGACGCTTACGGCTACGTTCGGCCCACGCTTCGGGAAAACGGCGTGATCCATATCGTGGACGGCCGTCATCCGCTTGTCGAGCGTATCTTGACGCAGGATATCTTCGTGCCGAACGACGCCGAGCTGAATCATGAGGAAAGCGAAATCATGCTGATTACCGGCCCGAATATGGCCGGTAAGTCCACCTATATGCGGCAGACGGCGCTCATCGTTTTGATGGCGCAGGTCGGGAGTTTCGTTCCGGCCCGGGAGGCGGCGATTGCTCCCGTGGACCGCATTTTTACGCGTATCGGTGCCAGCGACGACCTTGTCAGCGGCCAAAGCACGTTCATGGTGGAAATGAACGAAGTCGCGCAGATATTGAAATACGCTACGCGAGACAGTCTTGTGATTCTTGACGAGATCGGGCGGGGAACCAGTACCTTTGACGGTATGAGCATCGCCCGCGCCGTCGTTGAGTATATCGAAGCCAATATCCACGCGAAGACGATGTTCGCTACGCATTACCATGAACTAACCGATATGGAGAACGAGCATATCAGGAATTGCTGCGTCGCCGTGAAAGAGCGCGGCAGCAAGGTGGTGTTCCTGCGACGCATCGTTTCGGGCAGCGCGGACAAGTCTTACGGCATTCACGTTGCGCGTTTGGCGGGGCTCCCGAAATCCGTAACCGACCGCGCGGAAGTTATTCTTGCGGGATTGGAAAAATGCGCGCCAGGTGCCGAGCATACGGAACAGAAAAATACGTCGGAGCAGGAGGCGGGCATGGTTTCGCTGTTCGCGTCGCCGCTGGCCGACGAACTTTTGGCTCTCGACGTGATGGCCATGACGCCCATCGAGGCCATGAACGAGTTGTATAAATTGCAGCAAAAGGCGCAAAAGGAGGCGGGCCGGTCATGAGCATCGTTCACCTTTTGGACGACGATACCGTCAATAAGATCGCGGCGGGAGAAGTAGTCGAGCGTCCCGCGTCTGTCGTCAAGGAATTGATCGAGAACGCCGTGGACGCCGGAGCTACCGTCATAGAAACGGAGGTCATGGCGGGCGGCACCAGTCTGATGCGCGTGACCGACAACGGCTGCGGCATGAGCCGGGAAGACGCCGTACTTGCCGTGAAGCGTCACGCGACCAGTAAGATCAAAGACAGCGAGGATATTTTGTCCGTGCCGACGCTGGGCTTTCGCGGCGAAGCGCTGCCGACTATCGCCGCCGTTTCCCGGTTTTCTCTCCTCACGCGCCGTGCGGAGGATGAACTTGGTGTTTCCGTTCGCATCATGGGCGGCAAGAAGCCCGAGATTTCCGATGCGGGCGCGGCTCCCGGTACTACCGTCAAGGCGGAGGATCTGTTTTTCAACACGCCCGCGCGAAAAAAATTCATGAAGACGGTCCATACCGAGGGCATGAAAATCAACGACTGCGTCGTCAAGGCCGCTCTTGCCGAGCCGGGGATTTCCTTCCGGCTTATCAGCAACAACAAGGCCGTCGTAAAGACGCCTGGGACGGGCTCGCTCAGGGATGCCATCGTCGCAATTTATGGCGGCGCAGTGGGAGAATCGTTGCTGCCGCTTTCCTTCGAGGACGAGGACGTGAAGATTACGGGCTTTTTGACAAAGCCCTCGATGCTTCGCAGCAGCCGCGCATGGCAGACTTTTATCGTCAACGGTCGAGTCGTCGAGAACAAGGCGATGGCTCGTGCCATCGACAACGCGTATCATTCCTTGCTTCCGAAGGCCGGGTATCCGCTGGCGGTGCTCGTGGTCGAGGTCCCGGTGCGGAGCGTCGACGTCAATGTCCATCCGCGCAAGGCGGAGATCAAGTTTGAGGATGAAGGGCGAATCTTCAAGGCGGTTTACAAATCCGTCGTAGACGCTGTACGCCCTGAAGGGCAGAGTCTGGAACAGGTCGCCGCCGTCGCGCGCGTGCCGGAACATCGAAACGGAGAACCCGCGCCGTCTTTTTCCGTCGCGTCGTTTTCATCGGCCGCCGCTTCGGAGCCGTCGTCCCTGCCCCGGCCGTTCTTGCCGACCGTGCCTTTTGCGGACAAGGCGGGCGCTGGGAATTTCTCCGAGGTGCAGAAGGAACTGATGGCGGAAAAAAACGGCGAGGCAAAGGTTTCTTACGAGCAGCAGCAAATTGCGCCGCTGGTCGCTGACGCACCGGACGCGAAAGAGGAGACGCAGCTTTCAATGGTGCCCATCGGGCAGGTCGCCATGTGCTTTATCATCGCGCAGGATGGAGATACCCTTTATATCGTCGATCAACACGCCGCCCACGAGCGTATTTTGTATGACAAGTTTTCTTCTTTTGCGGACGATATTCCTTCGCAGCAGCTTCTCGTCCATCTGTTTCTCGATTTCAGTCCGAGGGAATCGGAGCTTTTGGAAGAGCAGCAGGAGCTTTTCCAAAAGCTGGGCTTCGATCTCGCAAAAAGCGACGAGAACCAGTTCCGGCTCTGCTCGCTGCCCGCCGATATTCCCGTCGGCGAGGCGGAGACGACGCTTCGGAAGATTCTCGAATGGCTGATGGAAATGCATGCGCCGACGGCGGCAGAAATCCGCCACGCCTGCATCGCAATGACCGCTTGCAAGGCGGCGATCAAGCGCGGCGATGAATTGAACCTTCGTCAGATGCAGCTCTTGTTGGAGGAGCTTTCGCGCACCGCGCGTCCGTATACCTGTCCCCATGGCAGGCCGACGATCTTGCGCTTCACCGGCGGGGAACTGGCGAAGATGTTCAAGAGGACATGACGATGGAAAACAAGACCGCAATCGCCGTGACGGTGGGACACAAAGCGAAGCCGAAGCATTTCGTGTTGGCGCGGGAAATGGCGGCTACGCTGGGAGCGCCTTTCGTTGAGCGCGGCAATACGTCGCTGGACGCAATTCGTGAGAAGTTCGGCGTTTCCTGCGTGATGGTCGCGAAAGAAAAGCTCGTCGTCGATACGCCGGACGGCGAGCTTTATTTTCATCCGGGCATGGCGCACCTGCGGTTGAAAAATCTGCGGCGCGGCGAGAGCGATCATTTGATGAATGCTCTGGGGCTTACGGAAGGCAAGCGCGTCCTTGATTGTACGCTCGGCATGGGGGCGGACGCTATCGTGGAAAGTTTCGGCGCGGGGGAGACAGGCGAGGTTGTCGCGTTGGAAAAAAATCCCGTCGTCGCCGCGTTGATTGCGCATGGACTGGAAACGTCCGAGGGCGAGCATCCGACGACGGTGGCGGCTATGCGGCGTGTCCGCGTCGTTTGCGCAGATTATCTGGACTTTTTGCGCGCACAGCCCGACGATTCCTTCGACGCCGTCTATTTCGATCCGATGTTCCGCCATCCGTTCACGGAGAGCGCGGGCATCCATCCGCTGCGTTTCCTCGCCGATCCGCGCCCGGTTTCGAGCGAGGCAATCCAAGAGGCGAGACGCGTAGCCCACTGCTGCGTCGTGCTGAAGGAGTCGAGCAAGAGCGAAGAGTTTGCAAGATTAGGCTTTACTGAGTTCGAAGGCGGGAAATACAGCAACGTGCGTTACGGTGTGATGCGAGTGTAAGATATGATGGATTTTTGAGCGGTTTGGAAGCCGCTCTTTTTTTATGGCAGTGATTTGAGTATAATGAGTATAATATATTTATTGTTTTAGGAACGAGGAAGAAAATATATGCAAACTTT
>JAEEGJ010022119.1_pt1 | contig 13547 bp, 9 predicted proteins | sample 8958761 | NCBI WGS metagenome assembly JAEEGJ01 (sample SAMN16246546, study PRJNA631951) | gut metagenome | biome: gut microbiome; feature: rumen; material: RS-attached | host: Bos | place: Iran: Karaj | collected 2018-10
TGTGCGACCTTGATTCCTGCGAGCGAACGCGTGGTGCTGTAACGCTCGGAAACGAGTTTCAAATACTGATTGCGGAGTTCCGGATTCTCGATGCTCTTGATAAGCGTCTTTGCTTGCGTGATGAATGCGGCTCGGTCTTCGGGACTGTTATTCGGCATTGTACGCCCGAGATAGCTGAGCCAGTCTTCGGCGGTGCGGAGCGCTTTCCTGAAGGCGTCCGGGCCTTGTTCGTTCACAAAGTTGTCCGGGTCAATCTTGGTGCCATCCGGTCGCGAAAGCGCAAAAACTTTTGGCGAAAGGCCTTTAGGGAGTACGATTTCGAGACTGCGGCGCGTGGCGTTTTGCCCGGCGGCGTCTCCATCAAATACAAGGTAAGCGGTCTTTGCGTAACGGGCGAGGATGCTTGCGTGATTCTCGGTAAGCGCCGTACCCGAGGCGGCCACGACGTTCTGCACTCCGCTTTGGTAAAGGCTGATGAGGTCAAAATATCCTTCGACGATAATGACCGCATTCTCCTTCATGATGGCGTTTCGGCTGTGATTCAACCCAAAGAGAATATCTCGCTTGCTGTAAAGTGCGGTTTCCGGGCTGTTCATGTACTTGGCAAGCTTTATTCCGTTGTGCGATGCAGGGTCGCTCAAGTCTCGACCGCCAAACGCGACAACGACTCCCGAGAGGTTCTGGATGGCAATCATCAAACGATCGCGGAACTTGTCTGCGATACCGCCATTTTCTTTCTCGACAGCAAGTCCTGCCTTGACGCAGTCGCGCGGCGAAAAACCGTTGCGTGCGGCGTAACCGATAAAACCTTCGCGTCCCGTCGGAGCATAGCCGATGTGGAATTGCTTGCGAGTTTCGGGCGAGACGTGTCGCTTGTTTAAATACTCCAAAGCCTTGGGGCTTAACGTGAGCTGTTCTTCGAACCAGGCGCAGGCAAGTTCGTTCAACTTGCGGACCATCGTGCGCTCTTCAATCGCTTCCGTGTTGACGTTGTTGCCGAGGTTCGGGAGTGCAAAACCCACAAAATTTGCGACCCATTCTACAGCGCCCTTGAAGTCCAATTTTTCATGATTCTGGATGAACTTGAAAACATCGCCACCAGCACCGCACGCGAAGCACTTGTAAATGCCCAGCGTGGAATTCACCGTCATGGAGGGCGAGTGGTCATCGTGGAAAGGGCAAACGCCGACGTATCGATTGTTTCCGCTTTTTTTGAGCGGCAAGAACTGCTGAATGACCAAAGCGATATCCGCTTGGTTCTTGAGTTCTTGGATGATTTCGTCGGAGTAGAACGGCATGCGCCAAATGTAGAAATTTTTGGGGATGGGGTCGGCACTGCGTGTCTTTGGGGTCGCTTCGCTTTGGGCTATGGGGTAGGTGTAAAAGCTCTTTTGAGCAATTGCCCATACCTCATATCCCAAAGGGTCGTAAGACCCGTGCTCATACCTAATAGTTTTTCTCTATAGTCAGTCTGTTTAAATCTAAATTTTTCTATTTTATCCTCATAAATTGGAGTGTTTATGTCTCTTGGAATGAGGTTGCGTTTTTGCGCATTTTTTTGCGTATTTTTGATGCTCGCCGCTTGTGGTGACGATAATGGTTCTTCTCCCAACGAGTTGCCTGATGAAGTTGCCGATATGGACGAACTTGAAGAATACAAGTGCGATGACTCCGTAATCGGTGCTGTTGTTTATGTGAAAAGCAAAAGTAAAAAATACGAATGTGATGGCAGCGAGTGGTCCGTTTCGCAGAATAAGTCAAAATCAAGTTCATCTACGAAATCGTCATCGAGTTCTGAACAATCTATTGCGTTTAAAGAACCTTGTAATATAAAGACTGATGAAAACTGCTTTGAAGATAGTCGGGATGGACAAACTTATAGAATTACAAAGATAGCCGGTCAAATTTGGATGGCCGAGAATTTGAATTATAAGGTAGAAGGTAGCTATTGTTATAACGATTCTGTTGAATATTGTAAAAAATATGGTCGCCTTTATACAAGAGCTGCTGCAATGGATAGTGCAGGCGTATGGAGCCCCAATGGTAAAGGTTGTGGCTACGGTGATACATGTGCTTGGGTGGTGTATCCGGTGCGTGGAGTTTGTCCTGAGGGATGGCATTTGCCCAAATATAAAGAATTTAGCATTTTATTAGATTCCACTGGTCAGCCTACAGCAACTCGTCTTAAATCTGCAAGTGGTTGGAAGGATTATAATGGTCAAAGTGGAAATGGCTCAGACGATTATGGCTTTTCAGCACTTCCTGCTGGCTTACGCGGGACTAGTGAATCGTATGGTTCTTTAGGTTCATATGCAAATTTTTGGAGCTCTACAGGGTATGATCGCGGAAATGCGTATATCATGTATATGTTTGGTGATGATAGTACTGCTTTTATGTATTATGTAGATACAAAAAAACTTGCGGCTTCGATTCGCTGTATTAATGATAAAAGTGATTCTGTAAATTTTCTCCCGCCGTGTAAGACGGACGATAAGGATGATTGTGAGTATGGCTCGTTGACGGACGATCGTGATGGACAAATCTATAAAACGGTTAAAATTGGGAATCAGTGGTGGATGGCTGTAAATTTGAACTATGAAACAGAAAAAAGTTATTGGATTGATATTAATGGATTTGTAAGAAATGGTGATACCACTGAATCTATACGTCCTGAAACAAAGTTTGGAAGATTATACTCTTGGTCTGATGCTATGGATAGTGCAGGCGTATGGAGTTCCAATGGCAAAGGTTGTGGCTATGGAGATACATGTGTTCCGGTGAATTCTTTGCGTGGAATTTGTCCTAAGGGATGGCATTTGCCTACAATAACGGAGTTTAAAATATTACTTGCTAATGTAAATATTGGAGGCGATGACATAACCAGCACTGCACTTAGGTCTTCTTATGGTTGGTACGAGGATCGTAACGGCATTGATGCCTATGGGTTTACAGTTCTTCCTGTTGGTTGTTACCGTTGTGGAACGTCTATTTTTGAAGCATCTTTTTGGAGTTCTACAGACTATAGTATAAGAGAGGCTAAATATATAAGTATAAGTTATGGTGCTATCAATGTAGTTTGGAATAACATTGATAAATGGAACAGTCTTTCTGTTCGCTGCCTCAAGGATTGATTTTAGTTGTTTGCTGTTGGTCAATAGCCTTTAGTCAATAGAGAAATCGTTTGGCATTCTTGCCGGACTTTTTGCTTTCTAAACCACAGCTTTGCTTTTCCAGCGGCCGCTCTTCCAGCGCCAAATGTTGGCGAATGAGCGGTAGAATTCGTCGGCGGCCATGCCGAGCCAGAGTCCGGGGAGTCCGAGTCCAACGACAAACGCGAGGATGAGCGAAGTTGCAAGGCCGAGTGTCCACATCATGCCGCTACCCACGAGAGCCGGGAATTTGGAATCGCCTGCGGCACGGAGCGATGTGGTGACGATAAAGTTTACTGCCTTGAAGGGCTGTACGGCCACGTCGCACCAGAGGCAGATTCTGCCGAGTTTGAGCACTTCGGGATTGTCTGTGTAAAGTCTCAGCAAGTGTTCACCGAGAAGCGCTATGATAATCGAGAGCAAAAGTCCGCTGATGATGCCAACGGCGAGCGTCTGGTGAACGCGGCGGTTTGCCTTGTCGTAATCATGTGCGCCGACGAGGTGGGCAACGAGAATTTGGTTTCCGCTGCCGAGACCGACTCCGAGAATGACGGAGAGTGCGGCGAAGTTACCCGCAAATACGCGGGCGGTCATTGCCGTGGTGCCCACATAGACAACCATCGCGGTGATGAACACCTGGAAAAGCTGGAAGCTAATGGGTTCTGCGGCGGCGGGGAGGCCGATGCGGATCCAGTCGGGGAGGAGCACGCGGGAACGTTTCCAGTCGCGGGTATGGCTGTGGTGGTGAACCTTGAACTTGAGCACCAGCCAAAGGATGCCCGAAGAAATGAGCCACGAGAGTGCGGTGGCGAGGGCCACTCCGTAAACGCCCATCTTGGGGAGCCCAAAATATCCTTCGAGGAACACGACGTTCAAGGCGGCGTTTGATGCAATGGTGAGTGTGTTGCCGACGAGATTCCAGACGGTAAGGCCGTGGGTTGCGATGAGGGCTGTGAGGATGGTTTGCAATGCGCGGAAGGCGAACCCGAACGAGACAACGCTCAAAAATTGCATGGCGTATTTTGCGGGTTCATCGGTGAGGCCCATCCAGCGTGGAATTTGCCCTGAAAGCGGATAAACAATGAGCGTGAGTGCCACTCCGAGCAATATGCTCCCGAAAAGGACCATGGTCTGCGTGCTGTTGGCGTGGCTGTTCTGCTTTGCGCCGATGTACTGCGAGACGATGCTCGCGCCGGATTGTGCGAAGGCATGGAGTGCGGTAAAAAGCGCACCGAGAATCGGGAGCATGGCGCCGACGCCCGCGGCTGCGGTTTCGGAAGTGCGCGAAAGGAACCAACTGTCCATCATGGGCTGGATCATGCCCACGGCGAACGTGAGGATGAGCGGCCACGAGAGGCTGATGAGCGAACGGTCTTTGACTTGCACCTGTTGCATTTGTCAAAAAATTAGAAACGTTAAAAACGGCCTCAAAGGGTCTTTTTCATGAAAATGTTTTCAAGTGTAACCAGTGTTTATTACTAGACGAGAGGGTACTGACTAAAGACGATAGATGCAGACGAGTGAACGGGTGATGCTCTTTTGTCATCCTGAGGGGATTCCCCCGAAGGATCCAGTTATGTCTTGAATTGGAATAAAAAGTAACAACTTCGCTATGTTCGGAATGACGGTGACTAGAGTAGAAAGATGTGGTTGCTTCGCGATGAGTCTTATGGCTACTCGCTGTGGTGTTTTTTCGTACTGGGTACCTATAAAGTTGAAATAATGTGTTTTTTATAGGTACTGTTCTCGTTGCTTTTGAACTTGTGTACCTATAAAATTGGGAAAAAGTCTTTTTTATAGGTGCTTTGTTAGTTTGTTTATGCTTAAAAACGCTAAAGTTTAGTGAAAAAGGCCATATATTTTAAGCTTTTTTTTGTTTTTTTTGCTTCTTATTTTGCTGTAAACTAGAGCTGGAGGGCTGTTTTCTCTGAATCGTACCTATAAAATGCGGCTTATCGTCTTTTTATAGGTACGGGTGGATAAAATCGGGTCAAAAAATTGACTTTTACTTGCTTGATAGCTGTTCTGCGAGTTTTTTTCGTGCTTCGCGGCGGATTTCGGCTTCTTCGAAACGGCGAATTTCATCTTCGGTTTCGGGGATGATGGACGGAATGGGGGTCGGCTTTCCGTTTTCATCGAGGGCGACAAATGTCATGTACGCATGGCAGATGACTTCGGGCTGCCAAGACTCTTGCGGGTGGACACCGATGACCTTGAGTCCGACTTCCAAGGACGTGTTGAACACTCGGTTCACGGAAGCCTTGATGGTGAGAATCGTTCCGATGGTTGCCGGCTTGAAAAAGTGCACGTTGTCGATGGAAATCGTCGTGACTCTGCGCCTTGCATGCGTGTAGGCGGCGATGCAGGCTGCTTTGTCGAGGAGCGACATCATGTGTCCGCCGAAAACGAAGTTGTAGGCGTTTACGTCGGAGGGGTGGACGATGTCGCGGGTTTCTACTTGCGATTGTTTGACGGTCTTTGCGTTTTCCATGTCAAAAAAATAAATATTGTTCTGAGTGGGTGGGACGTCGAATTTCTATATTCGGTGCATTATGGAAGAAAAAAAGACATATAGAGAAGTGATGCCGGGAGAACTCCCGTGCGAAGTGCCGGAATGCAACGGCGTGATGGTAGTCGATCCTGATAACAGCTACAAACTCACCTGCGACAAATGCGGGCATATTAAAGAGTAATTGTTATCTATTAATGCAATTAACCGATTTGAAAATTGAATATCCGGAGCTTCCCGTTGTTGAACATCGGGAGGAGTTTTTTGAGCTTTTAGAAAAACATCAAGTTATCATTGTCAAGGCGGATACGGGTTCCGGCAAATCTACGCAATTGCCGAAATTTCTGTTGGAATGGTTTTGTTCGCGTCATCCTGGAGCCGAAGGCGAACGGGATTCAGTAAAGTTCAAAATCGGTGTAACGGAGCCTCGGCGTTTGGCGGCGATTTCCATTGCGGACCGCTTGCGCGAGGAACTCAAGGACGAGGAGCTTGTCTCGACGAAAATTCGTTTCTGGGAGCAAGGTACAAATGATGCCCCCATCAAGGTGATGACGGACGGTATCTTGTTGCAGGAGTTCCGCAAGGACCGCTTGTTCCGGCAGTACAACGCCATCATGATTGACGAAGCGCATGAACGCTCGTTGAACATTGATATTTTGCTCGGCATTTTCAAGACGGTACTTTCTCGTCGTCCGGCTTTCAAGTTGATTGTCGCATCGGCGACGCTTGATGCCAAGCTTTTTGAAGAGTTTTATGACAACAGCTGCGTGATGGAGGCCGAAGGACGCACGTATCCGGTTGATGTCGAGTATTATTTTTCAGACGGTGGTTCGGCAAGCGCACTCCGAGATATCAGTGGCAAAGGCGATTCGGGGCTGATTGAAGAAGCGCGTGATGCGATTCTCGATTTGGAAACGCGGCACCGTGACCACTTGCTTTGCTTTTTGCCAACGGAACGCGACATTCAGGACTTGGCAGGCGACCTTGCGCACGAACTGGATGCAGCGACTTTTGACGTGCTTCCGCTTTACGGACGCATGAGCCCTGACGAGCAGCGCCGTATTTTCAAGCACACGGGCAAGACGCGTGTGGTGCTTGCGACGAACATTGCCGAAACGTCTCTCACGATTCCGGGAATTGCTTACGTTGTCGATACGGGTATGGCTCGAATCTCGCGATACAATGCGCAGGCGAGAATCCAGGGGCTTCCCGTCGAAGAAATTTCGAAGGCCAGTGCGCGGCAGCGCACTGGACGCGCGGGGCGCGTGAAGCCCGGCGTGTGCATTCGCCTTTATTCTCCCGAAAACTTTGAAAAGCGCGATGAATTCACGGAGCCGGAAATCCGTCGTAGCAATTTGGCGAACGTCGTTTTGCAATTGCGCAGTCTCGGACTTGAACTCGAAAACTTCCCGTTCTTGCAGTCGCCTCCGCATTCGGCTTTTCGCGGTGCATACAAGACGTTGTTTGAACTTGGCGCACTCACCGCTGATAATTCTAGCGGTCACGTGACGAAGCTTGGCCGCGATATGACGCGCCTTCCGATGGACGTGGCGCTTTCGGCGGTGCTTTTGCGTGCCCGCGATTTGGGCGTCTTGCAGCCGGCGCTTATCGTGTGTTCTGCGCTTAGCATCCAGGATCCGCGTGTGGTGCCGAATGATGAGCCGGAACGCACTCGTATCCGTCAGCTGCATCGCAAATTCTGCGGTCACAAGAGCGACTTCCTTGTTTATGTCTCGATGTGGAATGCGTTCTGCACGGACTGGGACGGAAAATCTTGGAACAAACTTCGCAAGTTCTGCGACAAGAATAGCATGCATTTTTTGCGTTTGCGTGAATGGGTGGATTTGTATGAACAGTTCAGCCGCATTCTCGAAGTGAAGTTTGAAAATAGAGTTTGTCCGTTCGATTCGTTCCATCGCGACAATTTGCACATAGCGCTTTTGTCTGGATTCTTGGGCGGAATTGCGCACCGCGATATTGAAAACGGTTGTTACCGCTTGGTGAGCGGCCGCGAAACGCATGTGTTTCCGGGCAGTGATTTGTACGCGAAAAGCGTGGAATGGCTTTTCAGTGCCGAAGTCCGCGAGACGAGCCGCACGTTCCTTACGAAGGCTGCCGAAATCAAGCCGGAATGGATTTTGCAAGTGGCCGAACCGTTCTGCACGCGCCGTTGGTTTGAACCGACGTGGAACAAAGAACGCGGATTTGTCGAAGCTGTCGAAGAAGTAAGCTTCCGCGGTCTTGTGATTAGTCGTGGTCATCGCGTGGATTATGCCCGCGTGAATCCCGAAGATTGCGCCCAAATTTTCTGGCGCGAAGCGGTGGTGATGGGCGAGGTGGCGCGTCCCTTCCCGTTCATGACGCACAACGATCGCGTTGTCGAAAATCTGCATGCGCTCGAAGCGCGTAAACGCCAATTCGGGCTTGCTCCGAGTGAAGATGCTCTTGTGGAATACTACACGCGAATTGCTGGTAAGGTGAATTCCATCAAGACGCTTAAGGATTACATCCACGAGCATACCGACCAGTTCCTCAAATTTGACGAGAAATATTGGTTGGACCAGTTGGATGGTGGCACGACTGGAACAATTTGGACAAGTGATGCAGACGGGTTCCGCACTGGATCCTTCGCTGCGCTCAGGATGACGAATGTAGCGCTTGGGAAGACGAATGCAGGCAACGTCATTCCGGGCTCTGACCCGGAATCGCCTTCTCGGCAAAGAAAGGGGAACCCCGAACAAGTCGGGGTTGACAAGCGTGGAAAATCCCCTGTCCCACAGCTCGGCGGTTCCATTGAGCATTTCCGCATTGGTGAGCGCGTTGTCACGGGTGAGATGGTCTTTGACGCGACTCGCGATTGCGACGGCATTACGCTCTCGTTGCCGTTTGATTTGTTGACTGAAATTTCTCCGGCAAAATTTGCGATGAGCATCCAGCAATGGCGCGAATGGATGATTGAATCCGTGATTCGCGAAATGCCCAAGAGCGTAAAAAAAATGCTCGAAGCCAAACGTACCGCGATCGACGATGAATTCTTTGCGGCACTCGACAACTTTCCGCATAAAGCACCGCTCTTGTTGCTGTACGAAGTGCTTTCGAATACAAAGGAAATCCGCTCTGGTGCAAACGGCGCTAGCATTGATGTTCCGACAGTGAACCCGGATAAGGAAAATCATTTGCGGTTGCATTTGGTCGTTTCGAAACCCGGCTTCCCGGAACCGTATAAAATCGAAGTGTCGCCCGAATGGGGCTCTTATCGCATGTTCTATGCCGTTCGCCCTGCAGTAGTGACTTTTGGTATTGATTTCCCGCTCGAAGACATGCGTTTTGGCTGGCGACTTGGCGAGTCTGCGTTGATGATGTCTGACGAATCCCGCTTTTGGCAAGCTTTCCGCAAACGAGTGGAAGGCGCGCATCCCGAGACCGAAGAGAAAAAACAACTCATTGCCGACCGTTTGAATTTACTCGAAACAGGCGGCGTCTTTGCGGATAATTTTGAAACGGCGCTTAAAATCTGGGTTGCAAAGTCTCTCATAGCCGACCGTCTTGATGCCAATCGCTGTGTCCGCTTTACAGGGCTTGAGTTCTCGCGTGGCAAAAAGATTCGCGACTTTAGGAGCCTTGCTGCAAACACCCGCAGCGAAGACGAAGAAATCCGCCTTTCGCTTGTGCGTGCGACTTACGAATCGGGACTCATCGGAGCGGATGCGTTCGTGAAATGCTGGAACCTTCTCAAGGAATTCAGCGTGAACATGCGCAATATGAACGGAAAATCCTTGGCTCAAAACAAAGTAATTGTATCGATTCACAATACATACCAAAAAGAATCTACATTGTTTGAAAGATTGAGCTCCGTTGCCAAAACCTTCGATTTGCAGCTCCCGCTTGATGGCGCCGAACTTGTCCGCGAAAAAAAGAATTCAATCCAAAATACAGAACTTTCGGCGAATGTTCTTCGTGAATATTTCCGCCCGTACCTCAAGGCGCGTTACCTCAAGGATCACGAACTGAAAAATGCGCGTGAACTCCTTGGAAAAATCGACCGCATGCCAACGGATGACCCGGAATTTGCCGAACTTTACTTGCAGGCAAAGGCCTTGCTCGAAGATTTTGAAATCCTGAGATATAAGCGGAAAGGTAGCGACGTCGAAGATATCGTGGAAGAAGACGCTTTGGCGAGGTTGAAAGGCCGTTTTGGACGGCTCTAGAAAGCCTTAACTACTCTCAAGGCTGCGAATTTTCTAAATTTGTCGCAATGAAATCTCTTATCCGTATATTGTTTGCCTCTTGTTTGGTGATTTTGGCTGCCTGCGAGTCGAAGGACCCCGTCATTGTCACGGTGGGCGACTCCAAGTTGCACCAGTCGGAGATATACACGTACGCCCCTGATTGGGATTCCTGGGGCGATAACGAACGTATCCTGTTTTTGCAGCACTGGATTGATGAAGAGCTTATTTACCAGCAGGCCGTAAAAAACGGAGCATTGAAGGATTCTACGCTGGCTCGCATGCTTGAACGCACAAAGCGGAAAATTGTGGCCGATTACTATATGCAGACATTCTTGGATACGATGATGGTGAGTGACGGTGAAAAAATCGACTTCTATCATAAAAACCAGAACTTGTACCTGAACGGCAAAACCTCGGTTTCTGGCGCTATTCTTTCGTTTGCCGACTGGAAATCTGCGGTGCTGTATTACAAGGAATTCAAGAATACCAAGTTTGAATCGATTCCGCCGAACCATCGCCTGGTGAAACGCATGAGGGAATTTGACGGCGTCGATGTGACTCCGGATCCGTGCATGATTCCTTCGATTCGTCGTGCTGTGGTCGGTCGCATTACCCCGATGAAGGTTTGCGACGGTGCGGCAAAGATTGCCGTTGTGACAAGTCGTTTGGATTCCGCCGATGCGCGTCCGCTCGACGAAGTTATTGAAGATGTCTCGATGCATGCGTGGATTGAACATCAGAATGTCGTCTTGAAACGACTTAAGGACGAATGGAAAACGGGAATCCCCATAATTACGAAGATGAACGTACTTAGCGAAAAGGAAAAATAATGATTAGTAATCGAATTGCCTCTCTTGTATTTGCCCTGTCTGTCGCCTGCTTTGCCGAACCTGTGTTGATGGAAGGCATTGCGGCTGTCGTGGATGGCAAGCCGATTATGCGTTCGGAGTTCATGAACAACCTTTACAGGTTCCAGGATACGCCCGAAGCGGCTAGTATGACGGAACAGCAGCAGAAAGAAACTGTGCTGAACCGTATGATTGAAGAAAAGGTTTTGCTCAGTCGCATCGACCGAGACTCGATTGTGATTACGGAATCCGAAGTGGATCAGCGTGTGACGGCTCATCTCCAGTCTATTGCTGCAAGCCAGAAGATTGACATGGCGACTCTTGAAAAGGCCGTGCGTGCCCAGCTTGGACTTTCGATGATTCAGTACCGTGAACAACTCGGCAAGCAAATCCGCAGCCATATGGAAATTTCCCGTGTGCGTCAGCTCCATGTGGGCTCGATTCACCCGACCAAGAAAGAAGTCGATTTGTTCTACAAGGATTACAAGGACTCGCTCCCGCGCCAGTTCAATTGCGTGTTGCTGAGCCACATTCAGATTCCTGTCAAGCCGGATACGGCGATTGTCGATTCCGTGAAGCACGTGGCGGAAATGTTGATTGATAGCTTGAACCTCGGCATCAAATTTGAACTTTTGGCGAAGAACCACTCGCAGGACAGCTCTGCGGCAAAGGGCGGCGACCTCGGTTACTTTAAGCGTGGTCTCTTGGATCCTGCTTTTGAAAAGGCGATTGAACGCTTGAAGAATGGCCACTATGCTTCGACTCCGGTCAAGACAGATTTGGGCTGGCACATTGCACGCGTGCTTGGCCGTAAAGAAGACGGTGTTCGTTCTGCGCAAATTCTCTTGCGCACGATTCCGACCGCAAAGGATACAGCTGCTGTTGTCGCGCTTGCCGATTCTCTCCGCAAGACGATTAAGACAAAGGAAGAATTTGCGAATGCTGCCAAAAAGTATAGCGAAGACAAGTCCAGCAATTTCCAGGGTGGCTTGCTCGGATGGTTCCAACGAAACGAAATGGAACCCGCTTATGTCGATCCTGTCGCAAACTTGAATGTCGGCGAAATTTCTGAACCGGTCATGATTGACGGCGCTTATCACTTGTTCCGCTTGGACGATTCCCGCCAGGTCCGTGAACTCACGCTCGAAGAAGACTACGGCAAGATTGAAATGATGGCGGCGACGCACCTCGAAAACGAAAAGCTTGACAAGCTTATTAAAAAGTGGCGTAAGGAAGTTCTCGTCGAAATCAGAATGACGGAATAATATGATTCATTTCACCCACGTCACGAAATCTTACGAAGCCAACTGGAAGGCGTTGAACAACGTCACGTTCCGTATAAATAAAGGCGAGTTTGTTTTTTTGACGGGACATTCCGGTGCCGGAAAATCGACGGTGCTCAAGCTCATTTATATGGACGAACGCCCGGACGATGAACGCGGTGGCCAAGTGATGGTCAAGTTTTCGGACAACGTTTTGTACGATAGCAAGAACACTCCGGACGATAGAATCCAGGCGCTCCGCCGCAAGATGGGAATTATTTTCCAGGACTTTAAGCTTTTGCCAGACCGGAACGTTTTTGAAAACGTGGCGCTTGCGCTCCGTATCGTAGGGACTCCGAGCAATAAGATTAATTCCGCTGTGTTTGACGCGCTTGCACTTGTGGGGATTACGCAAAAACGGTTTGCTATGCCTTACACGCTATCGGGCGGTGAGCAACAACGCGTGGCGATTGCCCGTGCGATGGTGCACAACCCGTACTTGCTTTTGGCGGACGAACCGACCGGTAACTTGGACCCGAAAAACGCTGAAGAAGTCTTCTGCATTTTCAAGGAAATCAACGCTCGCGGAACGACCATCCTCATGGCTACGCATAACCCGGACTTTTATTTGAACAGCCCGTTCCGCCGCCTCGAACTCAGCCACGGTGAATTACTTAACAGAGATATTCTTTAGATTGTATCTTGTGTGAATGTTTTGGAGGGGGTGATTTATGCGTTGGCTAGTGATTCTATGCTGTTTGGCGCTTTTCTATTCCCATGCCTTTGCTGATAACGTTTTTTTTGGTGGTGAAGGTGTTAATGAAGAATTTAATTTGGCCTTGGAAGGTGAAATTTTTCATGCTGGGAAAAATCTTTATTTAAATGCTGATGTTTTGAGTTTACACGTTATTTCGGATAGAAATGATACGAGTCGTTATGGAAGTAGAATATCTGGAATAAACTCGCTAGTTACTTTGGCTTCCTTTCCGTATATTCTATCGCATGGTGAAGGCAAACATGATGACAATATTCTTTTTTGGACGTTGTTCTTGTTGAATCCGACTGTGGAATATTTCTTTTGGAAGGGTTGGGTCCCTGTATCGGTGAGTGCTGGCTATAAGATGGATTGGTTTGCTTTTAGTCCCGGTCGTAAATTCTATTTTAGGCCACATGCCGATTTGAACATTAATTTGATGCTTTTAAGAGTTTCTGCATCGTATGCTTATGTGGTTACGAATACATACGATCTTAAAAGGGGCTCGCGGTTTTATTTGAAAGTTTATTTGGGGTGGGTGGACCGCGATTCTGAATAGCTGGTTTTCGTGAATGCAAAAATGCCCCGCTTTCGCGGGGCACTTTTTCTAGAATAAGCATTCTTTAGAACAAGCTCGGTTCTTCGAGTTCGCTGTCGCTTTCACCGCTCCCGTCGCTGAACGGGTCCGCCGGCGAAATGCGGCTCACGCGCTTGATCTTCTTGGCGGTGAACTTGCTGCCGAGAGCCTTGTAGCCCTTGACTTCCGCAATTTCCGTCAAGTCGAGTTCTTCCTTCT